>Ga0222651_1000211_pt1 | contig 44240 bp, 37 predicted proteins | sample AntAcemetagen369_FD_179855 | JGI IMG/M metagenome (GOLD analysis project Ga0222651, IMG submission 179855) | Saline water microbial communities from Ace Lake, Antarctica - #369 | ecosystem: Environmental > Aquatic > Non-marine Saline and Alkaline > Saline | place: Antarctica: Ace Lake...
GTTGTGGTCCCGTTCAAATACTACCCTTTGCTGAAATCGCAATTCCCCGAGTTTGAGAAGCGGATTATTGGCGTCCCCTTTGAGAAAGGGGTGCCGTTCAATCTTGACCTGTCCTCTGAGTTCCGCGTAAAAACTACGGCCAATATTCTTACGCTACTTTTACTTCCGTTGGTGGCAACCTTTGCTAAAGACATTCGACTCCTTGGATGTGACGGAAGAGCTTTTGAAGATGATGAATACTTCTGGAAACACGGTAAGCGTGTTCAATTTAGCGAAAACATGACGAATATCCAGGATGTGCATCCGGGCTTTTTTAATATCGATTATAATGAGTACTACTTTGATCACTGCCTCACTCTTGAAAATCTAATAGTAAGCGGAGAAAAGCTAGGCAAGCGGTTTGAGCATATGGCATCGTCTTATATTCCTGCTCTTTCGAAGAGAGACTCAGGCGCCGCTAACGACTCGTCTAGGTACGTGATCTTGGTCGAGCCTGATGGGATTGGTGATCGAGGACACTATGTCAATTGGTTTAATCAATTGGTGGGTACTCTCGCTAAGTCTGGAAGAAAGACATTGTTGTTATGCCATGTCGATCAGGATCCTAAACTATACGATTGTGACGCCTTTAACGTTCTGCCCAATCATTCTTGGCATGTAGCAAGATCATCACTTCGTGATTTTACCACAAGAGCCGAATACATGAAGTTTCGAGAAGCACTGGCTGATTCTTTAACGACTTTCATAGATCCAGTACTTGCAGACGAAAAATCGTCGGCGGTAGTTTTCATGTATTATGGCGCCGTTCAGTTTGTTCATATGTTGAACGAGATTTTCAGGAGTCGTTCTAGTGTAGGAGCGATTCCGCTTCATGGATCAATCTGTCTCTTTCATGAGTCAGTATTTTGGAATTCGGGACATGAAGACCCAAATAAATTTGCCGGGATAGAGTCCAGATGGCCGAATAACACAAAAGCAGTTCTTTTGGAGCCTCTGGCCAGGTCTGACACATATAGGGTGAAAAGTGTGAGCTCGCGAATGTCGGAAGCGATGCTGAGCTCGTTTGACCTGGTAGTTGGGTCGATGCCGAACCCGCAGCCTCACCCGCTTTTAAAACAGAGCCGCTCGAAGGGAGAAAATCGAGACTCGCCATTTGAGGTATTGTTCCCTGGGCAGTTGAAGGACGAAAAAGGCAGCTCGTTCGTTCAAGCCTTTTTTAATTGCGCGGAAGTTTTGCAAGCTTGCAATTCTGAGTATAGATTTGTAGCTCGTAAGATGGATCTGATTCCTGAAAATTTGATAGAAGAATTGGCTCAAGATTTATCTGACGAGGATTACGAGAATGCCTTCGCGAGTGCAGATATTGTGGTTCTGCCGTATCGGAAGCCACACTTTACTTATCGGACAAGTGGCGTGTTTACAGACGCTGTCAGCCAAGGACTCCCGGTGATTGCAATAGCGGGTACTTGGTTAGGTGACCAAGTTCAACAATATCGGTTGGGATTGAACTTCGAGATGAGAAGTCCCGAAAGCTTGCTCTCATGTATTGATCTGGTCGCGGAGAACTATGGCTATTTTAAGGCTAACGCTGTGGCCGCTCGCACAAAATACGAGGCGAATAACAGTTGGGAGAAGTTGGTTGACGATATGTTTTCTGGAATCTAGAAAATGACTAGAGCTAAAGGTAATGCCGCGATTTTTCGAGAGTTTCTAAATACTGGAAATCTAGAGAAAGCTCTAGACTTTTGTATGGCAAGACTGGAAGAAGATGGTCCTTCCTCCTACTATGAATTTTGGCACGCGAAGCTTGTGGCAAATAAAGACCATCAAGGTGGGCGTCCTCCGTTACTCTATCGAGAACCCAAAAACACACTTATTGATTTTACTGAGATACCCTATCAAATTACGGATGACCCAAGTGGTATTGATGACAAATCTGATTTAGCGAACCTGAGGAAGGAAGCTGTAAAAGCCTCACCTTTTAAGGCCGAAATTTATCTGCCCACCGAAAAAATTTCTTTGGCAGATCAGGTCGTTGGAATCAGGCGAGTATCCCAATTGGCGTCAACAGCGAATAAAGCCGTGTCGCAAGATCGCTTTGAAAAACTGGAGAAAGCAATTTCGGCCCTAGGTAAGGATAGGATTTTTATCCTTGGAAACGGGCCGAGCTTAAAGAAAACTGATCTCTCGCTATTAACAAATGAGGTGACAATCGGGTTCAACGGGATTTTTCTTCACGATACTTTTGTCCCAACTATATACATCGTAGAAGATCATCTTGTCGCAGAAGACAGAAGTGAGGAGATCTCAACCTACGAGTGCCCCGTCAAATTGTTTCCATCGTATCTCGGTTATTGTCTCAATCCGTCTGGGAATACAATCTTTCTTAACCATTTGCCACGGACGAGTTTCCCTGTGGATCATGATTTTTCTTGCGATGCAGCCAACAAGACATATACAGGTGGCACGGTAACTTACACTGGATTGCAGGTTGCTGTAAGTCTCGGGTTTAAGAAGATATATCTGGTCGGTGTTGATGCGAGTTATACCGTCGCGAATGTCGATAGAAAAAACGATTATGGCACTGGCGTGCTCGTCTCCAAATCGTCAGATCCTAACCACTTTGACTCAAGGTACTTCGGCAAGGGCTATCGTTGGCATGACCCTAATGTCCATACCATGCTGCAGGCCTACCGCAAGGCAAAGTTGTACACGGATCGCGAAGGAGCCGAGATTGTAAACTCGACTGTGGGCGGAAACCTGAACTTGTTTGAACGGCAAGGTTACTACCAGCTTTTTGATCGGAATATTAGCTTCCCAAAAGTAGCGTTTGTAGACTTCACACACCTGAACTGGTTATGTGCGACGGGAATTCTAAAGCAGAATCTAATTGATGGTTGGCCGCAGGATCACCTCTTTCATGTTCATGCGGAACATGGTTTTGTCAGCTCTTTCCAAAATGTTCCACACGACACATTCCCTGTAGGTGCCGACGAGGAAAATTGGTATCCGGTGATAAGGGGCTTGTTCGAGTTTAACCCCAGTGTTCTGTACCTTCGGCCTACCCAAAACAATCACGAGTTGCTCTTACTACAGTTGATTCTGGGGTTCATCCTTGGTACGCCGACTGTAGTTCATTTAATGGATGACTGGATTGAGAAGGTTAGAGTGACTGACAAAGCCTCTGCGTCAACCTACTACAGCGTGATGAAGTATCTCTTTAGGAAAGCTCAGCGGGTTTTTGCAATATCACCCAAAATGGCTGATATGCTCGAGAGGTCCTTTGATGTTGATAAGGAAAAGATAGAAGTAATTCATAACTTTGTATCAGATGGTGCTTTAGTTATGCGAGGGGTGGTTGATGAAGAAGTTATAAGGTATTTCGGTGGTCTCGAGCCTGATATGAGTCTGCATACAGTCAAACTTCTTGCACAAGCAATACAGTCTTTGAACGACGAGAAAGCGCTGTCTTTAAGATTTGAAATATTTACGTCAAAAACTCACGTTTTGCGATATGGCCGCGACCTTGAAAGCTTCGATTGTGTTCGTGTTTGTGAGGCGATTGCTGATCATGACGAATACCTGGCATTGCTTGCGAGTTCTAAATTAAACGTGCTTGCTTATAACTTTGATCCAGTAACAGAGACCTACCTTAAGTATTCGATGGCGAACAAATTACCCGATTTGCTGAGTGTTAGAAGGCCTTTCATAGCGATAGGAAGTGTGGAAATTGGTACGATGGGATATCTGAAAGATTCCAACTATCCTCACTTGGTGTTGCGCGATGATCCGGTTGATATCGCGCGGAAGATCTTTTCTATTATATCCGATGAGAACTATTCTGAGGATGTGAGTGCCGAACTAAATATCGACAGATTCGCAGCGGAATTTTCTGAGTCCAGTAATAAGTGGGCGTTTCAGAATGAACTCAGAGCGGTGAGTCGAGAGTCTCCAACGTTCGACGAAAGTGATACCGAAGAACTTCTAGCGTTGGTTGATCAGGTCAGAAGTCTTCCCAACAGCCGAAGCTGGGACGATGAGTTCATCCGTAACCTATTGAAATTAACTCGTGCGGAATCTGCCCGACTTGTCGAACTGGTGGCAACACATGGCAGTGCGTGGCACATCACCGAAGAGCTTGCTGATGTTAGTCCTGCTTTGAGAGACCGTAGCCTAAAGGGTGATAAGGCAAAGTGGCTAGCATTTAAAGTCGTATCATTGGGAAATGCTAGATTTAGAGAGAAGATAGACGCTTTAGTGTCGTGACGCCTATTCTAATTTCGACATGTTTTTGAAATCGTCATAGGCTCTCCCTAGGCCGTTTTTCAATGCCATTTCAGGGCGCCAGCCCATCTTCGTTAGAAGGTCTGTATCCAGGAGCTTTCGCATTGTTCCGTCTGGTTTGGTGTCATCGAACGTAACCTTGCCTTCAAATTCCGTTACTTCGCCTATGGTCTCAGCCAATTCTCGGATCGTGCAATCAATGCCTGTCCCTACGTTGATATGGCTAAGCATTGGTTTCGTTACTTGAATATAGTAGTCGGCAGGAGTTTCCATCACGTAGATGGAAGCCGCTGCCATGTCATCCACATACAAGAATTCTCGCATCGCTTTTCCTGTACCCCAAACTACAACTTCGTAGTCATTGTTAATTTTTGCTTCATGGAAACGTCGAATCAGCGCCGGGATAACATGAGAATTCTCAGGATGGTAGTTGTCCTGCGGGCCATAGAGGTTTGTTGGCATAACAGCACGGTAGTCTCTACCGTACTGGCGGTTATAAGATTCGCAGAGTTTGATACCCGCTATTTTTGCGATGGCATAGGGCTCGTTTGTCGGCTCTAGTATGCCTGTTAGTAGTGAGGACTCTTTCATCGGTTGGTCAGCAAACTTTGGATAAATGCAGGAAGACCCAAGCAATAGCAGCCTATTGACGTTTGTCTGGTGCGCAGCATGAATCACGTTGCATTCGATCATCAGGTTTTGATAGATGAACTCAGCGGGGTAGGTGTTGTTCGCGTGAATGCCACCTACTTTGGCTGCGGCGAGATAGACCTGATCAATCTTGTTTTCTGCAAAAAAGCGGTTGACAGCGTTCTGGTCGAGCAGGTTCAGTTGGCTTCGGTCACGCAGGATCAGGTTGATGCCGTTTCTTTCCTCGAGTTGCCTGATCAATGCTGAACCCACCATGCCGCGATGGCCAGCGATAAATACATTTTGCATTTTGTTAGCCTTCCGTCTTCAGGTTGATATCGTAGCCGTGGGACTTCAGCAAGGCGTGGCGTTTAGATTCTTCCAGATCCGACAGAACCATTTCTTTACACATTTCTTCCAGCGAGGTTGTAGGCTCCCAGCCTAGTTCTCTTTTTGCCATTGAAGGGTCACCGAGTAAAGTTTCAACTTCGGTTGGGCGGAAATACTTGGGGTCGATCTTGAGAATGACATCGCCTGGCTTTACGCTCGGCGCAAGGTTACTTGAAACGCTGGTGACAGTTGCTGTCTCGTCAGTTCCTTTGCCCTTGAACTTAAGTTCGATGCCTAGGTTGGCGGCGCTCATTTTGATGAACTCCCGAACAGAGATCTGCCGACCAGTAGCGATGACAAAATCTTTTGCAGTTTCCTGTTGCAGCATTAGCCACTGCATTTCTACGTAGTCTTTGGCATGGCCCCAGTCCCGCAGAGAGTCTATGTTCCCCATGTAAAGGCATGTCTCCAGTCCTTGCGCAATATTGGCAAGCCCGCGAGTGATTTTTCGGGTGACAAATGTTTCGCCGCGCCTGGGTGATTCGTGATTAAACAAGATGCCATTGCAAGCGTACATGCCATACGCTTCCCGATAGTTTACGGTAATCCAGTAAGCATATAGTTTGGCAACAGCGTAGGGAGATCTAGGATAAAAAGGTGTCGTTTCTTTTTGGGGTGTTTCTTGCACGAGTCCGTAAAGCTCAGATGTTGATGCCTGGTAGAAACGGGTGGTTTTCTCCACTCCTAGAAGTCTAATCGCTTCTAATAGACGAAGCGCACCTAGTGCATCGGTATCCGCTGTATATTCAGGTGCTTCAAAGCTCACCGCGACGTGGGACTGGGCCCCCAAGTTATAGATCTCATCTGGACGAGTCTCTTGGATGATACGGGTAAGATTAGAAGAATCTGTTAGATCACCATAATGCAGGTGAAATTGGCTGTTTTCTATATGCGGGTCTTGATAAATATGATCGACTCTTTCGGTATTGAAGAGAGAACTTCGCCGCTTTATCCCATGAACTTGGTAACCTTTTTCTAGCAATAGTTCGGCTAGATAGGAGCCGTCCTGTCCGGTAATGCCTGTTATTAGTGCTGTTTTCATACGGTACTGACCCGGTTGTCGATGCCTTAAACGAAGGACCTGTTTAGATTGAATTAGTGGGTGCATCCAGCTCGAAATGCTTAACATAGGCTCGTGAAACGTGTCCCGGCTCGCCTATTTCTTTGATCGACGAATCATGGATCCACAAAGCTCGGTCGCAAAGGTCTCGAATCTGCGCTGGCGATTGTGACACCAAGATCACGGTTTGCTGTCCCGAGATTCGATCTAGCATTGTCCGCTCCGCTCGCTGCTTGAATTGAGCATCCCCGACGCTGAGCACTTCGTCAATGAGCAAAACATCGACTTCGGAGCAAACACCCGTGGCGAAGCCAACTCTTGCTCGCATGCCTGCCGAGTAGGTGCGAACTGGTTTGTTGAAGTATTCACCAATATCGGCAAACTCTTGAATTTCGCTGAGCATACTATGGGCTCGTTGCTTGGAAAAACCTTGCAATATCAGGCTCAGAATCACATTGTCGGCGCCTGATAAATCGGCACGAAAGCCCAACCCTAGGGTTAATAGGGAACGTTTAATCGGGCCCTCCGGAAGTTCTAAGCGCCCGGAAGTCGGTGCTAATAAACCGGCGAGCACCTGCAACAGTGAGCTTTTACCGCTGCCATTCTTGCCGATGACACCGAATGTTTCTCCTCGCGCCACCTCAAAAGAAATGTCTTGCAGGGCTTGATGTCGAAAAGATTTAAATAGACCTTCGCGAATTTTAAATTCGAGACCGACATTTTTGGCAGATAAAATTATTGTCATCGAAAGCTTATGATTGTAGAACTTGGCGAGTGAGACTGTAGTTTAACTTCGCAAACAATTTGTGGGCAATCAACGTGCCGGTTGAGAAGATGATAAACAAACAGAATAGGTGCTGCGTATCATACAAGACGTTATCGATAATGATTAGCCGATACGCATCGATAATAAATGCCAGTGGGTTGGCGGTCATGACAAAGTTTCGCCAGTACTCACTTTGGATATCGTGTATGTCCCAAAAAATTCCCGAAGCGAACATAAGAAACAAAAGGCCCATATTGATGAGAATTCTGAAATCTTGGACGTAGGTCACCAACATTGCTGCGATTAAGGATAAGCATAATAAAAACACATAGTTAGTTATGACCAAAGGAATTAACCAGAACCAAATGGGGTCTGGGTAACTGCCATAATAGGTAGCAACGATAAAAAGAACGAGGAACACGATCCACTGCTTGTAGAGCACTTCTTGGATGGAGATATAAGGGAAAATAATTTTCGGCAGATTCGCTGCCGCAATAAGTCCCTTATTCATCAGCAGGCTGTTTGAGGCCATTGTGATTGATTTGGAAAACCAAAGGTATGGTATCTTTCCGCACATCAAGAAGAGAACGAAGTTTTCTTGGCCGCGCGCTAGAAGGAACTGGAACACGACATAGAAGACGCCTACAAAGAGGAGTGGCTCGAAGACCCACCATAAGTAGCTCAAATAGAGCCTGCTCGCTTCGGACTTCAGCGACATTCGGGCTTGAAGGTCGATAAGAGAAATCGATTGCCGGATATTCATCGATGGTTGTACTCTGAAAGAGTTGGTAATTTTTCATCACGTTCAGAGACGATGGGGGCTTTCTCTGCAGGCCAATCTATTGTGATATCTGGATCGTTCCAGAGGATGCCTGATTGATCCTCTGGTGCGTAGTAGTCAGTACATTTATAGTGGAAGTCAGCGATGTCTGACAACACCAGAAATCCATGTGCATAACCGGGCGGTATGTATAGTTGTTTGTGGTTCGTGTCGTTCAGTACCGAGCCAAACCAAGACATGTAGGTATTGGACTCTAGATTGATATCCACCGCCACATCAAAAACCTCGCCTCTTGAGACTTGAACTAATTTGCCTTGTGGTTTTTCGACCTGAAAATGAAGCCCTCTTAGAACGCCAAAGGAAGATCGAGAATGGTTGTCTTGAACGAATTTTTCTGAGATCCCAGCCTCTACTCGATACCGTTCTTCATTAAATACTTCTTGGAAAAACCCTCTGTCATCATCGAATACGCGGGGCTCGATTATGACAACGCCTGGCAAATTTGTTTCTGTCACCTTCATGTTCTGCCTTCTGCCTTATGTAGGAGCAAATCCAGCAAATATTCGCCATAGCCACTTTTGACAAGTGGCTTTGCAAGCTCCTCTAACTGCTGGTCCGAGAGCCAGCCCATCCGCCATGAGATTTCTTCTGGGCAGGCTATTTTCAGGCTCTGCCGATGCTCTAGGGTTTGTACAAATTGGCCAGCTTCAAGCAGAGAATCATGAGTGCCAGTATCAAGCCAGGCTGTGCCACGGCCCATCAATTCAACCTGCAGAGTGCCTTCTTCTAGGTACATCTGATTGATGGAGGTTATTTCTAACTCACCACGTTCAGAGGGCTGAACTTGGTGCGCCTTCTCTGTGATAGTTTGGTCATAGAAGTACAAGCCGGTGACAGCATACCGAGACTTTGGTTTTAGCGGTTTCTCTTCAATGCTGATAGCTCGCTGCTCGCCATCGAATTCGACGACACCGAAGCGTTCTGGGTCTCTAACAGGGTAAGCAAATACAGTAGCGCCATTTTCTCTCTCTGCGGTTTGTTTCAGCATAGAGGAGAAATTGTGACCCCAGAATATGTTGTCTCCAAGGACTAGAGCGCAATTTTCTCCAGCAACAAACTTTTCTCCCACGATAAAAGAGTGGGCTAGCCCCAATGGCTCAGCTTGAATAGCGTATACAATATTGAGACCCCATTGACTGCCATCACCTAACAACAATTCAAACCGACTTGTATCAAGAGGTGTGGAGATGACCAAAATATCTCTGATCCCAGCCAGCATGAGCGTTGAAAGGGGATAATAGATCATCGGTTTGTCATAAACCGGTAGGAGTTGTTTCGAAACTGCGACGGTCGCCGGGTGAAGACGTGTGCCTGAACCACCTGCGAGTATGATACCTTTCAAGTTGAGTCTCTTATTTTTATCAGCGCGAATTATCGCAGATGGAGGCTCGTTAGGGTAGCGAAGGTAGTAAAAGTGGCTCCCCGACGTGGGCTCGAACCACGGACCCAATGATTAACAGTCATTTGCTCTACCAACTGAGCTATCGGGGAACTTTTGAAGAACAGGATTGTATAGAGGCATCCTTTTTCGGTCAACACCCGTTTGTTGTAATGTTGTTGCCATAAGGGTGTCAGGAGTCTTAGGGCTTATTCCTGAAATTGTGTCGCCAAATGAGCTAAAATCCCGCTCCCTTATGAGGCTCAACAATGAATTCAGGCGAATTTCAGCTCCACTCCGACTACCAACCCGCCGGCGACCAGCCGGCTGCGATAGCAGGTCTCCTAGACGGCATATCTTCTGGCCTGGCCTCACAGACTCTGCTGGGGGTTACGGGCTCTGGTAAGACCTACACGATCGCGAATGTTATCGAGAAGCTGCAACGGCCCACGCTCATCATGGCCCCCAATAAGACATTGGCTGCTCAATTGTATGGTGAATTCAGGGATTTCTTCCCTAACAACGCGGTGGAGTATTTCGTTTCATTCTACGACTACTATCAACCCGAGGCTTACGTTCCTAGTTCTGACACTTACATTGAGAAAGACTCGGCGATCAACGAGCATATTGAGCAGATGCGCTTGTCTTCTACTAAAGCGTTACTAGAACGGCGGGACTCGATTGTCGTTGCCTCGGTCTCTTCTATCTATGGTTTGGGCGACCCAGGCGCATATCTAAAGATGGTTATGCACCTGGATCGAGGCGACAAAGTTGACCAGCGCTTTATTTTGCGACGCCTTGCTGAGTTGCAATACGCGCGAAATGAGACTGAGCTCCGACGTGCAACCTATCGTGTGCGCGGAGATGTCATTGATGTGTTCCCAGCGGAGTCCGATAAAGAAGCTATCCGCATCGAGCTATTTGATGATGAGATAGAGGGTCTGTCCTTCTTCGACCCTCTCACTGGAGAACTCCTGCGGCGAGTGCCCAGGGTCACTATCTTCCCAAAATCTCATTATGTGACGCCTCGGGAAACCATAGAGAACGCGCTAGATCAAATTCGCGATGATCTCACTTTGCGTCTCAAGTACCTCAAAGATGAAAACCGATTGGTTGAGGCGCAGCGATTGGAGCAGCGAACCCGATACGATCTGGAGATGATTAAAGAGTTGGGCTACTGCAATGGGATTGAAAACTATTCCAGATACTTGTCGGGTAGGGCGCCGGGTGAAGCACCGCCCACTTTATATGATTACCTGCCAGATGATGCACTGTTGATCATGGATGAATCCCACGTCGGTATCCCTCAGTTAGGTGCTATGTATAAAGGTGATCGCTCTAGAAAATCGACGCTGGTTGAGTATGGGTTTCGACTACCTTCAGCGCTGGACAATCGCCCGTTGCGATTTGAAGAATGGGAAAAACTCTCTCCTCAGATGATATTTGTTTCCGCAACCCCCGGTCCCTATGAACGTGAAATATCAGGTCAAACTGTAGATCAAGTGGTCCGTCCGACTGGGCTTATTGATCCTGAGCTGGAAGTCCGTCCTGCCCAAAATCAGGTGGATGATGTTCTATCTGAGATTCATTTACGCGTTGAAAAAAGTGAACGTGTCCTGATCACCACACTGACCAAGCGGATGTCGGAAGACCTTACGGACTATCTGGACGAACATGGTGTCAAAGCGCGTTATTTGCACTCAGATATTGATACCGTCGAGCGGGTAGAAATCATTCGAGATTTGCGTTTGGGCGAGTTCGATGTGTTGATTGGGATTAACCTTTTGCGGGAGGGTCTCGATATGCCGGAGGTATCTCTGGTCGCCATTTTGGACGCGGATAAGGAAGGTTTCTTGCGCTCAGATCGTTCGCTCATTCAAACCATTGGCAGAGCTGCGCGGCACTTGAACGGCAAGGCGATACTCTATGCCGACAGGATTACTGATTCTATGCGTCGTGCCATGGATGAGACGGATCGTCGTAGGGAAAAGCAAGTGGCGCACAACCTGGCTAACAACATCACACCGGTAGGTGTTACGCGGGAAATCTCGGACATCATGGAAGGTGCCCGGGCTAGCCGATTGATGAAAGTTGTTGAGAAGAAAGGTAAGTATCGCTCGAAAGTTGTGAGTCAGGGTGACCTTGAGAAACAGATTCTAACGCTTGAAAAAGAGATGTTTAGTCAAGCTAAAAACCTGGCTTTCGAAGAAGCGGCGAACCTCCGTGACCAGATCGAGGAGCTGCGGGAGCAATTTGTGCGCGGCTAGTCGCGCGAGAAGCTGGATTCTATTGGTTAATGTTGGTAGATTATGCGCCCTCTGAGTCAGATGGCGTCAGAGTAAGAAGGGAGTATAGCTCAGTTGGTTAGAGCATCGCCTCGACAAGGCGAGGGTCCTCAGTTCGAATCTGAGTACTCCCACCAAGTTTTTGGCTTTTTGCGTAGCAAAAAACAAAGACAACTGACGCGCTAGCGCGGCAGGTTAGTCCCAAGTTTTCGGCTTTGCCAAAGGCAAAACGAAAACAACTGACGTGCGAAGCGCGGCAGGTTAGCCCCAAGTCTTTGGCTAGGTTCATGGCTTTGCCGAAGGCAAAACATGGACTGCGTAGCAAAAAACACAGACACCCGAGCAAGTGGCAGCGTTTGCGATGGTCCGACACATCGGGCAAATCGAGAGAACTTGAGCGGTAACAAACTCAAAGCTAGTGCAGTAGTTTTCCAAAGTAGACACCCGAAAACCTAATCGAAAAAAAGCTCCACCAAGATTTACCCGGCTCACCCAAAAAGCCAACCTAGACCAACTGGTCTAAACTAAACAAGTTCACAAACGTGAACATCCGAAGAAACCACCAGGTTTCAAAAAGCTATAACCAAGTGGCCCATTGTAGGGGTCACCACTGAAAGCGAGGACTATATGCCCACAATTACCCTTCCTGACGGCAGTCAGAAGCAATTCGATCATCCCGTATCCATCCATCAAGTTGCAGAATCTATCGGCCCAGGGCTCGCGAAAGCCGCGATCGCTGGCAAGATCGGTGGTGAACTCCTGGATACGTCGCACGTCATCGAGACGGACAGCGAAGTCTCTATTGTCACTTCCAGAGATGATGACGGCCTTGAAGTATTGCGCCACTCCTGCGCGCACTTGATGGCGCAAGCCGTGCAGCGTTTGTTTCCATCAGCCCAGGTCACTATCGGTCCTGTGATTGAAGATGGGTTCTTCTATGACTTCGCTTATGAGCGTCCTTTTACCCCAGAAGATTTAGAAGCCATCGAAAAAGAGATGCTTAAAATCAGTAAAGAGAATCTTGCTGTCACTCGATCAGTTATGTCCCGGGATGACGCAGTGGAATTTTTCCGCGGCATGAATGAAGGCTATAAGGTCCAGATTCTTGAGAGCATTCCATCCGGTGAAGACTTATCCTTCTATAAGCAGGGTGATTTTATTGACCTTTGTCGTGGTCCCCATGTGCCGGATACTGGCAAGTTGCAGGCGTTTAAATTAACCAAGGTTGCCGGTGCTTATTGGCGCGGTGATTCCAACAACGAGATGCTGCAGCGAATATACGGGACCTGCTGGGGCGATAAGAAGGCCCTTAAGCAGTATCTGTTTCGCCTAGAAGAAGCAGAAAAACGCGATCACCGTAAGCTTGGTAAGAAGTTTGATTTGTTCCATACCCAGGAAGAAGCACCGGGTATGGTGTTCTGGCACCCTAAGGGCTGGCAGATGTGGCAGGTCATCGAGCAGTACATTCGCGGCGTCCAGCAGCAGCACGGCTATCTTGAGATCAAAACGCCGCAACTGGTGGATATGTCGCTGTGGGAAGCGTCCGGCCATGCCGACAAGTTTGGTGACGGTATGTTCTCTGTGCAAACCGACAATCGCTTGTATGCGATCAAACCGATGAACTGTCCTTGCCATGTGCAGGTCTTTAATCAGGGCCTAAAAAGCTATCGTGACCTACCGATTCGCCTTGCAGAGTTCGGCTCCTGTCACCGTGATGAACCCTCGGGCACCTTGCACGGCATTATGCGGGTGCGGGCTTTTGTTCAGGATGATGGCCACATATTTTGCTCGGAGCCGCAGATTCAGGATGAAGTCATCGATTTCATTAATATACTGCAGGACGTTTATGCCGATTTTGGTTTTGATGAAATTATTACCAAGCTTTCGACTCGGCCCGAACAGCGCGTCGGTGACGATGCGGTTTGGGACAAAGCAGAGGCAGCTCTTGCCAAAGCGCTCGACGCGAAAGAATTGGATTGGGCAGAATTACCGGGAGAGGGAGCTTTTTACGGTCCCAAGATTGAATTTTCCCTCAAAGATTGTCTGGGCAGAGTCTGGCAGTGCGGCACAATGCAGGTCGATTTCTCGATGCCAGGCCGTCTCGATGCCCAATTTGTTGACGAAGATGGCAGTCGCCAGGCACCCGTGATGCTGCATCGGGCGATGTTGGGCTCGTTTGAGCGCTTTATCGGCATTCTGATCGAAAACTATGCCGGTGAGATGCCACCCTGGCTTGCGCCCGTTCAGGCGACCATCCTAAATATCACGGATTCTCAAGCGCCATATTGTAACGATGTCCATAACGCGTTGATTAAAAAAGGTTTTAGAGTAGAAAAGGATCTCAGGAACGAGAAGATCGGCTTCAAAATACGCGAACACACGATTCAGCGGGTGCCATATTTACTCGTTGTTGGTGATCGTGAGATCGAAAATGGTCACGTAGCGGTTCGTGCGCGCAACGGCGATGACCTCGGTTCGATGTCGATTGACGACTTTTCTGAACTTTTAAGAAAAGAGGTAGAAAAAAAGGGAAGAGTTTCCTAGTTTTAGGTATACTCGCCGCCCCAACCCGAAGGAGAAACGGAATTAAGAAAGAGTCGAAGAAGTCCCGGATAAACGATGAGATAGATGTAAAAAGTTGTCGATTGATTGGGGCAGATGGAAGCCAGGTGGGTATTGTACCCATTACTAAAGCGTTGGAAGCCGCTCAGGAAGCTAAGTTGGATTTGGTGGAAATCGCACCGGATGCGGACCCTGTTGTGTGCAAGATTCTTGATTACGGCAAGTTTATTTTCGAAGCGAAAAAAGACAAAGCGGCAGCCAAGAAGAAGCAACGTAAGACTCAAGTGAAAGAAATGAAGTTTCGTCCTGGGACAGAAGAAGGAGATTATCAGGTAAAACTACGCAACCTGACACGTTTCCTCAACGACGGGGACAAAGCCAAAGTGACCTTGCGGTTTAGAGGTCGAGAAATGGCGCACCAGGAATTAGGCATGGAGCTACTCAAGCGTATTGAGGTAGACCTTGCTGAAATTGGTGCTGTTGAATTGCATCCTAAAATGGAAGGCAGACAACTAACCATGGTGTTGGCCCCAAGAGGCAAGAAGAAAGGCGAAGAAGCCGCTTCCTAAAAATAGGTGGCCTTCGGTCACTCTGAAATGCCTGTACGACTAAACGAAACCGTTGCTCGGTAGGGCGCGGTTTATTATTTTTTGTAAGTTTAAAATAGCGGAGTCATTCATGCCAAAGCTTAAAACAAGTAGTGGTGCTGCCAAACGGTTTAAGAAAACCGGTAAAGGCGGATACAAGCACCGACAGTCTTTCCGAAGTCACATCCTGACCAAGAAGGGAACCAAGCGTAAACGCCATCTGCGTGGAATGAAGCAAGTTGCTTCTGCTGATATCCCTTTGATCAAGCGGTTGTTGGGTCACTAGCCAATAGGTAGTTGATTAGTATCTAAATGCCCAATAAGCAGTTGAGCCAGCGTTTTTGCTGCGCAAAAGCCGCACCGGCATATGGATAACCAGGCCCATATGGCCTAAACGATTTTCGGAGAAACAAAATGCCAAGAGTAAAACGTGGTGTCACGGCTCATCGCCGGCACAAGAAAGTATTAAAGCAAGCCAAAGGTTATTACGGTGCTCGTTCACGAGTTTATCGCGTTGCCAAGCAGGCTGTCACCAAGGCGGGCCAGTACGCTTACCGCGACCGTAAAGTCCGCAAGCGAATGTTCCGCGCACTTTGGATCCAACGAATCAACGCTGCAGCCCGTCTTCATGGCTTGTCATACAGCCGTATGATCCATGGCCTAAAGCTAGCAGAAGTTGAAGTTGATCGACGTGTTATGGCTGATTTGGCTGTACATGAGAAAGAAGCTTTTGCAGCACTGGCAGAGACCGCCAAAAAAGCTATCGTCTAACCTCCTCAGTTAAGGACGTCTCATGTCAGACTTAACTGAACTCGTTAGTCAAGCGCAGGCGGCTGTAGCAGCCACCACAGAAATCAAAACGCTCGATGATGTTCGCGTTTCTTACCTTGGTAAGAAAGGTGAACTCACTGCGTTGCTGAAAGGCCTCGGCAAATTGTCTGCCGAGGAACGGCCTGTGGCTGGAGCGAAAATCAACGAGGCCAAGCAGGCCGTACAAATTGCTATTGATGCCAAGAAAGCCAACCTTGAGCAGGCCGGCATAGATGAAAAGCTTTCTTCAGAAACCCTTGACGTTACGCTGCCTGGCAGAAATGTCGACATGGGTGGTTTGCATCCTGTCACGATGGTGATGCAGCGGATTGAGAACTTTTTCCGCAGTGTGGGCTACGAAGTGGTTGAGGGGCCAGAAATCGAAGACGACTATCACAACTTCGAAGCGCTCAATATTCCTCAGCATCATCCCGCGCGGGCGATGCACGATACATTTTATTTTAATCCCAACATGTTGCTGCGGACCCATACGTCTCCCGTTCAAGTGCGAACCATGGAGAATCGTGAACCGCCATTTCGTATCATTTGTCCGGGTCGTGTCTATCGCGTCGACTCTGATCTCACGCACACGCCGATGTTTCACCAGATTGAAGGCCTTCTGATAGATAAAGAAAGCAGCTTTGCAGATCTGAAGGGCACCATCATTGAGTTCCTGCAGGTATTCTTTGAGAAAGATCTTGAAGTGCGCTTTAGACCATCCTATTTCCCCTTCACTGAGCCGTCTGCAGAAGTCGATGTGCAATGCGTACATTGTGTCGGTAAAGGTTGCCGGGTTTGTAGCAATACCGGCTGGCTCGAAGTTATGGGTTCCGGCATGGTGCACCCAAGGGTGCTTGAGATGTCTGGCATTGATCCGGAAGTGTACAGCGGCTTTGCCTTTGGTATGGGCCCTGACAGGCTCGCAATGCTGCGCTATGGCGTTGATGACCTGAGACTCTTCTTTGACAACGATCTGCGGTTTCTCAAACAATTTAACTAGTCGCCGTGATCGAATCTTGTTGGTAAGAGGCGATCTGTGATTTGGATTAAGACATGAAATTCAGTGAAAACTGGCTCAGAGAATATGTAAACCCATCGCTCTCGACACAAGAGCTTGTGGATCAGTTGACGATGGCTGGTCTCGAAGTTGATGGGTTTGAACCGGTGGCTGCTGATTTTTCGAAAGTCGTGGTTGGCGAGATTGTCGAAACCAATCAGCACCCTGACGCTGACAAGCTCGTGGTATGCACCGTTAGCACGGGCGGCGAGCAACATCAGGTTGTGTGCGGCGCACCGAATGCTCGTCAGGGAATCAAAGTCCCGTTCGCACTGGTTGGCGCAAAACTCGAAGATTTTCAAATTAAGAAAGCTAAACTGCGCGGCGTCGAATCCTTTGGCATGTTGTGCTCAGAAAAAGAGCTTGGTTTAGGTGAAAGCCATGATGGGCTGCTTGAGCTGCCGACCGATGCAGTCGTTGGTCAGGATGTACGCGAGTATCTTGGTTTAGACGACGCCATTATCGATCTAGATCTCACACCCAATCGCAGCGACTGTTTAGGTATCGTGGGTCTGGCCCGTGAAACAGGCTTGATCAACGCGTTAGATGTTAAACCCATTCAAATCGCGGAAACCGCCGCCACACATGATTCTGCCTTTGCCGTTGAATTAAGCGCAGGAACAGCTTGTCCACGGTTTATCGGTCGGGTGATTAAGAATATTCGACTGGACGCCGAGACACCGCTTTGGATGAAAGAAAAGCTGCGTCGTTCAGATGTGCGCAGTATTGACCCGGTGGTTGATGTCACGAACTACGTGATGTTGGAGCTCGGTCAGCCGATGCATGCTTATGATCTAGAGAAGCTCAGCGGTAAAATCGCTGTGCGAACCTCGAAGGCCGGTGAAAAAGTCAGACTACTGGACGAACAAGAAATTACACTTCACGACGGCACATTGTTGATAACCGACGATTCCGGTCCGATTGGTATTGCTGGGATTATGGGCGGCTTGTCCACCTCTGTCACAGAAAGTACCTGCGACATTTTTCTTGAAAGCGCGTTTTTTGCGCCGCTCGCTATTGCTGGCCAGGCAAGATCCTACGGCTTGAATACCGATGCGTCCCACCGGTTCGAGCGTGGTGTCGATTGGCAAGGTCAAGCGCGCGCGATTGATTTAGCGACCCAGCTTCTTGTTGAAATTGCAGGTGGTGAACCTGGCCCCGTCACGGAATCCGTTGATGTGAGTTCACTTCCAGAAGTGCCTGAAGTACCACTACGTCTAGCTCGGGTGATCCGATTACTCGGCGTAGAAGTTGAGGCTGTGCAGATAGAGGATATGTTGGCGAGACTAGGTTTTGCCTATTCTCGCACCGCCGGTGACGACATTGTCTGGCAAATACAGGCACCGTCCTATCGCTTTGATATTGCGATTGAGGCAGATCTGATCGAAGAGATCAGCCGCATCTATGGTTACAACAATTTGCCGGTCCGGACGCCTAAATTGCATCTGACCATGGCGCCTGTCACCGAGACGGCGCTGGCCCTAAATGATCTGAAATCCGCGCTTGTTTCAAGAGGGTACCAGGAAGCTATTACTTATAGTTTCGTCGACACGGGGATTCAAAACACGCTAGATCCTGCGAATGAGCCCATTGGGCTCGCGAATCCGCTTTCTAGTGAGATGTCGGTGATGCGCACCACGCTCTGGAGTGGGCTGATTAAAGCGCTGACACATAATTTGAATCGCCAGCAGAACCGGGTGCGCCTGTTTGAAACTGGTTTGCGCTTTATCCAGCCACCTAACCAGGCTCTGCTTGAGGTTTCTGATGTGAAGCAAAATATGATGCTGGCCGGTCTTATATGCGGCTCGCGGCACCCAGAAAGCTGGTCTAATGGCTCTGAAGCCGTTGATTTTTATGATATTAAAGGCGACATAGAGTCCTTGCTAAGCCTATTAGGCGGTATCGGGCAGTTCGACATTAGGGAAGGCACTGATCCCGCGCTGCATCCTGGCCAGACCGCAGTCATCGAGCGTGATGGAGAAGCGCTCGGCGTAGTAGGGTTACTGCACCCCCAGGCGCAAAAAGCGTTGGATATCGGTCCAGATGTTTACTTATTTGAGCTGGAAGTGGCGAAACTCCTGCATAAACCGATCCCCAATGCGGTAAACCTGTCTAAGTACCCAGAAGTCAGGCGCGACATTGCTATTATTGTGGATAGTAAGGTGAGTGCTAGAGAAATAGACGCCTGCATCCAATCTTCCCAGATTGAGACCTTTAAGAACCTAAAGTTGTTTGACGTATATCAGGGCAAAGGCATTGATCCTAATAGAAAAAGTGTCGCTTTAGGCTTGACCTTCCAGCACGCTTCCCGCACTCTTACAGACGACGAAATCAGCGGTTTTGTCGACGAAATCGTTGCAGCACTGACGAAAAATCTGGATGCTATCTTAAGGAATTGAGAATGAGCGCGCTCACCAAGGCGGAAATGGCCGAAAAGCTATTTGAAGAGCTGGGTTTGAATAAGAGAGAGGCAAAAGAAGTTGTCGAACTCTTTTTCGAAGAAGTGAGGGCATCGCTGGAAGGAAACGAGCAGGTGAAGCTGTCCGGTTTCGGTAATTTTGATTTAAGAGACAAAAGCCAGCGACCTGGGCGCAATCCCAAGACAGGTGAAGAAATCCCAATCACTGCTCGACGGGTAGTGACCTTTCGTCCAGGACAAAAATTAAAAGCACGAGTAGAGGCATATGCTGGACCCCGATCATAACGCCGAACTGCCGCCTATCCCTGGCAAGCGTTACTTCACCATTGGTGAAGTCAGCGGTTTGTGCGCTGTAAAACCTCACGTGCTGCGTTATTGGGAGCAAGAGTTCCCACAGCTAAAGCCCGTCAAACGTCGCGGCAACCGCCGTTATTATCAGCGTCAAGATGTGCTGATGATTCGTCAGATCCGTTCATTACTTTACGATCAAGGCTTCACCATCGGCGGAGCACGTCAGCGTCTCTCGGGTGATGATCATGTCGAAGACAATACCCAGTACAAGCAGCTGATTCACCAAATGATCAGTGAATTGGAAGACGTGTTGGTCGTACTGAAATCCTAGCCCCTTGTTGCGGTGACCTCACCGTGATTGCTCAAACCCCATGAAAATTCTGATTACCGGTGCCAATGGCTATATTGGTTCGGTGTTGATGCGTGCGCTTGAAGAAAGCCATGAGGTCATCGGGTTAGTCAGACATTCACAAGATTCCGAACGCTCATACCGGGTCATCAAGGATGTCTGTGCGATTATTGCGGCGGATGTCTCTGGCGTAGATTGCGTGATACATGCCGCTGGAATCGCAGAATCGACTGCGCACGGCGCGGAATTGCAGAGGGTGAATGTTGAGGGCGTAAAGGCTGTTGCGAGCGCGTGTCGTGAAGCGGGTGTTGCGCGTCTAATAAACCTGAGTTCAGTTAAAGCGGCGGGTGAGAGTAATGTAGGACCAGGTTTGTTGGACCAGCCGACGTCAGCTTATGGTCAAAGCAAACTGCAAGCAGAGAATGAGGTCAATACTGTGTTCGAAGGATCTATTGCTCGAGCGGTTCACCTGCGATTTCCGTTAGTTTACGGATCAGGTGTTCAAAATAATTTCAAAAAGTTGATTGGCCTATCTGGGTCAAAGCTACCGCTACCCTTAGCGAGTTTGACCGCAGAGCGCAGTTACTGCTTTGTGGGGAATCTTATTCGGTTGATCGAGCTGGAATTGGCAACACCAACCACTGAGTCGGTTGTTTACGTTGCTGATTCTGGGCCGTTGACATTGCCTGAGTTGCTGGCTGGATTGTCCAAAGTTCAAGGGTATAAGTTGAGGATGATGCGGTTTCCGAAGGTAGTGTTGGAATTGGTGGTCAAGCTATTGAAGCCAAGTTACGCGACGCAGCTGTTTGGGAATGCTGTGGTAGATATATCAGATACTCAGAAAGCTTTGCCAGAGTGGCAGCCTATCTCGACTTTGGATGCTTTGGGATATTTGGAAATTGGTCGGGACGGCAGGATTTGAACCTACGACCACCACACCCCCAGTGTGGTGCGCTACCAGACTGCGCTACGCCCCGAATAAAAACTTAAAACTTAAAACATAAAACTTAACAACTTCACCATCTCAGCAGGATTTGAATCGAAGCGTCGAACCGCTACGACCACCACACCCCCAGTGTGGTGCGCTACCAGACCGGCAAGCGGCCTTGGGCGCTACGCCCCGAATTAAACTTCACTACTTAACAACTTCACCATCTCGGCAGGATTTGAATCGAAGCGTCGAACCGCTACGACCACCACACCCCCAGTGCGTTGCGCTAACAGAATACGCTACGCCCCGAAGCGCGCGATTCTACCACAGAAAAACCGAAATATAAGCCGTCGGATCTGCTAATATCGATAATTGAAACGCAACCTAACAACAAGAATCCAGAATGGAAAACCGGCTCTCGGAGCGTTCTAAAAGAACTATTATGATGCTTGCGGACGCAGTGATGCTGCCCGTCGCGCTCTGGGTTTCGATTGTTCTGCGTTACGGCAACCTCTATATGGACATGATGCCGTTCTGGTGGATGTTCGTGCTGGCAGCATTTGCTGGTATTACCGCGCTCTTTAAGTTTGGTTTTTATCGTGCCATTGTTCGTTACATCGGGCCAAGTTCGATGGTGCCAGTCATACAAGGCGTGACCGTCTCGACACTGGCTATCATGTTGGCTGCATACTTCGGCAAGATAGAAGCTTTCCCTCGATCCGCACCGGTTATTTTCTGGTTTATCTCTATTTTGTTCGTCGGCGGCAGCCGCATGGCGATTAGAGCTTATTTCTACGGCTGGCAAAATAACTATCTCACTCGCGAACCCGTTGCCATATACGGGGCAGGGGACTCGGGTGCTCAGTTAGCGATTACACTGCTTGCCGGTTCACAATATATGCCCGTTGCTTTTATCGACGACAACCGGGAATTACGAAAAAATGTGATTCACGGGGTGCGTGTCTATGATTCTGCTCATATTGATCGGCTTATTAAAGAGAATGGACTCAAACAAGTCTTTCTAGCCATTCCCTCTGCAACCATTGAACAGCGTAGCCGCATACTGAATAACCTGGCGTCGTTGCCGATTCAAGTTAAGACAGTCCCATCCTTTAGCGATCTGATTTTCGGTGCTGCTAGCGTCAATGAAGTACGTGAGATCGAAATCAGCGACCTATTGGGTCGGGAAATGGTCCCGGCCGCACAAGACCTATTAGAAGCGTCGGTAAAAGGGAAGGCCGTTTTAGTGACAGGTGCCGGTGGCACTATTGGGTCAGAACTCTGCCGCCAAATAATAGATCTGGGCCCTTCGCGGCTGGTCCTTTTTGATAATTCTGAGTTTGCTCTTTATCGCATCGAGAATGAGTTGCGAGACGAGTCGGGTGAAATCGAGTTGCTGGTGCTGCTCGGCTCGATCCTGAATGAAGAATACTTAAGCAAAGTGATGAACAATTTCGAGATCGACACGGTTTATCATGCGGCGGCCTTTAAACATGTGCCTATGGTTGAGGCTAACGTGATTGAAGGTGTTCGCAACAATGTGGTCGGTACCTGGAACGTGGTCAAGTCTGCGCAGCGTAATGAAGTAGCAGAATTGGTTTTGGTATCCTCTGATAAAGCGGTTAGACCCACCAATGTCATGGGAGCAACCAAGAGACTGGGCGAACTTATCGTTCAAGCTTACGCCTCTGAATCCAAAAAGACTCGTTACAGCATGGTTCGTTTCGGCAATGTGCTGAGGTCCAGCGGTTCCGTCGTACCACTATTTGAGCGGCAAATTAAAGCGGGTGGGCCGGTTACGGTCACCCATAAAGACACCACTCGATATTTTATGACGGCCTCGGAAGCCGCTGAACTTGTTATCCAGGCTGGTGCGATGGCCCAGGGTGGCGAGCTATTTGTGTTGGATATGGGTGAACCGGTTAGCATTAACGAGCTAGCTGTGAAGATGATCCACCTGCACGGCAAGGCGCTCGCAACCGAAGATGATTCAGAAGATAAGATCGCAATAGAGTATACCGGTCTAAGGCCTGGCGAAAAGCTGCACGAGGAGTTGATCATCGGTCAGACAATCACGGGAACAAAACACCCTAAAATTATGCGCGCAGCGGAAGAGGGCATCAGCTTCAAAGAGCTGCAAAAACTCTGTGAGCAGATTGAGGTCGCTTGCGAGTCAGCTGACTACAAAATGATCCGTGTGCTGCTAGAAGAAAATGTGAGTGGTTACAAGATGCACGCGGTAGGTTCTGACCCAGTAATGAAATTGGATCTTGCCAATCAGGCCGCGAGCAACGTAATGCCTATTCAAAAATCTGACGACTAACCGTCAAGCCAGTGCCCACCATTCGTGTTTTGCATGTCTACCGAACTTTTTTCCCCGACACCCAGGGTGGCGCGGAAGAAACGATTCGTCAGATAACCGTCGGACTTAAAGCGATTGGCGTTGAAGCCCGCGTCTTCGTGCCAAGCCCTTATCCATATCCGAAAACTATTTCAGTCAATGGGATTAAAGTTGTTCGGACGAAACTGCATTTTGAAATCGCATCCTGCGGTTTTGCATTGACATCGATACCAGAATTCAAGAGGCAGGTGGCATGGGCCGACATTGTTCATTACCACTTTCCCTGGCCGTTTGCCGACCTCCTGAATCTATTGGCTATCGTCAAAAAACCAAGCGTCGTGACCTATCATTCTGACATCGTGCGGCAAAATGGTTTGATGAAAATTTACCAACCGCTGATGCAAAATTTTCTGGCATCAGCGAGTTCTGTTGTTGCGACGTCTGAACAATACCGTGACTCAAGTCTGGTTTTAGGCGCACTAAAAAAGCCTATCGATGTGGTACCGATTGGTATAGATGAAAACAGTTATCCGCAGCCGACGGGTGGGACGGTGGCGCGAATGGAACAGACATACGGTTCTGGATTTTTCTTTTTTGTCGGTATGCTGCGCTATTACAAGGGACTGCATATATTGCTCGAAGCGTGTCAGGGCGCAGACTTTGAGGTTGTGATTGCGGGTGGTGGTCCACTCGAAGCTGAACTCAAGCAAAGGGTGAAAGCTGAAAAAATCTCTAATGTGCGATTTGCTGGCCGTGTCACCGATGAAGAAAAAATTGCGTTAATGGATCTCAGTAGAGCCATGGTATTTCCATCCCATCTTCGATCTGAGGCCTTTGGTGTGACGTTGGTCGAAGGCTTGATGCGAGGGAAAGCACTGATCTCTGCTGAAGTGGGTACTGGCACAAGCTATGTTAATCAGCACGGCGAGACTGGGTTTGTGGTTCAAGCAGACGACCCGGGTGCACTGCAGGAAGCGATGATGCGACTTTCTGTTAATGAGGAAGAAACGTTACGATTTGGCCACGCCGCAAGGCGGCGCTATGAAGCACTATTTACTTCTGATCGTATGGCCCGTGCTTACCACGCGATCTATAAGCGTTTACTAGGCGAGACCGAATGAGAATTGGCGTTGATGTCAGACCGCTCACAGTGCCGACTTTTGGTATAGGCCGGTATACACGCGAGCTGCTGGATCGCCTGCTTAAGTTAGCGCCCCATCACGACTGGTACTTGTATGCCGACCGCCCCATTCTTGAGGCCCCTCGGTCTGATCGGGTCGCTGTGCGAGAATTTCCTAGCCACAATCGAATCTTGAGTTTAGCCCGTACACAGCTCACTTTTGCACACTGGGCAAACCGCGACAGTCTCGATCTGTTTTGGTCGCCACGGCATCATCTTCCTCTATTCCTGAATTCGGGTATCAAGCAATTATTAACGGTACACGACATCGTTTGGAAGAAATTCCCAGAGACCATGCTGCCTGCCAATCTTTTTGTGGAACGATTGCTGATGCCAGCTAGCCTAGCGCGGGCATCGAAAGTCATTGCTGTGTCAAATTCAACCAAAAAAGATTTGGTCGAGAGTTTGGCAATAGACGAGAACAAGATCGAAGTGATTTATGAAGCCGCGGGGGAAGTGATCGTAGCCGATCCGATACGTGAAATCGACCGGGATTACTTTCTGTTTCTGGGGACCAGTGAACCCCGCAAGAACCTGAAGCGTTTGCTTGAAGGTTATCGTCAGTATCGATCAACGGGTGGTAAACAAGCCCTGGTTATAGCCGGAGCAAAAGGTTGGGGCGATACTAGCGAGGGCGCCTGGCAAGACGACGGAATTTTGTCGTTGGGTTATGTCAGTGATTTGCGACTCAACGGCTTGTTGAAACACGCGACAGCCTTAGTGTTGCCATCATTGTATGAGGGCTTCGGCTTGCCCCTGCTCGAGGCCATGCAAAGGGGTGTGCCTGTCATCACGTCAAATATTTCATCTATGCCAGAGGTTATGGGCGATGCGGGCATTGCAGTTGATCCGATGGATATAAACTCAATATCCCAGGCATTAAAGCGGATGGGAGACCATGCGGAGCGAGATCTACTCGCTTCAGGATGTTTCGATCAAGCCACACGTTTTAGTTGGGACACTGCTGCGCGGGAAACGCTGCAGCTTATCGAATCTATGTGACTCGATTAGCGCGAGATTCAGCTAACAGGGTCAGGGCAACCGGTAGCCAGAAGCACAGCCATAAGAAATCCACTTTCGCGACCAGTCTATTGCCGTCAAACAAAAGTGTGACCAGCCCAAACACGAGTAGCGGCAATGCATAGGTTTTTACATCAAGGTCGGCTTTGTATAAAAGCACCCAGAATAGGCGCCCAATAGACATCAACAACAACCCTAGGCCGAGAATCCCGCCATAGTAAAGCGTACTTAAGTACAGACTATGGGGATGCATGAACTTATTGGGTGCAATATATAGATCGAACCCGGTTTGGATGCCTGCACCCAACATAAGATTGCCTTTAAGCCATTGCGTAATTGTGGCTTGCCAAATTTCGGGTCTAAAGCTTGTTGATCGCTTTAGCATCAGTTCTGTAAAGCCGCTCAAGTAAGCAGCGATCAAGGTGGCTGGAATCAGGCAGAGCAGTATCAGCATTAGCCTTCGTTGATGAGATTTGTTCGGCATTAAGAAAATCGTGGCGGCGCCGGCCGCTAACAATCCAATCCAGACCCCGCGTGTTCCGCTCAAACCGATGGCCACGATCAAAACTATTCCAAGCACTAGAGTCAGTATTCGTAACCCTCGTTCTTTGGTCACAAAGAAAAAGGACATGCAAAGAGACAGCGCAGCACCGTACGACATGGCACTCATGACTGGATTGTTAAGACCACCCAGGGCGTAGAGCCTTCTTTCTGCCAAAGGCTGATAGTCCAGGTTGAAAAAGAAATAGGTGGAATAAGCAGCAGAGACAGCGGCTGCAATGACCAGCGTGCTGAGAAATACATCGTGGAACCATTCCATGGTCGTACAGGCGTAGACCAGTCCATAAACGAAGGACAGAATCAGCAGCGAGTAGCCGAAGTACAGTAGTGAGCTATGAAAATCCCCATTCGTCGTCAGGATTGCGAGACAAAAGTATCCCAATATCGTAGCGAGCAAAATGGTGGTTATCTTGGTGCTTTTGATGACTAGATTGAAACGTCCGCATAGCGCAAGCCCCAGGCCAACAATCCCAATGAGGTACGACGGGAAGTAGCTGATTCGCCCGTTCTCACCGAGAAAATAGCTGACGGTCAGCAAGATGAGAAAAAAGGCGATGCAATATTGAGTAACTTTCTCTAGGAGCAAAATTAATTTTCTTTTGAAGGGAGCAGTCAGTAGATGAATTCCATATAATCAATCATATCGACAACACCAGTAGATTCATATGCTTCGAAAATGTGTATTCCCCGCAGCAGGATATGGCACGCGGTTTTTGCCAGCAACCAAGTCCATGCCTAAAGAAATGTTGCCAATCGTCAACAAGCCCCTGATTCAGTATGGCGTAGAGGAAGCGATTGATGCTGGGATCACAGAAATTGCGATCGTCTCCGGTCGCGGCAAACGAGCCGTAGAAGATCACTTCGATATTTCCTATGAATTGGAACATCAAATCTCGGGTACCTCTAAAGAAGCATTGCTGGACCAGATCAGAAGTGTATTAGAAACTTGTACCTTTTCTTACACTCGCCAGATGGAAATGAAAGGGCTTGGTCACGCAGTGCTCACAGCAGAGGCCATTATCGGCAACGAAGCGTTTGCTATGATTTTGGCAGATGACCTATGTATCAACGACGGTGCAAGCGTTATGGCTCAAATGAAGGCACTATATGACGAGCACCAGTGCTCTATCGTGGCCATTGAAGAAGTGCCTTCGAGCCATACTGAGAGCTATGGAATCGTTTCAGGTAAAGAGATGTCTGAGGGTGTTATCCAAATATCCGAGATGGTTGAAAAGCCTAAACCAGAAGATGCGCCTTCGAGTCTTGCGATCATTGGTCGTTATATACTTACCCCTGATATCTTTGATCTGATTCGTTCGACGCCGCCGGGAAGAAACGGTGAAGTACAAATTACCGACGCCTTGGCCAGACAAGCGAGCGAAGGTCGTGTACTTGGCTATCGCTTCGAAGGCCGGCGGTTTGACTGTGGCAGCATTGATGGGTTTGTTGAGGCAACAAATTTCGTATACGAGAACTATTATAAAAAAGGTTGGAATTACCCGGTTAAAAAAATATGAGAGTTACAATAGTTGGAACGGGATATGTGGGCCTGGTCACGGGTACCTGCTTTTCTGAGATGGGTAATCATGTGACTTGTGTTGATATCGATCTGGAAAAGCTGGCGAATTTGGAAAGGGGAATTGTGCCTATACACGAACCGGGGTTGGATGAGCTAATAACCAAGAACGTTTCTGCCGGTCGCTTGCACTTTTCCGATGATCTTGGAAAAAGCCTGAATAATTCCTCCATCGTTTTTATCGCAGTCGGAACGCCCCCGAATGAAGATGGTAGTGCAGATCTATCTCATGTACTTGCCGTAGCACAACAAATAGGTGAGCAGATTCGCGACTCTATTGTTGTCGTGGATAAATCTACCGTGCCGGTTGGGACAGCTGGCAAAGTATCTGCAAAAATATCTGAGGTATTAGATGCTCGTGGAGTAACGGTTGATTTCGAGGTGGTTAGCAATCCAGAGTTCTTAAAGGAAGGCGCTGCTGTTCAAGATTTTATGTCGCCAGACCGTATCGTTGTCGGAGCAGAAGGAGATACTGCAAAAGATTTGATGCGAGAGCTCTATGCACCTTTCTCTCGCGATAAGGACAAAATTCAGTTTATGGGTGTTCGAGATGCGGAGATGACTAAATATGCGGCGAATGCGATGTTGGCGACGAAGATTTCATTTATGAATGAAATTGCTTTGATGTGCGAGGCCTATGACGTCGATGTGGAGCAGGTGAGAAGAGGCATTGGTTCCGATTCACGGATAGGATATTCATTTATCAATCCTGGTGCAGGCTATGGAGGTTCTTGCTTTCCAAAAGACGTAAGAGCGCTTGTGTCCATGGCGAAAGAAAAAGGAATTGACCCGCTAATGTTTAATGCGGTTGAGTCTAGAAATAATAATCAAAAGTTTGTGATGTACGAAAAATTAGAAAGCGAATTTGGAACTGAATTAAAGAATTGTCACATTGCAGTTTGGGGTTTAGCTTTTAAGCCAGAGACGGATGATGTGCGAGAGGCGCCTTCATTGATCGTGATTGCCAAAATGCTGGAGTTAGGAACAAAAGTGACCGCATTTGATCCGCAAGCGTCTCACTCTGCTTTGAAATCTCTTGGTGCTAATGCGCATGGGTTCGATGTTGGTGATGATATGTACGATGTTCTTGATGGCGCCGACGCATTGCTTGTCATGACAGAATGGAAAGAATTCAGGCAACCCAATTTTGATTTGATCAAAAAAAATCTTAAACAACCCCTCATTTTTGACGGGAGAAATATCTATGACCCGGCTGCGATGCATCGTCAAGGGATTAGTTATTATGGTGTTGGACGTCGTTCAGGTATGGAGACGTAACCGTGCCGATCCTGGTCACTGGTGCCGCTGGTTTTATTGGTTATCATGTCTCATTAGCACTACTTGAACGAGGTGAGCAGGTTGTTGGGATTGATAATCTCAACGATTATTATGACCCTAACCTAAAGCTTGCTCGTTTGGCTCAGCTTGACCCATTCGATGATTTTGAGTTTAAAAAACAGGATGTTTCTCATCTAGAGTCGGTTCAAGAGCTTTTTGAAGAGAAAAAGTTCTCGAAAGTTATTCATCTCGCTGCACAGGCGGGTGTACGTTATTCGCTCGAAAACCCCATGGCCTATATCCAATCGAACATCGTTGGGTTTCAATCTATTTTAGAAGCTTGCCGTTTGCATGGCGTTCAACATCTTGTCTATGCTTCTTCAAGTTCGGTTTACGGCAATAGTGATAAAGTACCTTTTTCAACGACCGATTCCGTTGATCATCCAGTATCAACGTATGCAGCTACGAAGAAATCGAATGAGCTGATGGCTCACGTATACAGCCATCTCTACAAGCTCCCAACAACAGGCTTACGGTTTTTTACCGTATATGGTCCCTGGGGTAGGCCTGATATGTCGCCGTTTCTCTTCGCGAAATCGATATTTGGAGGAGAGCCTATACAAGTTTTCAATTACGGTAATCACTCTCGTGACTTCACGTTTGTTGACGATATCTCACAGGGTTTACTCGCTGTTTTGGATAAGCCGCCTCATCAAGGAACCGATACGGGCGCTACGCCCTATAAGGTTTATAATATTGGTCGGGGTGAGCCGGTTCAGCTACTTGATTACATTCGCTTGATGGAAAAGGAGATAGGGAGTGAAGCGGTTCTAAATCTAGTTCCTAAGCAGCCTGGCGATGTTGATTCAACGCATGCTAACGTTGCCGATTTGATTGAAGATATTGGTTATGCACCCTCTACCGAGTTATCCGATGGCATTCGGCAGTTCATTATCTGGTATCGAAAGTATTTTGGTCTTTAGTGCGTAATAGTGATTGTTTTTAGGTTGGGAGGTTAGGCACGGTGAGAACAGTGTTAGTTTCAGGTAGTGCCGGTCAACTGGGACGTTGCCTTCAAGATCACGACCTCACTGATCTAGAGGCAGTTTTCCTGGATCGCTCTAGTTTCGATTTGGCGAGCAAGTCCTCGATGGCACAAGCGCTGGACGAGTACAAACCAGACTATGTCGTTAACTGTGCGGCCTATACAAATGTGGATGGTGCTGAGTCTGATCAAGATGCGGCCGCGAATGTGAATCATTTTGGGGTGATGGATCTCGCAAATTTATGTGCTGAGCGACGCATCAAAATCATCCACATCTCGACAGATTTTGTTTTTGATGGCAAAGCACGAAAGCCCTATCAGGCGGATGATCCCTGTTCCCCGGTAGGGGTATACGGCCGAACAAAGCTGTTAGGTGAATCCGCGCTGGCGCATATTTTGCCCGAGGACACGATGATTATCCGTACCTCCTGGCTCTACAGTGAATACGGCGGCAACTTCGTCAAGACAATGCTTCGTTTGTTTGAAACTAAAGACAGTTTTCGCGTTGTCCACAATCAACAAGGTTCACCTACTTACGCCCAGGGCTTAGCGGCTCTAATTTGGCATATATTAGAAACTCGCCAGTTTGCGCCAGGTGTCTATCATTGGAGTGATAAGGGTGTAACCACCTGGTACGATTTCGCTAATGAAATTGGTAATCGAGGACTTAAGAAAGGGTTGATCGCAAAAAAAGGTGCGGCATTACCGATCCTGAGCTCAGAGTATCCGACGGCGGCCGAGCGACCGATGTACAGTGCGCTCTATATCTATCCCACATTAAAGCGCTATCCAAAAATTCGTCAGTTGCCCTGGCAGGATAGGTTAGAGCAGATGCTAGATGCCTATGCAGCCATATCGACAGCCGATTAGACCATTGGCTTGATTCTGTTAGAATTCCGGTTCTTCTATATGTTTGAGCAATTATGCCCTTAGTCGTCCCAGTAGTTATGTCAGGCGGTTCCGGTACTCGTATGTGGCCAAAGTCCCGTCAGGAGTATCCAAAGCAATTTCTACCATTGCTCAATGAAACAACAATGTTGCAGGACACTGTCCTCCGCTTGTCAGGACTTGAAGTAGAAGCCCCGTTTGTCATTTGCAACGAATCGCATCGGTTTCTGGTCGCAGAACAATTACGCGACTCTGATATTGAACCCAGTAGTATTGTTCTCGAGCCATTCGGCAGAAATACAGCGCCGGCTATCGCGATCGCGGCATTAAGCCAGGCATCGGGTGATGCGATTCTACTGGTGCTAGCAGCTGATCATGTGATTACGAATGTTAAAGAGTTTCATCGGCTCGTTCATATCGGTGCTGAGGCCGCGTCGAATGGCAAAATGGTTACTTTCGGCATTGTACCTACGAGCCCTGAAACCGGATATGGCTATGTTCAAGCCGGTTCAGAATTTTCGCCAGGAATAGCAACTGTAAAGAGATTTGTCGAAAAGCCTGATGCCGAAACCGCAAAGTCTTATTTAGCTGATGGCAACTTCTATTGGAACAGCGGGATGTTCATGTTTAGAGCCTCCGACTATTTAGAAGAACTGGAAAGGCATCAACCTAAAATTCTGCAGCAGTGCAAGTTGGCACTCGCCAATGCTAAATCTGATCTCGATTTTACCCGGCTCGATGCTGAACAATTCGAGTTATGTCCAAGTGACTCAATCGACTATGCCGTGATGGAGCACACCAAAAATGCGGTGGTCATTCCCTCTGATATTGGCTGGAGTGATGTCGGTTCCTGGTCATCATTGTGGGAAGTCAGTAGTAAAGATGAGCAGGGTAACCATTTTGTTGGCGATGTATTGGCGCTGAATTCGCGCAATAATCTGGTTCACTCAGATGGCCGTTTGGTTGCGCTAGTTGGCATTGAAGATGTTGTTGTCATCGATACCGATGATGCAATTTTGATTGCCAGTCGAGATCAGGTGCAGGAGGTCAAAGGCATTGTAAACGAGTTGAAGGCCCGTGAGCGATCCGAGCATCTCAATCACCGTAAGGTTCAGCGCCCCTGGGGTAGCTATGACTCCATCGATATGGACGATGGCTTTCAAGTAAAGCGAATTGTGGTTAACCCGGGCGCTAGCCTGAGTCTACAAAAGCATTACCACCGCGCAGAGCATTGGATCGTAGTTTCGGGAACGGCTGAGGTGACCTGCGGAGAAAAGGTCTTTATCGTTGAGAAAAACCAGTCGACCTATATCCCGCTTGGGGAAAAGCATCGTCTCCGTAACCCTGGAAAGATACCCCTGAAATTGGTTGAAGTGCAGTCTGGCGACTATCTCGGCGAAGACGACATCGTCCGTTTCGAAGACAACTATGGCCGCACACAATAGGCGCTTAAAAAGCGCCTGACTTCTCTAGTAGCGTTAACAGTTTCTCGACAGAATCTTCAACACTGATTTCATGGGTCAGCAACGTTAGATCCGGTTGCTCGGGGGCCTCATAGGGCAGGTTTACGCCAGGGATGGTGTCTAAGCCTTCCTCGTCTACTGCCTTATAAATCCCATCCTGATCACGTAACTGACATACCTCTAAAGGCGCGCTGAGGTATACCTCAAGAAAATCGTCTCCGACAAGTTCTCTTGCCTTTTGACGAACCGCAGTGCTGGGTGCTACCAGTGAACAAATGACAATGACTCCGGCTTGATTCATCAGTCGAGCAATCTCGACACTACGGCGCAAATTCTCCGAGCGATCATCTGCATCAAAGCCAAGGTCTTTGCTTGGTCCAAGACGCATATTCTGGCCATCAAGAACAAAAGCGGCACGACCCATATTGAACAGTTTTTTCTCCAGGGCGTAAGCGATCGTGCTTTTGCCCGAGCCGGTCAAACCTGTCAGCAGAACGGTTTTGGCTTTTTGACCCATACGTGCCTGACGCTCTTCTGCTGAAATCAAACTCTTGCTGGGATTCAGGTGCGTATTGCTGCTCTCGTTGTCCCAACTGGAATCGATCTGGCCTGAAACGCTACCGACAATCATACCGGCGCCGACTGTGACATTGGTCAAGCGGTCAATAATGATAAAGGATCCGGTGCCATGGTTCGCTCTGTATGCATCAAAGGCAATGCGTTGTGACAGTGTGACTTCGCAGCGGCCAATTTCATTCAGCGCTAATCCATCAGCTTGTTGCTGTTCTAAGGTATTGACGTCGGTCTTGAATTTAATCTTGTTGATCGCGCCACTCGAGCGTTTGGTCGCTTGCTTAAACAGATACTGCTTGCCGATCTGCATCGGTTCTTCGCCCATCCAGACAACTTGTACATCTAACGTGTCGGAGAAGTAGGGCGTGTTGTTTGGATGCACCAGCATATCACCGCGACTGATATCAATTTCATCTTCCAGCGTGAGAGTGACGGCGAGCGGTGGAAACGCTTCTTCGACTTCGCCATCAAAGGTCACGATGGACTTGATTTTGCTGGTTTTTCGGGACGGCAAAACCATCACTTCGTCACCAGGGCGCACAATGCCCGAGGCGACCGTGCCACAGAAGCCGCGAAAATCGAGATTTGGCCGGTTGACGTACTGAACAGGGAAACGAAAGTCAGAAAGGTTCTTGTCTGCTGAGATTTGTATGTTTTCGAGGACGGTCATCAGCGGCGCACCTTCATACCAGGGCATGTTCTCGCTTTTGGTCACAACGTTATCACCATTTAGCGCACTAATAGGCAAATAACGAACCTCGCCCATATCGAGCTTGCTGGAGAAGTTGGCGTAGTCTTTTTTGATTTGTTGGTAGGTCTGTTCGGAATAGTCCACCAGATCCATTTTGTTGATGGCTACAATAATGTGCTTGATACCTAGCAATGTGGTGATAAAAGTGTGGCGTTTAGTTTGGGTCATAACGCCATGGCGGGCATCGATCAAAATAATGGCAAGGTCAGCGGTTGATGCACCTGTTGCCATATTGCGGGTGTACTGCTCGTGCCCCGGGGTATCGGCAATGATGAACTTGCGTTTTGCGGTAGAAAAGTAGCGGTAGCCAATATCAATGGTAATGCCTTGTTCACGCTCTGCCTGTAAGCCATCCACGAGCAGAGCAAGATCTAACCCTTCGGCCACGGTGCCGACTTTTGCAGAATCCGCCCTGACGGCCTCAAGCTGATCTTCATAGATCATTTTTGAATCGTGCAGTAGGCGACCGATCAATGTGCTCTTGCCGTCATCGACGCTGCCACAGGTCAGCATACGGAGCAGCTCTTTTTGTTCATGCTGCTTTAGGTATTCGTCAATGTTGGTGGCGATCAGTTCAGATTGATGGCTCATTAGAAATAGCCCTCCTTCTTCTTCTGCTCCATGGAACTGGCAGAATCGCTGTCGATAAGACGGCCCTGTCGTTCCGAAGTGGTTGCGAGCAACATTTCCTGAATGATGTCCGTCAAAGTATCCGCCTCAGATTCCACCGCGCCCGTTAATGGATAACAACCGAGGGTGCGGAATCGAACCATCTTCATTTCAGGTGTTTCACCTTCTTCGAGCTGCATCCGGTCATCATCAACCATGATAAGAGTGCCGTCACGTTCGACCACAGGCCGTTCCTTGGCAAAATACAATGACACCAGGGGGATTTTTTCCAGGTGTATGTATTGCCAGATATCTAATTCGGTCCAGTTGGAAAGCGGGAAGACGCGTATCGATTCACCTTTGTTGATTTCACTGTTGTAGATATTCCAGAGTTCCGGACGCTGGTTCTTGGGATCCCAACGATGATTCTTGTCGCGGAAGCTATACACCCGTTCTTTTGCTCGGGATTTCTCTTCATCTCGTCTTGCGCCGCCAAATACCGCATCAAACTTGTATTTGTTTAAGCCCTGCTTCAGTGCCTCGGTCTTCATAATATCGGTATGTTTGGCGCTGCCATGTGTGAAAGGACCAACACCTGCGGCGCGGCCTTCTTCATTGGTATGGACGATCAGATCCATGCCCACTTTCTCGGCAATGGTGTCCCTGAACTTAATCATTTCCCGGAACTTCCAGGTGGTGTCCACATGCATGAGCGGGAAGGGTGGTTTGCCGGGATAAAAAGCTTTTAAAGCCAAATGCAGCATCACAGTGGAGTCTTTACCGATGGAGTAGAGCATCACCGGGTTGTCGAATTCAGCCGCCACCTCGCGCATGATATGAATGCTCTCGGCTTCCAGAGCTTTGAGGTGGGTCAAGCTATAGTCAGACATGATGATTGGGGTGCCAGATTCAGAAGGGAGAATATAAAAGAATGGCCACGCATCGACAACGAACAATGGGTTGTTAGCTAATAACCGCGCGCTATGAACTATAAAATTTGGTGTTAAGTCAGGCTATAATGTCTGATTTTTCGGACTCCCTATGAACATACTAGTGACTGGCGGCGCGGGCTTCATTGGCTCAGCCTTGATTCGATATCTGATTAACGAAACTGATCACCATGTTTTGAATATCGACAAGTTGACCTATGCTGGTAATTTATCAACCCTGACGCCTGTCGCAGCCGACGCCCGGTATCAGTTCCAACAGATTGATATCTGCGATGCAGCGGCTATCCAGCAAGCCCTGACGGAATTCAAACCCCACAAGATCATTCATCTGGCGGCCGAGTCTCACGTTGACCGATCCGTTGATTCCCCGGGCGAGTTTATTCAAACCAATGTGGTCGGCACATTTACGCTTTTGAATGCGGCGTTAGGCTACTGGCGGGACCATGATCCTGAAGAATTTATTTTTCACCACGTCTCAACCGACGAGGTATACGGGACATTAGGTGCTGAAGGTCTCTTTACCGAGACTACACCCTACAGTCCTAATTCGCCTTACTCCGCGAGCAAGGCGAGCTCAGACCATCTGGTGCGGGCATGGCACGAAACTTATGGCCTGCCGACCCTTGTGACCAATTGCTCGAATAATTACGGGCCTTATCAGTTTCCTGAAAAATTGGTGCCTCTGGTGACGCTTAATGCGCTGGAAGGAAAACCACTGCCTATTTACGGCAAAGGCGATCAGATCAGAGATTGGTTATTTGTCGATGATCATGTGCGTGCACTTTATTTGGTGGCGACCAAAGGTGAGCCCGGTGAGACCTATAATATTGGTGGCAATGAAGAGAAGAAAAATTTGCAGGTTGTGAATACCATCTGTGATGTTCTGGGTAACCAGATCAATGATCGAACAGCGGATGATCTGAAAGCGCTGATTACCCACGTTGACGATCGCCCAGGCCACGATCAACGTTATGCGATTGATGCGAGCAAGATTGCCAATAAACTCGGTTGGAAACCCCAAGAGAGCTTTGAGTCTGGAATGGATAAGACCATTGAATGGTATTTGCGAAATCCAGATTGGTGTCAAGAAATTGCCGACACCAAGTATGCACGGGAACGGCTCGGTACGAATAAGTAGAAACCAATTCAGATGCATAAGTCTTTGAATGCGCTTGACTCAAAGTCACGAGTCGTTACAATGCGGCTTCTCTTTTACGGGTGTTTAGCTCAGTTGGGAGAGCGACGCCCTTACAAGGCGTAGGTCGCAGGTTCGACCCCTGCAACACCCACCAAGCCTTTTTGGTTTTAGCGCGGACCGGTAGTTCAGCTGGTTAGAATGCCGGCCTGTCACGCCGGAGGTCGCGGGTTCGAGTCCCGTCCGGTCCGCCACTAAAGCCATCTATTCTACTGGCAAATTAGGGATTCTATGCCCGCAAAAGGTTTGTTTCGATTCCTTGATGTTGTTATCGCCTTTATCGGGCTGCTGTTACTCTCCCCAATTATTTTTACCCTATTTCTAATCGGTCTGTTCGATACAGGTCAGCCCATTTTCCGTCAGACTCGTGTGGGCAAGCACCAACAACCCTTCGAACTCCTCAAATTTAGATCTATGCGCCTCGACACCACATCTGTGGCGACGCATCTTGCAGATGAATCGGCTATCACGCCCTTTGGGCAATTTCTTCGTCGCACAAAACTCGACGAGTTGCCGCAGCTTTGCAATGTCTTAAAAGGCGATATGAGTTTGGTCGGACCGAGACCTTGCTTATTTAATCAGGCGGCGTTGATTACAGCCCGGCAAAATAAAGGTGTGCTCGACGTATTGCCAGGCATCACCGGACTCGCACAAGTGAATGGCATCGACATGTCCGACCCCGAACGCCTGGCGGAGTGGGACGAGCGAATGCTGCAAGAGTTGACCATTATCGACTACTTCAAGTACCTCACCCTGACCGTCCTGGGTCGTGGTTCCGGCGATCGAGTTCGCCCCTAGGCTGGTCTTCCGCCGATTGCAGGTTTGACGTAGCATAGCGTTCTTGTCTAACAATCCGGGCACGGAGATTGTGCAAAATGATCAATAAAGCGGAAAAAATATTTGTCAGCGGACATAACGGATTGGTTGGCTCTGCACTCCTGCGTGCATTAAGGTCTAGCGGATACCAGAACCTGCTGGTCGCTGATCGTTTGGATCTAGATCTAACGAGGCAAGGAAAGGTTGAAGCTTTTCTGGAGGAAGAAACACCCGATGTTGTCATCGTTGCGGCGGGAAAGGTTGGTGGGATTCATGCTAATAATACCTACCCCGCCGAGTACATTTATCAAAACTTGATGATGGAGGCGAACTTGATTCATGGCGCCTATGCTTCTGGGTGTCGGAAGTTATTGTTTTTAGGGAGTTCCTGCATTTATCCCCGCTTGGCTGCCCAGCCGATTGTTGAATCGGAGCTTCTCGCAGGTCCTCTCGAGCCAACTAATGAACCCTATGCCATCGCTAAAATCGCTGGCATCAAGATGTGCGAGAGCTATAACCGGCAATACGGGGTTGATTACCGTTCGGTCATGCCGACCAACCTTTATGGTCCTGGCGAGGATTATCACCCCGAAAATAGCCATGTCATTCCTGGGTTGATTCAACGGTTTCACGCCGCAAAGTTGAATGGCGATGAGTCTGTAACGGTGTGGGGCACGGGCAATGCAAAGCGAGAATTTCTATATGTTGATGACCTTGCGCGTGCTTGTTTGGCGGTGTTAAAGCTCGATGAGTTGGCTTATCAAAGCGTGACCTCTGAAATGGTATCCCACGTTAATTTGGGTTGTGGATACGACATCAGTATTCGTGAAGTTGCGGAAGCTGTGAAACGCGCTGTGGGTTTCGAGGGTGAGCTGAATTTTGATACTTCTAAACCGGATGGTATGCCACGAAAGTTGTTGGAAGTGTCAGCGATGAAGTCGTTAGGCATCGAGCCAGAGTTTAGTCTGGATGAAGGGCTGGCAATTACTTATCAAGCCTATTTAGAAAAGCTGTCCGTCTAGCTTCCCGGTCGTGCAATCGGCGATCGATAAATCACTTCCCTCTGCTGCGGGCTCAACTCCGTTTTATTACCGCTAAAATCCGTATTCCAAAACATGGGATTTTGCCCGTCTGGACACTCTGCGATATCGGCGACGCCGGCGATGCCGGTACTGCTCTGATCGTTACTGTTAGGGCAATTCGGTGTGTCTTCTATGACGTCATTTAAGCTAAATTGGCGTTCGGTGGTGTGGTACAAACCCAAAAAGTGGCCCACCTCGTGGAAGGCGATTTCGGCAGTGTTCCTGGCAAAGACAGTGTCCGTTTGCGCACGGTTGGCGGTGGCATTAATCAGAATGCCATTGTATTCGCTCTGCTGCCCAAGAGGGCCCGGTAAACCACCAGAGATACCCAGCAATCCAGCCCCGCCAGCACCAGAGAAAGCTTCAATAAAAAACAAGTTCACCCGATCAGGGGCGCCCATGCGTACCAGTTCAGCCGTGTTGATGTCATTAAATTCGCGGGAGATCTCGGTGAATTGTGTGCCTTGAACCACAACTGTTGGGTCGAAATTAATTTGGATGCCGTTTTGCTCTGCTATAGCGGTCAATTGCTGCAGCACCAGATCTATTTCGTTAGAGCTGACAGAAGTCGCGGATAAGTGTGGTCGAACATTGATTGCTGCTGGCGTCGTGATGCTATTGTCAGGTTCGGGTCCGGTTCTACTCGCTACGGTCAATAATAGATCGCCAAAATCAATTGCGCTGGTTTCTGTGGCGAGTGTGCCTAGTTGCAGTTGCCAGATGCCGCTGGGTAACTCAATCGGCGTTGCTCTGGGTACCGGTCCGCTACAAAAACCCGGATCACAAAAGGTGATCCCTCTTACGATGGGCGCCAGGCTTTGACCATCGGGGCGAGTGATTGCGGCGATAAATAAATTGTTACCTGTTGTGAGAACGTCGTCACCGATGAGCGATGCTGAAAATGAAACCGCGTTAGGCGGTAAGGTGAATTCAATCGGCGGTGAGGTTAGAACATTGGTGCCAAGTTCTGGATTGTTCTGGCTCACGTAACGGGTGGCGGGTACGCTTAGATTTTCCACTGCGAGGTTGGTTGCTGTTACGGCTTCGACCGTCAGTGCGACGCTGGCGGTATTACTCGTCGCTGCGTCGTTATCGGATATGGTGTAGGTAAAGGTATCAGACCCAAGATAATTAGGGTCCGGGGTGTAGGTCACGTTTGTGCCTTGCACCGCGAGAGCGCCATGGGTGGTATTTTGCACAATCGTCACGGTGCTCAGAGTGCCATCACTATCCGAGTCGTTGTTGGCGACAGTTAAGGGGGTGGGCGTATTGATCACCACCGATAGCGTGTCGTCCGCAGCCATGGGGGCGCTGTTGGCGACAGGGTTAGATGTAGGCGCTGGTGTGGAGGACGAACTGCTACCACCACCTCCGCCACAGCTGGTAATGCCAAAAAGAATGGCAATGAACATTGTGACTGGTATGGGGAAATGGCTAAACTTCATTTCAGAATAATAACGTTACGGGGATTTTTGGTCGATGCCTCTTTTGCAGAATGTGAACTATGACAACTGCGAATTCCAACTATTGGATCTCACGGCGATTAGTCCTGTCGGTAATAAATACTTCAAACTCAAACGCAACTTAGAAGCCGCCAGTGCCCAGGGCTTTGATCAAATTTTGACCTTTGGCGGCGCCTGGTCAAATCATGTTCATGCGCTTGCTCAAGTGGGCCCAGAACTCGGTTTCAAAACGATCGGCGTTATACGCGGCGAACGTCCTGAACACCTGAATCCTGCACTTACGGAGGCAGAGGAATGTGGTATGCGTTTGCACTTTGTCAGTCGCAAGGTCTATCAGCAGCGTGAGTCGCAAGTCTATCTGGATGCACTGACGCACTTCTTTGGGGCTCATTACCTATTGCCAGAAGGCGGTACTAATCAAGCGGGCATAGAAGGTGCGAGTGAGATCGTGGATTTATTGGCCGAGCATGAGGTGGCTTATGACGATCTGGTGGTGCCGCTTGGAACCGGCGGCACACTTGCGGGGATCGCATCAAAATTGGCGATTGGTAAAACCGTGACAGGTATTTGTGCGCTCAAAGGTGCAGAGGGGATCTTTCGTCAGATCAAGATCATGATACCAGGTGTGCGCAATTGGATGATTGATCACGATGGTCATTGTGGCGGCTATGCCAAATGCCCGCCGGAGCTTAAGAACTTTATCCTCGACTTTGAGCAAAGCACGGGGATACCACTTGAGCCAGTTTACACGGGTAAAATGATCTACCGTCTATTGCAACTTCTGCAGACTACGGATGAATACGCGGATCGGCGAGTGGTGGCGATCCACACCGGTGGACTGCAGGGCCGTCGTGGCTTTGATTTCTAATGCCTCAGGTTCTTGATTAGGTGGAGGGATAGTCGATGCACTGGCCCATATCTTCTGCTGGGCTTTCAGCGCCGGGCGTGCCAATGATCTTGGCGGGTACGCCGGCGACAGTTGCATGAGCGGGGACATCTTTCATTACGACGCTGCCGGCGCCGACCTTGGCACCCTCACCGATTTCGATATTGCCGATAATGGAAGCATTAGCGCCAATCAAAACGCCTTTCCTCACTTTAGGATGACGGTCTCCAGAAATCTTACCGGTACCGCCGAGCGTGACGCCGTGCAAAATAGACACGTCATCTTCCACGACGGCCGTCTCGCCAATGACAAGGCCGGTGGCGTGGTCAAACATCACGCCACAGCCAACCGTGGCGGCCGGGTGAATATCGACGCCAAAAATGGTGCTGACCTGGTTTTGCAGGAAGAACGCCAGGCTGTGCCTTTCTTGGGACCAGAGCCAATGGGCAACGCGGTGGGTCTGTAAAGCCTGGAAGCCTTTGTAGAATAAAAAGGGTGTTGAATAACTATTGCACGCCGGGTCACGTTCACGGGTTGCCTTGATGTCGATTTCTGCAGCCCGGGTAATGGCAGGCTCGGCGGCAAACGCTTCTTGAATGATCTCGCGAATAGCCATGCTGGAAACCACGGTGCTGTCTAGCTTGCCTGCAAGCAAAAAGCTCAGGGCGCCTTCCAGGGTATCGTGATTGAGCACGGTGGCCTGGAAATAGGTGGCCATCAGGGGCTCGAATTCTGCACGAGCCTTGACCTCGCGACGCATGGCTTGCCAGAGCGAGCCGGCAGTTGCGATTTCTGCGATCTTTGATTCCTCGGCAAGCTCAGTTGCGTACCGCATGTTAATGGATGTGTTCATAAGCCAAACCCTAATTTCGTCGTGTAGTTTCTACTTATCTACATGAATTTCAAGGCTTCATTCATGCGTTTATGGAATAAATCAAATAGGCGCGCGCGTTGCACATTGGGTCTATCTACCTTTTAATGCGGGCTCGTACGGAGAGTTGAGCAGAGTGATGGGCGAATTTAAAACAGTCGGGCTGGTGGCTAGAACCAGCAGCGAGCTGGTGCTCGAATCCCTGCGCCGGGTGAGGAGCTTTGTCACCAGTCGTAACGTCGAAGTGTTGTTGGAAGACACGGCGCACGCGATGCTTGATGAGCGTCACGGTGAGTCCTACTCCCAGGAAATTTTAGCGGAGAAGTGTGACCTGATCATTGCCGTGGGTGGTGATGGTAATATTCTCGGCGCTGCTCGTAGCTTTGCACCGCACTCTGTGCCGATTCTTGGTATTAACCGGGGTCGGTTCGGCTTTTTGGCGGATGTTTCTCCCAGTGAAATTGAGCGCAGCGTCGGAGATGTGCTGAATGGCAACTACACTTTCGAGGAACACTTTCTGCTCGAAGGGGAGGTCTCGGTGAAGGGTGTCAAAGAAATCCCCTGTGCGCTCAACGAAGTGCTCATTCATGCGGCGACCATGCCGAAGATGCTGGATTTCAATCTATATATCGATGATGTGTTTGTTTACAACCAGTATTCAGATGGTTTGATTCTCGCCTCCCCGACAGGGTCCACCGCTTACGCCTTGTCTGCGGGCGGACCGATCATGCATCCGAGTCTTGATGCAATCGTTCTGGTGCCGATGTTTCCTCATCAGCTGAACAGCAGGCCATTGGTCGTGCCGGGTGATGTTGAAATCAAGATTACGGTGGGATCCCACATTGGTACCAACGCCAAGATCAGCTTCGACTCTCAACTAGAATTCGAAATCGAGCCAGGCGAATCTCTGGTGGTGCGGAAGAAGAAAGAGAAGCTAAAGTTACTGCATCCACCGGGGCACAACTTTTATGGGGTTTGCCGATCCAAGCTCGATTGGGCTAGCAGGGTAGGCGAATAAGTCTGGGCTTTGACCAGGCGACTTTGAGCTAGGAAGTTAAATCCTCGGGTGTGTCGATATCTCGAATGACGCCGGTATCTTCAACTTCTACTTCAAACACCTGATCCGGGTGAGCGTCAATCACGACCTTTGCACCCTTGTCGCCTTTAATCGCAGCGATTTCCGCAAAGTAATCTTTCGCGAATAGAACGGGGTGTCCACGCTGCCCGTGTCTGACGGGAATCACGATGGGCGCGACGGATTTTTTCCGAAATTCGTATTCGGCGAGTAGAGATTCAACCGTCTCTGCTTGAACAAAAGGCATGTCACCCAGAAAAACCAACGTGGCATCCCAGTCTTTCACTCTGGTAATACTGTTGGCCAGACTGTGTCCCATACCTTTTGCAGAATCCGGCGCGCAGTAGTATTTGATGTCATCGTTTTTAATGCGTTGTTCTAGTTCTTTGACGAAATCTTTGTCACCAAAGCGCAGTACCACCATCACCTCGTCGATCACGCTCGCGGCTTTGTGAATACTCTCTTCTAACAAAAACTGACCCGAGGGCAGGGACGAGCGGCGTTTGTCATCACCAAAGCGGCGACTGGATCCCGCTGCAAGAATAATGGCACCTATCATTGAGACCTCCTGTTACTGAGCTATGTTGCTAATCTATGTTACCGATCCAGGGTATTAGCCTATTGCCGCGCCTGTTTCTATAGTTGTTTCTTCAACTGATGCCGCTGCGCGCAATGAGGTTAGCTGAGCGAGAATCGCAATTGCGATTTCCGCTGGAGTTTTGCTGCCAATGGGTAGTCCCACCGGTGCGTGCAACTTCGCAATTTCCTCCGTTGTTAACTCTAACTGTAGCAGTCTTTCCCGGCGTTTCTCTGAAGTGCGTTCTGAACCCATGGCGCCGACGAAGAAAGCATTGGTTTTTAGGGCCTGCATCAAGCCCATGTCATCGATTCTGGGGTCATGGGTCAGCGCCACGATGGCGGAGAAGCGATCATCGGCGTGTGCCTCGACAGCATCGTCTGGCATGGCGTTCACGAGCTGCACACCTGGCACCGGCCACTGCTCAATCATATGTGGCCGCGGGTCACACACCAGCACTTGATAATCGAGGGCCTGAGCCATTTGGGCCAGATAAATTGAAACGGGGCCGGCGCCGATTAAAAACAGCTGAAAACGTGGACCAAAGACTTGTTTCAATGTGGTGAAGTTGTCGTCGCTGCCGGTCAGTTCCAGATGCTTAAACCGGTGTACGGTTGCGACTTCAAAGCCACCCGTCGAAATGTCGAGCGCGCGCTCTATGCATTGTCGATTGTTCAGGTGATCGACAATGGTTTGGAATTTCTCAATAGACTCGGTGCTGGAAATGGGTTCAATCACGATATGTAGTTGGCCGCCGCAGGGTAGGCCAAAGCGGTCGGATTCTTCCTGGTTTTTGCCATAGATCATCACCACCGGCGAATCACCTGCAACTTCTCCCCGCTGCAGCTTTTCGATCAGGTCATCTTCGACACAGCCGCCCGACAATGAACCTGCGATGTCGCCATCGAGGTTACAGCTTAAAAGCGAGCCTACCGGCCTAGGCGAAGAGCCCCAGGTTTTTACCACGGTACAGAGCCAGCTTTTTTTGCCAGCGTCTACCCACTCCACCAGTTTTCCCAGTACGAGTTGGTCAGCGTTCTCCATACTTCCGTCCCACGGCTGATGTTATGATCTCTAAGTTTACAATACTTTCTTAAGCGGCCCACCTGTCTTGGCAAAAATAGCAGCACTTGAACTGTCGCGCGATATCGATTTGTCGCAATTTTCTCTTTTCCTGCATCAAGCGGGCATTCCGCATCGGATCAACGAAGCGGGGGAGCAGCAGGTGCTCTGGGTTGAAACGCCTGAGCAAAAAGACGCTGCGCTCATTGCGTACGAGCACTTTAAACGTGACGAATTGCCTGTGGTGCGTCGCGCATCGCCACCCAGGGCGTCTGGCCGTGTTTTGCAAGAGGTCCTGCGTAGTCCGTTAACCATTACCTTGATCCTGGCTAATATTC
>Ga0222651_1000213_pt1 | contig 44101 bp, 37 predicted proteins | sample AntAcemetagen369_FD_179855 | JGI IMG/M metagenome (GOLD analysis project Ga0222651, IMG submission 179855) | Saline water microbial communities from Ace Lake, Antarctica - #369 | ecosystem: Environmental > Aquatic > Non-marine Saline and Alkaline > Saline | place: Antarctica: Ace Lake...
CCCGCACCGAACACTTGACCCGCGAAGGACTTGCCGACCGACAGGGGCAACGAATTCTCCTGCAGCGCAATCTGCTCGCCACCCTTCGGCGGAGCGAGCTTGATAAAGTGGGCGAGAAGCTCTCGACCGAGACCGGTTTGTCGCACCGACCCTCGGCGGCGGGAGAACATGTCTCCGGCACCTACAGCCGCCAACTGCGCCTGTCCTCGGGCCGCTATGCGATGATCGAAGGCATTGGCTCCGATGGTGGCCGAAGCTTCCAACTCGTCCCCTGGTCACGCGAGATCGAACCGCGCCTTGGCCAGCGTGTCGCCGGTATCGCGCGCAACGGAGGCGGCATCGACTGGAGCCTTGGGCGAAAACGCGGGCTCAACATATGATGAAAGGATCCTGATCATGACAGCCACGAAAATCCTCTGGGGCCAGATTCTCGTCGTCTTCCTAATCGTGCTCACGACAACGTGGAGCGCGACCCAATGGGTGGCCTGGCGATTGGGGTTTCAGGCGCAACTTGGTAACCCATGGTTTGAGGCCTTCAACGTGCCGATCTATCCGCCGCCCGCCTTCTTCTGGTGGTGGTACTTCTACGACGCCTATGCCCGCACAGTTTTCTGGGAGGGGGGAGCAATCGCAGCATCCGGCGGCTTCATCTCCATCGCTGTCGCCATCACCATGTCGGTCTTGCGCGCCCGGGAGGCCGCAGATGTGGATACCTATGGCTCGGCCCGCTGGGCAACACACGCGGAGGTCGAGTCCGCTGGGCTGCTCGGCTCAGATGGCGTTGTGCTAGGCAAGTTGGACCAGACCTATCTTCGCCATGATGGCCCGGAGCACGTCCTCTGCTTTGCGCCGACCCGATCCGGCAAAGGCGTCGGTCTGGTGATCCCGACGCTACTGACTTGGCCGGGCTCCGCCATCGTCCACGACATCAAGGGTGAGAACTGGGATCTGACGGCAGGCTTCCGCGCGAAACATGGCCGTGTGCTTCGCTTCGATCCGACCAGCATGACCTCCGCCGCTTACAATCCGCTGCTCGAAGTGCGTCGCGGCGAATGGGAGGTGCGCGACGTCCAGAACGTCGCGGACGTCCTGGTCGATCCCGAAGGATCGCTCGAGAAACGCAACCATTGGGAAAAGACCTCGCATTCGCTGTTGGTGGGTGCGATCCTGCATGTCCTCTATGCTGAAAAGGATAAGACGCTGGCCGGTGTGGCGGCCTTCCTTTCAGACCCGCTCCGCCCGATCGAGGAGACCCTGGAAGCGATGATGGTGACCCGCCATCTAGGCGAGGCCGGGCCGCATCCGGTCATCGCCTCGACTGCAAGGGAACTGTTGAACAAGTCCGACAACGAACGCTCGGGCGTGCTTTCGACAGCCATGTCCTTTCTCGGGCTCTATCGCGACCCGGTCGTCGCCCGTGTGACTCGCCGATGCGACTGGCGGATTTCCGACCTGATTGGCGGCGAGCGGCCCTCGACGCTTTACCTCGTGGTGCCTCCCTCGGACATCTCACGTACCAAGCCGCTGATCCGGCTGGTGCTGAACCAGATCGGCCGCCGCCTGACGGAGGATTTGAACGATACCAAACGGCGTCACCGTATTCTGATGATGCTCGATGAGTTCCCAGCACTCGGGCGGCTCGACTTCTTCGAAAGCGCACTGGCCTTCATGGCGGGCTACGGAATCAAAAGTTTCCTGATTGCTCAATCTCTGAACCAGATCGAGAAGGCATATGGCCAGAACAATGCCGTCCTCGACAACTGCCATGTCCGGGTAAGCTTCGCGACCAATGACGAACGCACTGCCAAGCGGGTTTCAGACGCCCTCGGCACGGCGACCGAGATGAAAGCAATGCGGAATTATGCCGGACACCGATTGGCACCTTGGCTCGGCCATTTGATGGTGTCCCGCTCCGAGACCGCCCGCCAGCTTTTGACCCCAGGTGAGATCATGCAACTTCCGCCCGACGACGAGATCGTCATGGTGGCTGGCTCGCCACCGATCCGGGCGAAAAAGGCACGGTATTTCGAGGACCGACGGTTCGCGGAGCGCGTACTGCGGCCACCAAAGCCCGAAGAAGCTGAAGCCACAACAATAAATGATCCGTGGTCGTCTTTGGCAAAGGCAACCCGTTCAGATCCCGAGTCTGCCGCTGACACCAAGCCCGATGATGACGAAGCCAATGCGGGACTGCGCCGCGAGCCGGAATTGCCTGATCACGTTGCGATCGCGCCAGAGACCCCGCCAGAGCCAGCACGCGAGTTCGAAATGATGCTGGACGATGAGCCTGAGGAAGCGGTCCGACAACGTCAGGCACTCCGCCGACAGATGGGACAGGTGGCCCGACAAGCCTCGCTTGACCGTAACGATGGTATTGATCTTTGAGGACTGGCCTATGCGAGACCGTCTCAACTTGTCCCTGCCAGCCGACCTGATTGGCCGCATCAACGATTTGGCCGACCGAAAACGTCTGACCCGCTCCGCCGTCGTCGAGGCAGCCGTCGAGTCCTTCCTCTCTCCGGATCATGCCGACATGCAGGAGGCCGCTCTTACGCGGCGCCTGGACCGCCTCTCGCGCCAGATCGCGCGGCTCGAACGAGATCAGCGGATCACAACCGAGACGCTGGCACTGTTCGTGCGGTTCTGGCTCACTATCACGCCGCCCATATTGGCTGAAGAACAGGCGTCCGCCCAAGCCAAAGGCCGCGAGCGGTTCGACGGGTTCGTCGAAACCCTCGGGAAGCGGTTGCAGCAAGGAAGGCCATTCCTTGATGAGCTTCCTGAAGACTCACCTGCAGTAGGCTCGAGAAACGCGACGAGCGACGCAGGCATCCCCACTAAGCCCTGAAAAATCAAACGCTTCAAATCCTAAAATACCTTTGGGGTCTAACGCACGCATCGATTGCGCGGCCTGAGAATCCTGCTTACATGTGTATCAGCACAAAAATTGGGCGCGCATACTATTCGTGCGCACTTTGGAAGGAGTGCGCAGTGGAAAACGGCAAGACGGAGCTTCGTTGGGGAGTCGCGCAGCGCCTCGAGTTCATCGAGTTCCGGTTGTTTTGGGAGGGGCGAGTGAACCGCAGCGATTTGATGGAGCACTTCGTACTATCGGTGAACCAGGCGTCCGCCGACCTAAACCGCTACATCGGCTTCGCCCCGGAAAACATGGTCTACGACAAGAGCGCGCGGACCTATGTCCGTAGTCCGGACTATGCCCCACACTTCCTGAAACCTGACGCCAGCCGCTACCTCGCACAGATAAGGTCTTTGGCTGACGGCACCATGGACAGCGACGATTCCTGGATTGCTGAACTGCCGGCATATGATGCCGCTCCAACGCCAGCCCGCGGGGTGAACCCCATCACTCTGCGATCCGTTGTCGGCGCCATCCGCCGGTCAGAGGCCATCGAGGTGAAGTATCAGTCCCTCTCGCGCCCCGAGCCGAGTTGGAGGTGGATCGCCCCTCACGCCATCGGGTTCGATGGCTTTCGTTGGCACACACGGGCGTTCTGCAAGAGTGATGGGATGTTCAAGGACTTCCTACTTTCGCGCATTCTCCAGACGCGCGGTGTTGAAGCAAGCGCAGCCACAGTTGCGGCCGATGCGGATTGGCAAGAGCACGTCACGCTTGAGATTGCCCCCCACCCTAAACTCTCCGAGAACCAGAAGAAGGTGATCGCGCTCGACTATGGGATGCGGGGTGGTAAGACGAAGATCAAGGTTCGACGCGCACTGCTTTACTACGCGCTCAAGCGGCTCGGGCTGGACACCGACCCTTCGGCAAGAAAATCTCAAGAACAGCAAATCGTAATAATAAATCGCGATTTCGTCCTTGGCGAAAATCCCGTCGGGTATGTTTTATAGGAGCTGACATGAAAGCGTTTGAGTTCGACCATCATCTCATCAACTCCTACGAACGGTTCTCCCGGTCGTTCAGCTCTATTCGCTCTGAGGATCTCCGAGATGAAATCGATGCGCAATACGATGCCGGGCGCTTCTGGCCAGATGCCCTTCTGTCTTTAAACCCGCAGTATGAAGACAGCCAGACAATCGATGATCTAGTGACTTCTGGCGTCTTGGATGACGGAACTGGGAAAGTCTTTAGATTTGGCGAGTCTGCGTTGATCCTTCGCAAACACCAAGCGCAATCAATTGCGAAAGCTAAATCTGGCAAGAGTTTTGTGGTCACAACCGGAACTGGTTCCGGAAAATCACTGTGCTTCTTCGTGCCCATCGTCGACGCCATCATTCGTGCGCTAAAAGCAGGCAAGCCACGCAAGACCAGAGCCATAATTATCTACCCAATGAATGCGCTCGCGAATAGCCAGTTAAAGGAAATCGACAAGTTCATCAGTCAATCTGGACTGCCCGACTCCCTTAAACCGGTGGTGAAACGCTACACTGGCCAAGAGAGCCGAGAAGACCGCTTGAAAATCGCGGCCAACCCACCGGACATTCTGCTGACGAACTACATGATGGCTGAGCTGCTGCTTACCCGTCAGGATGAACTCGACTCCCAGGTCATCAACAACGCTACCGGCCTAGAATTCATCATCCTCGACGAGCTTCACACTTACCGAGGCCGTCAAGGTGCCGATGTTGCCGTACTTGTTCGCAGGCTGCGTGACCGTTGTGCTCCGGATAAAGCCCCCATCTGCATCGGTACGTCGGCGACCATGGCGTCCGAAGGCTCCGATGAAAGCAGGGCGATGGCTGTTGCGAAGGTCGCGACGCGCCTATTTGGTTCGGATATTGGGCCGGACGCTGTCATTGATGAATCCCTACAGCGTGCAACAGATGACTCCATTGACCTGATGCAAGCCAAGGCTGGCCTCGCAGCGGTCCTGAACCAACCGTTGCCGGACAACTTGAGTGATAAAGTTCTAAAGAGGCACCCATTGGCCGTTTGGGCGGAGCTTGCGCTTGGACTTGATGACGGTTTGGAACTCAAGAGAAAAAAGCCTATCCCCTTCGAGGATGCGGTTATGCGCCTCGCCGACGATAGCGGCGTTGAGGCAGGCCAATGTCGAACAGCGCTCGAATCGTTCCTGACCCGCGTCAGTCTGCCCGAACACGAACGTGGAGGACCAGGTGAAGTCGCGTTCCTCGCGTTCAAGCTACATAGGTTTATATCTGGAGCTGGCGAAGTTTTCACGACTTTGGCTTCGCGGCCACGGACTGTGCTCTTCGAAGGCCAACGTGAAGTTCCAGGCACCGATGGCCACCGCCTTTACCCAACGCGTTTTTGCCGTAGCTGCGGGCATGAGTATCACGTCGTCACCAAGAGCGACAACGACGGTCAAATCAAGTTCTTGCCCCGGAACATTGATGACACGCCGCTGGAAACTGATGAAGACGACGACGTCGCTGGATACCTTTGTCCGATCCCTGAAACTGATCCAGACTTCGCTTTCAATGGAGATCTAGACAGTTACCCGGAGAGTTGGAGGGAGGAACGCAACGGCATTGAACGCCTTAGGGCATACCGGAAAAAGCGGGCTCCTGTGTCCTATGTGATCGGCCCAGATGGTCGGCACGGCGCGGGAGGAAAAGACTTCTGGTTCATTCCTAGCAAGTTTGCATTTTGCCTATGCTGCCAGGACGAACCTAACCAAGGCATGCGGGAAAGAAGCAAACTAGCGGGCCTGTCTGGTGAGGGACGGAGTTCGGCTACGACCCTGCTGATCTCCAGTGCCCTTGAATGGATGAACCATCCGGACAGTGGCGTCCCAGAGACGAAGAGAAAGCTTCTAGGGTTCACGGATAACCGCCAAGACGCGGCGCTGCAGTCTGGGAACTTCAATGACTTCCTTTTCGTGAGCCTGCTGCGTGGAGCAATTCTCCGCGCGATTATTGCCGCAGGGGACGAAGGTCTTACCGAGGATGAATTTGGCTTGAGAGTCGTCAAGGCTCTTGGTTTTATCTCTGCCAATAAGGACGCACGTGCCCACTGGATGCTCGATCCTGCTTCGGGAGCCGTCATTCGAGAGGATGCACAACGAGCGCTCGCAAAGGTTCTGGCGCATCGTGTTTGGACGGATCTGCGGCGCGGTTGGCGATATACTAATCCGAGCTTGTTCGTCTTGAATCTGTTGGATGTTGAGTTTGTTGGCCTCAACGACATTGCTTCGGACCGCGAGCGGTTGATGACCGTGCTGCCCGAGCTGGGCGAACTCGATCAGGAACAACGAGCTGAAGTGTTGAAAAGAGTCCTCGGCGCCATGCTGGAGGGCCTCGCGGTCAATACCGAAGCGTTGGACCTGACGGTTCTTGATGGTGTCGCTCAGAAATCGCGATCTCTGCTGCGGTCGCCTTGGGCTATAGATGCAAAGGAAAACCCTCGTGGGCGTTCAACCCTGCTTTTGAGGGCACCCGGAAAGGGCGTCATCGGTCTGCGTGAGGAGCAGACTCTTTTGCGTGCGGGCCACAACTCGCGCATCGCGCGATTGATCAACAAAAAGAGCGTCATCGGCACGAAGCTCGGGAAGGAAGACTATCTCGAGTTCTTCTCGCGTCTGCTCGAGCTGCTCGCAGAGGAAGGGTTAGTCGCACCAGTCGAACTGGATGCGGACTTGGTCGGGTGGCGGTTGACACCATCGGCCGTCAGGCTCGTTCCAGGCGCCGCTCTTTCAGATGAGGGCAATCGTGGAAATCGCTACTTTCATGATCTGTACGCGTCCATCGCAAACGATCTCGCCTCCGGCAAGAGCGCATACTGGGGGTTGGAGGGTCGCGAGCACACCGCGCAAGTATCTCAAAAACAACGCGAATGGCGAGAGTGGCGGTTCAGGTTCGAAGATGATGACCGCGCCAACCTCAGCACGTCAGAATATCGGGCCGAAATACGAGCTTCAGGTGAGTCCGACCAATTTCTGCCCGCATTGTTCTGCTCGCCTACGATGGAACTCGGTGTTGATATCTCGGCTCTGAACGCCGTCTATCTTCGCAATGTGCCACCGACCCCAGCAAACTATGCACAACGCGCTGGTCGCGCAGGACGTTCGGGTCAGGCTGCGGTCATCGTAACTTACTGCGCATCCGGCTCGCCACATGACCAGTATTTCTTTGATCGCCGCAACGATATGGTGGCGGGCGTTGTCCGCCCTCCCGCCCTGGACATTACCAACGAAGAGTTGGTGTGCTCGCACTTGCACGCCGTTTGGCTCGCCGAGGCAAAACTCGCCCTGAAGCCTGATATTCCTGATATTCTTGATCTCACAGGGGCCGGCTATCCTCTCAAAGAAGAGGTTCTGTCTGTAGTCTCAAAGTCGGATCTTGCCGCACGGGCGCGTTCGCCTATGAAGCGGGTGCTGGATCAAATCTTGGCAGCAGACAATGGTTCAGCGCCCATTTGGATGGGTGAACCCGAAGAGTTTATACTCCACGTGGCAATGAACGCGCCAAAGGAGTTCGATCGCGCGTTCGATCGCTGGCGCGAACTATACGACTCTGCACGCACACAACTGGCTAAGGCTAATAAGCAATCCGAAATTACGGGGCTTTCCGGCTCCGATCGCCGCAAGATCAAGGCTGCGCAAATGCAGGCGAGCGATCAGTTGGCGATCCTTGAACAGGGCAAAGCTTCTAATGGCTCAGACTTCTACTCGTACCGCTACCTTGCGACGGAAGGTTTCCTTCCGGGGTATAACTTCCCGCGCCTGCCACTTTATGCGTTTGTGCCAGGGGAGGGGAAAAGTGGCTCGTTTCTCTCTCGCGCACGCTTTTTGGCGATCTCCGAATTCGGACCCCGAAGCCTCATCTACCATGAAGGTCGGGCATATCGTGTCATTAAAGCAAAGCTCCCGCCTCAGGCTCGCGAAGGCGACGGGTCGGAGCTGAACACGAAAGATATCTACATCTGTCCGAACTGCGGCGCCTGTCATGAAGGTGAGGTCGAACGCTGTCACGGCTGTGACACCCACATGGCTGGAGAAGTACCAGTTAAACGCACGCTAGTTATCAACAATGTCGAGGCAGCGCCAATAGAGCGCATTACTGCCAACGATGAAGAGAGGGTGCGCCAAGGCTTCGACATTCAGACTGTTTTCGCCTGGCCCAAGAAAGATGGGCAGCTTCAGGTCACGAACGCCGAGTTCAAGTGCGGCGATACCTCGCTGCTCGCGCTTCAATATGCCAACAGCGCAGAGATCAGCCGCCTCAACAAAGGACTAAAGCGCCGGAAAGATAAGACCGTTTTGGGCTTTAACATAGATCCGCGGACCGGCTATTGGGCAAAATCGGAAGACGAGGACTCAGAAGCTGAGCTGGCACCCGATGTCGTAAGGCCCGTCAAGATCGTTCCAATCGTTAAGGATACAAAAAACGCGTTGCTATTCCGCTTCAAGAAGCCGGAAAGCTTTGATCCTGAAACGATCACCACGGTTCAGCATGCACTGATGCGGGGCATTGAAGTGGTTTATCAGCTTGAAGAAGGAGAAATCCTGGGTGAACCCCTTCCGGCGCGCGACAACCGCAGAGCAATTCTTGCTTATGAAGCAACTGAGGGCGGAGCCGGGGTCCTGAACCGCCTGGTCGATGACCCGAAGGCGATAAGCGAAGTTGCGCGGACAGCACTCGAACTCATGCACTACGAAAACATTGAAGCTTCAGTCGAAGCAGGTGACGCGCAGCTTCTGACTGAAAAAGCCGAAGATGCATGTGTGCGCGGCTGTTATCGTTGTCTTCTCTCCTACTTCAACCAACCTGATCACGAACAGATAGATCGAAGCAGTACAGAAGTAGCGCAGCTTCTGATCGACCTGGCGCGGGGACAGACGCTTTTGGAGGCACGCGCATCCTTCGACGGATCCGCCTCTCCGTGGGTAAAGGCTTTCGAAGAAGCGGGACTTCCGCATGTGGATACCATGCCGGTCAAATTTGGCGGAACCGACGTGGAATTCGCGTGGCGGGGTCACGGCGTGGCCGCAACAGCAAACTCCGTGTCGTCTGAAATGTCTCAAGATGCTTTGGGCAAAGGTTGGGAACTAGTCTCGCTGCCAAGTCTTCCGGACGCCGGCATTCCCAAACAACTCGTCGATCTACTCAAAGGATAGGCCATGACGCTAAGCTTTTCTCCTGGCGATCTTGTCCTTGCCCGCGGTCGAGAGTGGGTTGCTCTTCCAGCGCCGCGGCCTGGCATTCTTGCGCTTCGCCCCCTCTCGGGAAACGAGAATGACGTAGTCATTCTTGATCCTGATCTGGAAATTGCAAGCGTGGCGGCGGCGAGATTTGATCTGCCTGACGACGCACGATCCACAGTACAAGCCAAAGCGGCACTCCTTGCAGATGCGCTTAGACTGACCTTGCGGCGCGGTGCAGGGCCATTTCGGTCTGCCGCTCAGCTCGCCTTTGAACCGCGAACCTATCAGCTTGTCCCACTGCTTATGGCCCTGCGGCTGCAGGTGCCCCGCTTGCTGATCGCTGACGACGTAGGCATCGGCAAGACCATCGAAGCGGGTCTGATCCTTCGCGAACTAATGGATCGAGGTGAAGTCGATGCCTTTTCAGTCCTCTGCCCGCCTCACCTCGTGGATCAGTGGATTATCGAGCTCAAGGATCGTTTCGGCATTGATGCGGTTCCGGTGACATCTGGCACTGCGGCGCGCCTTGAACGCAACCTACCGCTCGCCCAAACGCTATTTGACGCCTACCCATTTACGGTCGTCAGCCTTGACTACATCAAGGCAGAGAAGCGCCGTGAGGGGTTTGCACGTGCCTGTCCTGACTTTGTAATCGTTGATGAAGCGCATGCTTGCGTCGGAACACACAAAGGTAAGCAGCAACGTTTTGACTTGCTCCAGGGGCTCGCAAAGGATCCAGAACGTAGGATCGTCATGCTCACGGCCACGCCACACTCTGGAGATGAAGAAGCATTCTCGCGCTTGCTGTCACTAATCGACCCAGAATTTGCTTCAGCCGACTTTGACAATGCGAAATATCGCGAAAAGCTCGCACGACATTTCGTCCAGCGTGGCCGGATCGATCTAATTGAGGGAGAATGGCATGAAGATCGAGCCTTCCCCAAGAAATGGGAAATGGAAGGTGGCCTAACCTATCGCCTGTCGCCGGAGCACCTTGCTTTTCATGAGGCGGCTATCGACTACTGCCTTTCCGTCGTGTCAAAAGCTGGAGATCAGAAGAAAGATCAGCGTCTCGCCTTTTGGGGTACCCTGGCTTTGATGCGATGCGTGGGATCTTCCCCAGCCGCGGCGCTTAGTACCCTGAGAAATCGTGCATCAAACGAAGCAGAGCGTTTGGAACCACAAATTTTCGACGAAGATAGCGACGACGAAGACGCTGTTGATGTTGAGCCCAATACCATCTTCGCGAACGATCCGGCACTTCAAGCTCTTCTGGATCAAGCGTCCCGTCTTTTGGTCGCAAAGGACCCCAAACTTGACGCGCTCATTAGTGCGCTGAAGCCATTGATCAAAGCTGGCGCCAATCCAGTCGTATTTTGCCGCTACCTGGCAACGGCTGAGCACGTGAAGCAGGGTCTTCGCAAAGCGTTTCCGAAACTGAATATTGAAGCTGTCACTGGGGAACTGACACCAGACGAGCGGCGGGACCGCGTCGCGGAGATGTCGGTTGAAGATGTTGAAAAGGATGTTCAACGGATCTTGGTAGCGACGGATTGCTTGTCTGAAGGAATTAATCTTCAGCAGCTGTTCGACACCGTCGTGCACTACGACCTCTCGTGGAACCCGACCCGGCACCAACAGCGCGAGGGCCGGGTAGACCGTTTTGGTCAACCCGCCGAACTGGTTCGATCCATCATGATGTTCTCGCCAGACAGCGCCATTGATGGTGCTGTCCTCGACGTTATCCTGCGCAAGGCCGAAGAAATTCGGAAAGCAACAGGTGTAACCGTTCCGCTCCCCGATGAACGTGGCCCCGTCACAGATGCACTCATGGCCGCGATGATGCTTCGCCGCGGTGGCCATAAACAGCTGACATTTGACTTGCGTCTGGATGACGGCACGCAAGCGATGGATGCCCGTTGGCGCGATGCGAGCGAGAACGAGAAAAAATCCCGTGCGCGTTTTGCACAGAATGCAATGAAACCGGCCGAGGTTGCGCCGGAATGGAACAAGGTCAAAGACCTGCTCGGCTCGCCGGATGATGCGCGGCAGTTCGTCGAACGCGCCATGTCTCGCTTTGGCGTACCTCTCGAAAAAAAGCGGTCGCTATACATTGCGCATGTTCATGCGCTGCAGGAGAGCCTGAGAGAAAAGCTGGGGCAACGAGGGCTGCAGAAATCAGTGAGGCTTGCCACTGCGGAGCCCGCGCCTTCTGGCACTACCCTGTTGACGCGCACCCATCCGCTGACAGCCTCTCTGGCGGAAAGCCTGCTTGAGGCTTCGCTGGACCAAGAAGCACTACCAGATCTTGGCATCGGGCGCGTTGGGGCTTGGCCCACGCCAGCGGTCTCGGCCATGACCCGTCTCGTGCTTCTACGTATCCGCTACAAGCTCACCGTCCATTCCCGCAAGGAAAGACTGCTACTTGCCGAGGAGGCTGCACTCGTTGCCCTACAGGGGAATATCATTATCGCGACAGGAGACGCCGCACGTGAAATGCTGAACACGCCAGCAATTGCTGATCTTGCGCAGATTGCGCGAGACCGGCTGGTAAACAATGCAAAGTCGGATTTGCCCTTATTCATTGAAGGACCGCTGGCGGCATCCGTGAAAAAGCGGGCGGAGGAGCTCGTCGAAGATCATGCGCGACTGCGTGCTGCGGCTGGATCCGCCTCGCGGGTCAGCGTGGAGCCCGTGCTTCCACCTGACGTCATTGGAATGTTCGTGCTGATGCCGGGCGAGGTTTAAGCATGGCCCGCAAACCCATTACAGATATGTCCGCATGGCCGTCGCTAAGCCTCGAGGGCAATCTCATCGCGGCCGCCATGATTGCAAAGATCGATCAGCGGGCCGCGCCCGAACAGGCGCCGGAGAACTACTCCGTTCGAAAAGGCCTGACGATCCGCGAAGAAATTTCGACGTCTTTCCGCGTCGGGCAGTCTCATTTCGATGCATTCGCCAAGATCGAGACACCAACTCAGGATGCCACACGTCGCTTTGTTTCGGGCCTCTTCAAGGAAACCTTCGGATACGACGATCTGCAGGCTGCTCAAGCCCCCATCGCCCTGATCGCAGGCGGGCGCGTGCCGTTCGTCGTGGTGCCCACGTCCGAAACGCTCGACCGTCGCAGTCCGACCTTGTCCGTCGACCGGTCGCGCTCACCGGCGTTCGCACTTCAAGACTTCCTCAATGACAAGGACGAGGCGCTTTGGGGCATTGTCACCAACGGCACCCATCTGCGCCTCATGCGGGACAACGCCTCGCTGACCCGCCCGGCATACATCGAGGCTGACCTCGCCCAGATCTTCTCGAACGAGGACATCGCCTCCTTCGCAGTCCTCTGGCTGCTGATCCACCGGTCCCGTTTCGGCAACGAAGGCGCACCCGCCACAGATTGCCCGCTCGAGCGGTGGCGAGAGACCGGCTCCAAGGAAGGTGAGGTTGCCCGGGATCGTCTGGCCGCGCAGGTACAGATCGCGCTCAAGGTGCTCGGTTCGGGTTTCCTCGAAGCCAACCCCGACCTTTCAACAAAACTGAAGTCCGGCGAAGTAAACCTCACCGAATGGTTCAATGAACTCCTACGCCTCGTGTATCGCCTCATCTTCCTCATGGTGGCCGAGGATCGGAACCTCCTCCATCCCACCAACGCCAAGACCGACGCCCGCGCGCTTTACGCCCAAGGCTACTCCGTCGCGGCCCTGCGCAAGCAATGCTACCGCGCCGCAACTTGGAATAAGCACCACGACCGCTACGAAGGGGTCAAGATTGTCTTCCACGCGCTTGCAAATGGCCAAGACGCTCTTGCTTTACCTGCACTCGGCGGCCTCTTCGCTGATGATCGTCTGCCGCATCTTGAAACCGCCCGTCTGCGCAACAAGGCGTTTATGGAGGCGCTCTACCGCCTCTCCTGGCTCGCGGACAAAACTGGCATGGTCCCCGTCAATTGGCGGGCGATGGAGACGGAGGAGTTGGGCTCGGTCTATGAATCCCTCCTCGAACTGCAGCCCCAGCTGGGTGATGACGGCAAGACACTCTTCTTCGCCTCCGAGGCGGCCGAGCAGAAGGGCAACCAGCGCAAGACAACTGGTTCTTACTACACGCCCGACAGCCTTGTTCAGGCGCTGCTCGACACAGCACTCGATCCGGTGCTGGACAAGACTGATCCCGACGACCTGCTAAAACTGACAATCATCGACCCGGCTTGCGGTTCGGGGCACTTTCTACTGGCCGCTGCCCGTCGTATCGCCACGCGCCTTGCCCGGCATAGGGCAGAGGGTACGCCCGCACTGTCAGACTTCCGACATGCCCTGCGCGATGTTGCGCGCTCCTGCCTGCACGGGGTGGACCGAAACCCGATGGCGGTGGAACTGACCAAGGTCGCGCTCTGGATCGAGACGGTGGACCCCGGCCTTCCCCTCGGCTTCTTCGATGCGCAGATCCGCTGTGGCGATGCGCTGCTGGGGGTGTTCGACCTGAAGGTGCTGGAGGATGGCATCCCAGATACCGCCTACAAACCGCTGACCGGCGACGACAAGGATACCGCCAAGTATTATTTGAAAGCCAATCGCGATGAGAAGGCAGGCCAAGGGAGCTTAGACCTCTTTGGCGGCAAGTCGCGATTGCCCGCTGTACGCCCAATTGCAACGGAATATACTGGTTTCCGCGCGCTCAGCGAAGATACCATTGCCGACATCGCGACCAAAGACCGGCGGTTTCGCAACCTTCGCGAAAGCAGCGCATTTCGAAAATCAGAGATTGCATGCGATCTCTACATCGCCGCCTTTCTTGCGCCAAAGGTCAGTCCTGTTCCGAGGTCTCGCGGCTCACGGACCATTCCAACAACTTCGGACGTCTGGCAGGCTCTGGATGATGGAGAGGTCTGGGGGCCGCTGATTGGGCAGAACGGAGTAGCCCGTCAAGCTCGGGCATTCCATTGGCCGCTAGAGTTTCCCGATGTAATGCAACGTGGTGGGTTCGAAGTGGTGTTGGGCAACCCACCATGGGAGAGGATCAAGCTGCAAGAGCAGGAATTTTTTGCTACTCGTTCACCAGAGATTGCGAGCGCTCCAAACAAAGCCGCGCGAGACAAGCTGATCAAGGCAATTGCGACGGCACCTGAAGATAGCCCTGAACGCGCCCTTTCCGTCGAATTCACTGCAGCCAAGCGCATGGCTGAGGCATCCAGCGAATTTGCCCGAATGGCAGGCGAACACGGTGGACGCTTTGCATTGACCGGGCGGGGCGATGTGAACACCTATGCACTTTTTGCGGAACTGTTCGCAAACCTCGCGAGAAAACGCGCCGGAGTAATAGTGCCCACCGGTATTGCAACCGACGGCACTAACGCGGCTTTTTTTGCGCATCTCGTGGGCGAGCGTAGATTGTCAAAATTGGTGGATTTCGAAAATAGATCGAAACTCTTCCCAGCAGTCGATAGTCGCATGAAGTTTGCCTTACTCACTCTGGGACGCGACGAGCCTGCAGCGCAATTCGCCTTTTTTCTTACTGAAACAGCACAACTGAGTGAGCATGAGAGGAACTTCACTCTGTCGCCTGAACAGATTGCCGCAATTAATCCAAACACAAATACAGCGCCAGTCTTTCGATCTCGAAATGACGCTGAATTGACGGCCAATATCTACACCAAAATACCCGCATTCGTACTGGAGAACGTCGATACCGCAATTGACCCGTGGCAATTTGACTATGCTACAAAGTTGTTTGATATGGCGGACGACTCTTCTATTTTTAGCAACTCAGAACAGCTCCGCGAGGAAGGCCTAGAGTTTGATGGTTTTTTTTGGTCAGGCCAATCCTCAGCAAAGGTGAACAAGTTCACTCCTCTCTATGAAGCAAAGATGGTTCACCATTTTGACCATCGTTGGTCTGGCTACACGTTAGATGATGCTTCGTCGCTCGACTACTCGCCGTCTTTTAAATCTGATCCGAGAAACGAAGCATTGCCGCGTTACTGGGTTGATGAAAATGAGGTTAGGCGGCGTATCACCGCGAAGGGATGGACGCATCGGTGGCTGGTCGGCTGGCGCGACATAACCAATGCAACGAACGAAAGAACGGTGATCGCGTCAATGGTACCGTGGACCGGAGTTGGCCATACGCTTCGCTTGATGCATGTGGGAACAAACGCTTTGGAAAGCGCAGCTTTTCTTGGCAACGCGTCGGCAATTGTTCTTGACTTCGTGGCCCGACAGAAAGTTGGCGGAACACACTTAACAGTTGAAATGTGGAAGCAACTTCCTGTCCTGCCCCCCGAGTTCTACACCGAATCCCGCCTCGCCTTCATCATCCCGAAAGTTCTGGAACTCACCTACACATCGCACAGCCTCGCCCCCTTTGCTCACGACCTAGGCCATGATGGCCCGCCCTTCGCCTGGGACGAAGACCGTCGCGCCGACTTGCGCGCCGATCTCGACGCTTTCTACGCCCGCGCTTACACCCTGACACGCGACGAGCTGCGCTACATCCTCGACCCCGCCGACGTGAAGGGCCTCGACTACCCCTCGGAAACCTTCCGCGTCCTAAAAGAAAAGGAAATCCGCACACATGGCGAATACCGCACTCGCCGCCTCGTCCTCGCCGCCTGGGATCGGATGGAGGCAGACGGTACTTTCGCAGACCTTGATTTGTCTGATGTCATTGTGACAGCGGACGCGACGCCGCGCATTGTGCTGCCAGTCCTTGCAGACCTGCACGATGGCGCCTGGGCATGGCCGACGCAGATACAACCGCAAGACAGGCTCCGTTATGCGGCTCAATATGCCCTGTGGCTGATCGATCCGGAACAAGACACGCCGAATACTCGCTTTCTGGTCGCAAGTTTGGCAGAGCCAGCGCTTTTGACGCAGCTGCTCTCTGATGAAGATCGCGCGCACTGGATCCGATTGGCCGGTACGGAGGCGCATCCAGCGCAGGGCGTGACCCGCCTGAGACCGCTGATCAATGCGGGGTGGCGCGCAGCATTCGGCACGCTGATTTCTTCGGGACAGCTTGAAGAGAACAACAGAGGAAACTGGATTCGTGGTCGCCATTTTGACGCCGGCGGATTGAGGCCCGACTCCCCTGACGCACAGCGCGCTGCGTTCGCGTTGCAGGTAATCCGAGGCATTGAACAGGATCGAATTGCCGCTGCCGTCGCGGAGGAAGACAACATCATATGGGCGAGGTTCGGACATGGCACCGGCTGACCTTTTTGCCCCTCAATTGGAAACGCCGACCGCCCCGAAGGGTCGCCGCGAACCCCGGCTGTGGGTGCGGCGGCTCGCATTGTTTGAAAATCCGCAAACAATCATACGAGATATCTCGCTCAAACCCGGTCTGAACATCATCTGGACGCCCGATATGTCTAGCAGCGGCAAGGCGGCCTTGGCACATGGGAGCGGCAAGACAACGTTCTGCCGCTTGGTCAGGGCATGCCTAGGCGAGCCCGATTATGCAACCGAATCTCAGCGCACCCGGCTCATGGTGAAGTTTCCGAACGGACTGGCGGCGGCGGAGGTTATTGTTGAAGGGGTCTGTTGGATCGCAGTTCGCAATTTTGGTTTGGGGAGCCGCAGTTTTGCTGTTCGCGCCGATAGTATCGAGGACGCCTTGGCGCGAGGAAGACAGGAGGGTGATATGGCCTCTCTTGACCCAGTCATCACGAAGGCATTCTTTTCCGGCCTCGAAGGTAGATCGCCTCAAGAGGTTGGTGACGAGCATATTTGGGACGTGCTCCGGGCATGGCTGTCACGTGACCAAGAGTGCCGTTTGGCGGATATTCTGGCCTGGCGGGAGCCAAAGACGCAAACGCGCTCCCGGGCACAGGGGCTGAGTGCAGCGGCGAAACTGACCATGGTTCGTCTTGCTCTGAGAGCGCTCGATCCAGAGGAGCAAGGCGCCGCATCTCGCGAGAGGGCACTTGCTAACGCTGCAGAGGAAGAACGCAAACTGCATGCGTATGAGGAACAACGAAGAGCTGAAAAGTACTGGGCGCTTCGCAATTCTCTGAGTGTGGCAGATGAGGTAGAACTCGATGATACGCTTGACCAGAAAGGGCTAGTGTCGCTTGCCGAGGAAAGTTTCGCTGCAGCGATGCGTGCAGAACTTCCGACACCACCTGATGTCAGCGCACTCTTTGACCGGTTGGCAGAGCTCAACTCTCGTCGAGCGGCCCAGGTTGAGAACCGCCAGAAGCAGGAGAGCGACGCGGAGCGGAAACGCGGCGAGGCAGGGCGTCTTCGAAGCGAAGTGGATCTAGGGGAAATTGACGTCGCCCAAGGCCGCGTCCGAGTATGCTCCATTTGCCGAGTTTCAGTGAATGAAGTGCTGGCGAAAGGGTGCGGAATTTCATTGGAAAAATGCGATGTTCAGGCGATCAAGAAAAATATCGCTGAAAAGCAGAGCCTATCTGCGAGGCTCGACCAAGAAGCGCAGGAGGCCGAAACTGAAGTAAAGCGCATTGCTGCTACCGTCGATCAGATCGACGAGAAAATACAAGAACTTGAAGGCCAAGCAAAGAATGCTGACGCCAATGTTCGCGCCGCGCAACAAGCAGCTGCAACAATCCAAGACCAGGTCTATCGAGCAAAGCGTGTGCTGGACGACGCTCGGGCTCTCCGGCAAAGCGTGGCGACGGCGAAATCGGTGCCACCCGCGCCCGATGAGTTGGAGACCGTGCGCACTCAGCTGGATCAGGGCAGGAAACGTGCACAGCAGGCTATCCGGACCTTAGAAGAGCGGTACCGTGGGATTATGTCTGCCTGGCTTCCAGAGGGTGTCGACGGCGCAATCAAGCTCGACGGCAAAGGCCTAAAGGTTGATGCACAGTTTTCTGGGCGTGGCGAGGTTTCTACAGCCGCGCTCGACTCACTTAAGATTGTCGCCTTCGACCTTGCGACCTTGCACTTGGCCGTCGAAGAAAGGGCCGATTTACCAGCATTTCTCATCCATGACAGCCCGCGTGAAGCGGATCTCGACGGAACACTCTACGCGCGCCTGTTCGAATTAGTTAAGCAGTGGGAGGATGGGTCCGGTTCACCATTTTTCCAATACATTGTGACGACAACGACTGCACCACCCGCGGATTTACAGACGGACCAATACTTGAGGCTGCAAATGAGCTCGACTCCCGCCAGCGATCGACTTTTCCGAGTTGATTTATGAGCGAAGAGCCGCCGCAGTCATTTGTTGCAAGACAGGAATGTGACAAGGTCGCGTTCCAAAACGGCTTCCGCAGGTCCCATGGTGAAAACGACGGCTGGCGCCGCTACGGTTCAACGACCGCGCAAGGGTCGATTTGGCTGGCTGCTGAGGAGACCGGTAACTGGTTGCTATCAATCGATCATGCCGGGGTCTTGGCAGAGATTGGCCTTGAGGTCTCCGATGCCAAGGGCCCTGGCCTTGCTGTGTTTCGGTTCGAGTCCCTGCCTGCGCTCTATGCGGTCATGCCTCGCCTGTATGAACTCGCTGTCAGTTTGCCGGACGCACCATTGCAAGAGTTCCTTCACCGAACAAAAGGCATGCCAAAGGAAACTGAGGCGGAGCGCCTCGTGATTCAGCGGGTTGGTCAGGACATCTTTCGAGAACGCCTGATAAGCTACTGGCAAGGCACTTGCCCTCTGACAGGAATAACCGATCGCGCCTTGCTGCGTGCCTCCCACATCAAGCCTTGGAAGGATTGCCAGAGTGACGAGGAACGTTTGGACGTTCACAATGGGCTGCTACTTTCAGCGCTCTGGGATGCCGCTTTCGATCAGGGTCTAGTGACTGTCACCGATGAAGGTCGCCCTCGTTTGTCGGGGCACCTAACCAAGGTTGCCAAAGCCGAGTTGCGCTGGCTGACGCCCATTCACCTGACAGACAAACACCGTGCCCGCCTCGAATGGCACCGTAACGAAGTATTCGAGAAAAGCGCTACGGCCGCTGTGCGGGGCAAATCTATTTGATTTGCTGCCGCATACGTCAAAGGAACGACCTCCCGGATATCGAATGGGCAACCCAAGAAATCGTAGGATACTGAATTCGGTGAATCTGGCGTCGTACCATCACACCGGACAGACTGCGTCGACGAACCGTGCTGGCTTGATAAAACTTGCCTTTTCACCTGTCTTTGCACGCCAGAGCCCTACGCCCCTTGAATAACTGTTGAGCGAAGCCGATTTCCGGTCTTCTTGATGAACCCGATCCAGGGCCGCCTTTCGGCAGCCACACAACGGAACGGGGACAACATGGCAGAGGCAGTTCAGAGACCGGAGGCGATCGAGCGGGGGGCGCGGATGCTGCGCACAGCGCTCGGACCCGCCATCGCCGGATTTCTGGAAGACCCCATGACCGTCGAGGTCATGCTCAACCCCGACGGGCGGCTCTGGATCGACCGACTGTCAGAAGGCCTCTCCGACACGGGTGCCACACTATCACCCGCAGATGGCGAGAGGATCGTGCGGCTCGTGGCGCATCATGTCGGCGCCGAGGTGCACGCCGCCCGCCCGAGGGTCTCTGCGGAACTGCCGGAAACCGGCGAGCGCTTCGAAGGGCTATTGCCGCCGGTTGTCACCGCCCCGTGCTTCGCAATCCGAAAGCCCGCCGTCGCAATCTTCATGCTGGCTGACTATGTCGCAACCGGGATCATGACCGAGGCGCAGGCCGAAGGTCTGCGCTTGGGTGTGACCACTCGGGCCAACATCCTTGTTGCTGGGGGCACCTCCACTGGCAAGACGACCCTCACCAATGCATTGCTCGCCGAAGTCGCGAAAAGTGACGACCGCGTGGTGATCATTGAGGACACGCGCGAGCTGCAATGCGCCGCGCCCAATCTCGTGGCCATGCGCACCAAGGACGGAGTGGCGTCGCTGTCAGATCTGGTCCGCTCCTCGCTGCGTCTGCGACCCGACCGCATCCCCATCGGCGAGGTGCGCGGGGCCGAGGCGCTTGATCTGCTCAAGGCTTGGGGCACCGGCCATCCGGGTGGCATCGGCACCATCCATGCAGGCTCCGCCCTCGGGGCGCTGCGCCGGATGGAGCAACTTATTCAGGAGGCGGTGGTGACCGTGCCGCGCGCCCTCATCGCCGAAACCATCAATCTGATCGCTGTCCTGTCGGGGCGCGGAGCCAGTCGCCGCTTGGTCGAGCTTGCCCGCGTCGATGGGCTCGGGCCCGACGGCGACTACCGCATTTTCCCGGCGGGGCTCCCGCCGGAAGGCCCCCTTGTCACAGGAGAGACCCCATGATCCGACACCTCCGCCGCTTGCGCGCGCAGGCTAGCCATACCGCCACCTTCGCTTGCGTCAGCCTGACGCTGGCCAGTCCCGCTTGGGCCGCAGGCTCGTCCATGCCCTGGGAAGCGCCGCTGCAATCGATCCTCGAGTCGATTGAGGGTCCGGTGGCAAAGATCATCGCGGTGATCATCATTATCGTCACCGGCCTGACGCTGGCCTTCGGGGACAGCTCCGGAGGCTTTCGCCGTCTGATCCAGATCGTCTTCGGCATCTCCATCGCCTTCGCTGCAAGCTCGTTCTTCCTGAGCTTCTTCAGCTTTGGTGGCGGGGCCCTGATCTGATGGCAGTCGATCTTGAACACCTCAACGAGGTTCCTGGTTTCACGGTTCCTGTCCACCGGGCCTTGACTGAGCCGATCCTGCTAGCAGGCGCGCCCCGGGCCTTCGCGATCCTGAACGGCACACTCGCCGGGGCCGTCGGCCTCGGCCTGCAACTCTGGGCCGCCGGGATAGTGATCGGAGTCCTCGGGCATGTTCTCGCCGTCTGGGCCGCGCGGCGCGATCCGCTCTTCGTCGAGGTGGGGCGCAGACATCTGCGGCTGCCCGGTCATTTCGAAGTTTGAGGGCAGAGCGATGATGAACCTTGCAGAATACCGCCGGAAGGGAACGCGGCTTGCGGATTACCTGCCCTGGGCGGCGCTGGTGGCCCCCGGGGTGGTGTTGAACAAGGATGGCAGCTTCCAACGCACGGCGCGCTTTCGCGGGCCTGATCTCGACAGTGCCGTCGCGGCCGAACTTGTCGCCGTGGCGGGACGGCTCAACAATGCCTTCCGCCGCCTCGGGTCGGGCTGGGCGATCTTCGTCGAAGCGCAGCGCATCGCTGCCGCCGACTATCCCGACAGCCGCTTCCCTGATCCTGCCTCGGCCCTCGTCGATGCTGAACGCCGCGCCGCCTTCGCAGAGCAGGGTGTGCATTTCCAGTCGGAATACTTCCTGACTTTCCTCTACTTGCCGCCAGCCGAAGAAGCCGCGCGCGCCGAGACCTGGCTCTATGAAGGACGCGAGAAGACCGGGATCGACACGGGCGAAGTGCTGCGCGGTTTCGTTGATCGGACCGACCGCGTGCTGGCGCTCTTCGACGGTTTTATGCCGGAGTGCCTTTGGCTCGATGACGCTGAGACGCTGAGCTATCTGCATTCGACCGTCTCGACCCACCGTCACCGGGTCCGCGTGCCGGAGGCCCCGGTCTATCTCGACGCGCTTCTGGCCGATCAGCCCCTCACCGGTGGGCTCGAACCCCGGTTGGGCGAGGCGCATCTGCGGGTTCTGACCCTCTCTGGCTTCCCCAACGCAACCACGCCCGGGATCCTTGACGACCTCAATCGGCTGGCCTTTCCCTATCGCTGGGCCACCCGCGCGATCCTGATGGACAAGACCGAAGCCACCCGGATGGTCACCCGCGTCCGTCGCCAGTGGTTTGCCAAGCGCAAGTCCATCGCCGCGATCCTGAAGGAGGTGATGACCAACGAACACTCGTCACTGGTCGACACGGATGCGGCCAACAAGGCCGCCGATGCCGACATGGCACTGCAGGAGCTTGGTGCCGATGTCGCAGGTGAGGCCTATGTCACCGCGAGCCTGATCGTCTGGGATGAGGATCCCCGCCGCGCCGATGAAAAGCTGCGGCTTGTTGAAAAAGTCGTGCAGGGGCGTGACTTCACCGCGATGGTCGAGACGGTCAACGCTGTCGATGCCTGGCTTGGCTCTTTGCCGGGGCACCCCTACGCCAATGTGCGCCAACCGCCGATCTCGACCCTGAACCTCGCCCACATCATCCCGCTATCTGCGGTCTGGGCGGGCGAAGAGCGGGACACACATTTCAACGGGCCGCCGTTGCTCTACGGCAAGACCGAAGGTGCGACCCCGTTCCGCCTGTCGCTGCATGTGGGCGATGTGGGCCATACGCTGGTGATCGGCCCGACCGGCGCAGGCAAGTCCGTGCTGCTCGCGCTGATGGCGCTTCAGTTCCGCCGCTATCCGGGGGCGCAGGTCTTCGCCTTTGATTTCGGCGGCTCGATCCGCACCACAATCCTCGCCATGGGCGGCGACTGGCATGATCTGGGCGGCGAATTGGCCGGCGGCACCGAGGCGGACGTCTATTTGCAACCGCTGGCCCGCATTCACGAGCCCGCCGAGCGGGCCTGGGCGGCAGGCTGGATCAGCGCGATCCTCGCCCGCGAGGGCATCGCGATCACGCCTGACGTGAAGGAGCATCTCTGGACTGCCCTGACCTCCCTTGCTTCGGCCCCGATCGGGGAACGCACGATCACCGGCCTCGCGGTCCTGTTGCAATCGACCGATCTGAAACAGGCCCTGCGGCCCTATTGCATCGGCGGTGCCCATGGGCGGTTGCTTGATGCGGAGATCGAAGATCTGGGCGCGGCGTCCGTCCAGGCTTTCGAGATCGAAGGGTTAGTGGGCACGACTGCCGCACCCGCGGTGCTCTCCTATCTCTTCCATCGCATCGGCGACCGGCTCGACGGGCGGCCCACGCTTCTGATCATCGACGAGGGCTGGCTCGCGCTCGATGATGAGGGCTTCGCGGGCCAACTCCGCGAATGGCTGAAAACGCTGCGCAAGAAAAACACGTCGGTGATCTTCGCCACCCAGTCGCTCTCGGACATCGACGGCTCGGCCATCGCGCCCGCCATCATCGAAAGCTGCCCGACGCGGCTACTCTTGCCCAATGAACGGGCCATCGAGCCACAGATCACCGCGATCTATCGCCGCTTTGGTCTGAATGATCGGCAGATCGAGATCCTCGCCCGGGCCACCCCAAAACGCGACTACTATTGCCAGTCGCGTCGCGGCAACCGGCTTTTTGAGCTGGGCCTCTCCGAGGTTGGCCTCGCGCTTTGCGCGACCTCCGCGAAATCCGATCAGGCGCGCATCACGAACGTCCTCGGCGAGCATGGTCCAGACGGGTTCCTGGCCGCCTGGCTGCAGGCCCGGGGTGTCGGCTGGGCCGCAGACCTGATTCCGGACCTTACTAATCTCGCACCCGACAGGGACGCGGATGACCCAGGAACCTTCCCAGACCCCCAACCCGAACAGGAGACAACATCATGACCTGCACACCCCATCGCTTTGGCAAATTCGCCGGCGCGTCAGCACTTGCTTTGGCGCTGGCAGCACCTCTTGGCCTTGCGCCGATCTTAGCAAACCCGGCCCATGCCTTCTTCGGCGGTTTTGGCCGCATCGTCTATGATCCGCGCAATCACGCCGAGAATATCCTCTCGGCCGCTCGTGCGATGGAGCAGATCAACAATCAGATCACCCAGCTTCAGAACGAGGCGCAGATGTTGATCAACCAGGCCAGCAATCTTGCGAGCCTGCCCTATTCCGCGCTCCAGACGCTGCAGCAAAATGTCGACCAGACGCGCCAACTTCTCTCGCAAGCGCAGAATATCGCATTTGACGTGAACCAGATCGACCAGATCTTCCAGCAGGACTACGCCAATATCCCCATGGCTGCACCCGAGGCACAGCTTCTGGCCGATGCGCGCTCTCGCTGGGAGAACACCGTGGGCGGGCTGCAGGACGCGCTCCGGGTTCAGGCGGGTGTGGTTGGCAATATCGACAACCAGCGGGCAGAACTCTCCGCGCTTGTCGGCCAGAGCCAGTCCGCCGTGGGGGCCTTGCAGGCAACCCAGGCGGGCAACCAGCTTCTGGCTCTCCAGTCCCAGCAGATCGCCGACCTTGTTGCGGTCACGGCCGCCAATGGTCGGGCCACGGCACTGGTGGAGGCCGAACGCGCCGCCGCCGCCGAACAGGGCCGTGTTCAGCGCGAGCGCTTCCTCACCCCGGGCGCGGGCTACCAGCCCGGAAATGCCCAGATGTTCAACAACTGAGCGGTGAGGAGCAGACCTATGGATGGAACGGTCCTCGCCCGAATCGCGGCCATCATCTTTGTCTCTGTGGCGATCACCGCAGCGGTGGTGGAGATGAGCCGGGAGGAAGAGGGGCGGACAGTTCGCCCGGCACAGGTGGCAGCACCTGATGTCGATGCGTTGCGCGCCGAGCAGCGGCGGTGTCAGGCCTTGGGTGAGGCGGCGGCCTCTGATCGCGACTGCCTCGCGGTTTGGGCCGAAACCCGCGACCGCTTCCTCGGGCGCGAGACCGGCACTGGCCGGGCCGGGGGCGAATAGGCCATGGGCGGCACCGGCGTCATCGACACGTTCCTCGGGGTTTTCACCTCCTACATCGATTCCGGCTTTGGCCTTCTGGGTGGCGAGGTCGCCTTCATTGCCAGCACGTTGATCGTGATCGACGTGACGCTCGCGGCGCTCTTCTGGGCCTGGGGGGCCGATGACGACATCATCGCCCGCCTTGTGAAAAAGACCCTTTTCGTTGGCGTCTTCGCCTGGCTCATCTCCAACTGGAACAGCTTGGCCGCCATCGTTTTCGACAGTTTCGCGGGGCTAGGACTGCTGGCCTCCGGCACCGGGTTCTCGCCCGCCGATCTCCTGCGCCCCGGTCGCGTCGCGCAGACCGGGCTCGATGCCGGGCGGCCTCTTCTCGAGGCGACCGCTGATCTCATGGGCTTTGTCGCCTTCTTTGAGAACTTCATCCAGATTGCCTGCCTGCTTTTCGCCTGGGCGCTGGTGCTGCTGGCCTTCTTCCTCCTCGCAGTGCAGCTCTTTGTCACGCTGATCGAATTCAAGCTGACGACGCTGGCAGGCTTCGTGCTGATCCCCTTCGGCCTTTTCGGCAAAACAGCGTTCATGGCCGAGCGGGTTCTGGGCAATGTCGTCTCTTCCGGCATCAAAGTGCTGGTGCTCGCCGTCATCATCGGCATTGGCTCGACGCTGTTCGGCCAGTTCACCGCAGGCTTCGGCGGCGCAACGCCCACGATCGACGAGGCCATGGCCATCGTCCTTGCGGCCCTCTCGCTTCTGGGACTGGGCATTTTCGGCCCCGGCATCGCCACCGGGCTCGTCTCGGGTGGCCCGCAACTGGGTGCAGGTGCCGCCGTAGGCACGGGCCTCGCCGTGGGCGGAGCCGCAGTGGCGACTGGCGGGGGCGCGATGCTCGCAGCCCGTGGCGCAGGCGCTTTGGCGTCCGGCGGTGCTGCCGCCACGCGCGGTGCAGCCTCGGCAGCAGGGGCCACCTCGACCGCCTATAGCCTCGGATCGATGGGCCAGACCGGTGCCGCAGGTGTTGCCTCTGGTCTGGGAGGTGTCGCCCGATCCGCAGGCACCGCAGCAATCTCACCGCTGCGCAAGGCCGCGGCTTCGGCCAGCGGAAGCCTGCGGGCAAGCCATGCCGAGGGCGCGCGCGCCGGGTTCGCCGCCACGGGTGGCACCTCGTCCCCTGCCTCGGGTGCGAGCGCTTCCGTCTCACCCGTCAGTGGCCCCGCTGGCGGCCCGCCTACCTGGGCCCAATCCATGCGCCGCAACCAGGCGATGAGCCACGGCGTCTCTGCCGCCACCCATGCGCTGCGCGCGGGCGATAGCCCCGGCGGCGGTGCCTCCGTTCCCCTGTCCGAAAGTGATCGCACATGACCTTCTTCAAGCGCGCCTCCACCCATTACGGCAAGACGCCCGAACCCGAGACCCCGTATCAGAAGGCCACCCAGGTCTGGGACGAACGCATGGGCGCGGCTCGGGTGCAGGCAAAGAACTGGCGCCTCATGGCCTTTGGCTGCCTGATCCTGTCGGCCGGGTTCGCCACCGCGCTGGTCTGGCAATCAGCACGCGGCACAGTCGTGCCCTACGTCGTTGAAATCGATGGTCATGGAGAGGCGCGGGCCGTCGAGGCGGCGACCGCAGGGTATAGCCCGAGCGATCCGCAAATCGCCTGGCATCTCGCCCGCTTTGTCGAGGAAGTGCGGGGCTTGCCCGCCGACCCGGTCGTTGTGCGGCAGAATTGGCTTCGCGCCTATGAGTTTACAACCGACCGTGGGGCAACAGCGCTGAATGACCATGCCCGCGCCAATGATCCCTTCACCCGCGTGGGCGAGGACCAGGTCTCGGTCGAGGTCTCGAGCGTCATCCGCGCCTCGCCGGAGAGTTTCCGCGTCGCCTGGTCTGAGCGGCATTACGACAATGGCCAGCTCGCCCGCACCGAACGCTGGACAGCAATTCTGACCCTCGTGATCGATCCACCCCGCACGGCCGAGCGCCTGCGGGCCAATCCCCTCGGAATCTATGTCAACGCGATCAGCTGGTCGCGGGAGATGAGCCAATGACCTGCACCCGTCCTATCCTGTCCGTCGCTTTGCTCGCCGCCACAATCCTCGCCGGATGTGCCAACGACCGCCCGCCGCAATTCGCCTATGACGACGCAGTTCCGCCCTTGCCGACGCCGGCAGTCACCGCGCCAGATGAGCGACCAAGACCTCTGCATATCCCGCCCGCCTGGACCCCGAGCCGTGGCGGGGAGGCGGCCGCAACACCGGTCACGCAGGTTGGTAACGCCAATGATGCAGCCCGGGTCGAGCCCCGGCGCGCGGGCTATTTCAACGCGATCCAGATCTATCCCTGGTCCGAAGGCGCTCTCTATCAGGTCTATGCCGCCCCTGGGCAGATCACGACCATCGCACTCGAGCCCGGTGAGCGCCTGACCGGCACCGGTCCCATTGCGGCGGGTGACACCGCTCGCTGGATCATTGGCGATACGGAGAGCGGGTCCGGGCGCGATGCCCGCGTCCTCGTCCTGGTGAAACCAACGCGCCCCGACATCACCACCAATCTCGTCATCTCGACCGACAGGCGCACTTATATGATCGAGCTCAATGCCAGCGAAGAGATCTGGATGCCCGCTATTTCCTGGGCCTATCCGCCCTCGCCGGAAACACCACGCATTACCGCCGCCACGCCAAGAATCCCGCCGCCCCACGCGCGCAACCACCGCTACGGGCTGCAGGTGCAAGGCGACAGCCCACCATGGCGGCCGGTCTCCGTCTTCGATGACGGACGCAGGGTCTATGTCGTCTTCCCGCGCGGGATCGGACAGGGTGAAATGCCGCCACTCTTTGTTCTCGGATCGGATGGCGAGTTGGAGATCGTCAACAGCCGCATCCATGGCAATGTCCTGATTGTGGACCGCCTGTTCGGCGCGGCAGAGCTGCGCCTCGGGCGCGGTCCCCGGCAAGAGGTTGTGCGCATCCTGCGGATGGAACCGGAAACCGACACCGCCCAAGGACCTGCGGAGCGGCCGACATGACGGTGACACCTCAAGACACCGCGTCGGCGATGCGGTTGCGGGCTGATCCGCCTCGCGTCACGCGGATTTCGCGCAAGGTGATCATCGGCCTCGGTCTCGTCGCAGGCCTTGGGATCGGCGCAGCGCTAATCTATGGCCTACAGCGTCCAGACCGCACCGTTGCACCGGACGAACTGATCACCACCGACCGTCGTCAGCCCGCTGATGGCTTGCGCGATCTACCGGAGAGCTACGATGACATCCCGCAACTCGGTCCACCTTTGCCGGGCGATCTCGGTGGTGGCATTCTCGATGCGCAGCGACGCGGTCAGCCTGTTGCCGCCCCCAGCCTCACACCGCCGACGATGGATCCCGCGGAACAGCAGCGTCTGGCTGAACTGGAGGCCGCCCGCGTCAGCGAACTGTTTTTCCAGACGCGGCCTGGCGCACCGCCGACTTCACCGGGTTTCCAAATGCCACCCGGCGCGCCGGGGGCCCGGCTTGACGTTCCCCCAGAAACCGATCCCAGACAAGCCTTCCTGAACGCCCCTGTCGACCGCCGCACGGTCGCGCCTGACCGGGTCCAACCCCCCGCCTCGCCCTATCTCCTGCAGGCGGGCTCCATCATCCCTGCGGCGCTAATCACCGGCATCCGCTCCGATCTGCCGGGGCAGATCACCGCGCAAGTCACCCAGAACGTCTATGACAGCCCAACAGGTAGCCTTCTCTTGATTCCCCAAGGCACGCGCCTCATCGGCGAATACTACGATGGCGTTATCTTCGGCCAACGCCGCGTGATGTTGGTCTGGACGCGGCTGATCTTTCCCGACGGTCGGTCTATTCTTCTTGAACGCCAACCGGGGGCCGATACCGCTGGGTTTGCCGGGCTCGAGGATCGCGTCAATTATCACTGGGCCAGAATTCTGCGCGCTGCGGGTCTTTCGACATTGCTTGCGGTCGGTGCAGAAATTGCCACAAACGAAGAAGACCAGCTGGCCCAAGCGATCCGCGACGGTGCGTTGGACACCATCAACGAGGCGGGCCAACGGATCGTCGAGCGCCAGCTCGAAGTGCCGCCGACCCTCACAATTCGCCCCGGCTTTCCGGTCCGCGTGATCGTCACCCGCGACCTTGTCTTCGCGCCTTCTGGAGGCTGACATGACCAAGTTGAAACTCGGGCCGATCCTGGACGAAAAGCCGGTGAAACTGACCGTCGAACTGTCTGCAGCCCTCCATCGAGACCTGATCGCCTATGCCGAGCTCCTTAGTCGAGAAGCAAGGCAGAAACCCATCGAGCCAAATCGGCTAATCGTGCCGATGCTTGAGCGGTTCATCGCGACAGATCGCGGCTTTGCAAAGGCGCGGCGTAACATAGACGCAAAGTGACCAGCTCCTGTAAAATCCCAGCTTAACAATGCAGTTTCGAGGTGCCGCTGACAACAAAACGTCATCGGCGCGGTATGAATGTGCCGTTCTGGTGACGGATGGTGGTGGTTTGTTCGGTATTTTTAGAAGGTTGCACAGCGCCGTGTACAGCACATGCTTGCCTGTTGAACGTTAGATTTCACGCTGTGGCGTAAATTGGGGCGTTTTCGTTTTCTAACGCAGAAACGTGCAAAACTGCGGTCCTGCAATCAATTGGACCGGCAAAATATCTCTGCAGATGCAACCCTTGACAGCGCCGTCGTCATCCAGCCAGCAGACCCGTGGCTCAAGCTTGACCTAGGTACTTATTACAGCAGGATTGCTAGATCGAAAGAGACAGCGGTTCGCAGTATAGGCAGGTACGCCAGAGCGCTACGTGCGCAGGCTTTGTAATATGCTTGTGCCCAGAAACACGAGTGCGGCCACGCAGACGATCGTGGGCCCTGCGGGCGTATCGAACGCATAGGCCGCTTGCAATCCGATCACGGCAGACCCGCTGCCGATGATAGCGGCGGTCAGCCCCATCTGCTCGGGCGTGCGCGACAGGGGACGGGCCGCAGCGGCGGGAATGATGAGCATGGCCGCGATCAGCAAGACGCCTACCACCTTGATGGCCACGGCTACCGTAATGGCCAGTGACAGCGTCAGGATCAGTTGTTCGCGCTTTGGGTCGATTCCGCTGGCATAGGCAAGCTCTTCGCTGATGGTGGATGTCAGCAACGCCGACCAGCGCCAGACGATCAGCCCGACGACCAGCGCCGCGCCGCCCCAGATCACCGCCAGATCACCACGCGATACGGCTAGAATGTCACCGAAGAGGTAAGCCATCAAATCGATGCGGATGCCCGACAGGAAGGACACTGCGACCAGTCCGAAGGCCAGCGCGGAGTGCGCCAGGACGCCAAGAAGCGTGTCCATCGCGTAACCGCGCCCGGTGAGCAATGTCACGGTCAGCGCCATTGCCAGCGCCACAGCCACCGCCCCCGCAAAGATCGAGATCTGCAGCGCGAGCGACAGTGCCACACCCAGGATGGCGGCATGGGCCGTCGCATCACCGAAATAGGCCATGCGACGCCAGACAACGAAACTGCCCAAGGGGGCCGCGGCAAGGGCCACGCCAACGCCTGCAAGGGCGGCACGGGTCATGAAATCATCGAGCATTATTCGGCGGCCTCGGTTCGCTTGTCGGACGTGGCATGGTCATGCCCGTCTGCGTGTGTGCAGGTGTCGTCATGCGAATGATCGTGCTCGTGACGATAGAGGGCCAGCGCGCCGCCGGTGCCGGTGCCGAATAGGGCGCGATACTCCGGGGCGGCGGACACGATATCTGGTGTGCCTTCGCAACAAACGTGGCCATTGAGGCATATCACCCGGTCCGAGGCTGCCATCACGACATGCAATTCGTGGCTGATCATCAGAATGGCGCACCCGGTTTCCTGACGCACTTCTTCGATTTGACGATAGAACGCGGCCGAGCCGGGTTGATCCAAGCCTTGGGTCGCCTCGTCCAGTAAAAGCAACTCGGGTTCGTTGATCAGCGCACGCGCCAGCAGGACGCGTTGCAACTGACCGCCTGACAGAGCCGACATCTGCCGCTGCCACAGGTCGGGAACGCCCGCGCGTTGTAGGGCCGTTGTGCAAGCCGCGCGCGTGGTGCCGCCGGGAAGGCGCAGGAACCGTTCCACCGTGATCGGCAGGGTGGGGTCGATATGCAGTTTCTGAGGCACATAGCCGATGCGCAGCCCCGCATCATGCGTGATCTGTCCCGATGTCGGGCGGGCCGCACCGATGAGCAACCTGAGCAACGTGGTCTTGCCGGATCCGTTTGGTCCGACCACGGTCACGATTTCTCCGGGGTCAACCGCGAGGGAAACATCGCGCAATACCATGTTCGCGCCGTAGCCGGCGCTGACGTTCCTGGCAGCGATCAAACTCATGCGTCGGCCTTGTCCGCACAAGCCGGGCAAATTCCCTCGGCCTCGACAACGGTCCGTTCGATCCTGAAACCTGTGGCCCGTGCCGCGTCTCCGAGTGCTCCGCGCGCCGGCGATGACTGCGCTTCGGCAACCGACTGGCACAGCCTGCAGATCATGAATGCCGGAGAGTGCTTGGCACCGGGATGTGCGCAAGCAATGAAAGCGTTCAGGCGTTCGATCTTATGCGCAAAGCCGTTGCCCACGAGGAATTCAAGTGCGCGGTAGGCAACGGGGGGTTGTGAGCCAAATCCGGCATCGCGAAGCCTGTCGAGCATTTCATAGGCCCCAAGCGCACGATGTTCTTGCAAGAGGATTTCCAGCGCCTTGCGTCGGACCGGTGTGAAGCGCAGCCCTTGCGCCTGACAATGATCTTCGGCAGTTGCGATACCCGTGTCGATACAGGACCCATGATCGTGTTTCACGAACCCTATCGGATCGCTTGGCAAGATCTCATCTGTTTGGCCCGCTCTTGTCATGTTATTTCATTTCCTGTATCAGAAACGTAACGTTATATAATCACATGGAGTACGAGATGTCCAGAAACCTAGCTTGCCTTTCTGTTGCCGCGACGTTGCTTGGCGGGACGGCAATGGCAGACGTGCCACGCGTTGCCGTCGATATCGCCCCCGTGCATTCGCTTGTGGCGCGCGTCATGCAGGGGGTCGGCGATCCGTCATTGATCGTGGCGCCCGGCGCGAGCCCGCATGAGTACAGCCTTCGCCCGTCCGAAGCCGCCGCGTTGCAGGAAGCGGATCTGGTGTTCTGGGTAAGCCCTGATCTTACACCCTGGCTTGAAGGCGCGATCGAAACGCTGGCCGGTAGCGCCACCGTCACGGAATTGCTCGAAGTCGACGGAACGACAGAATTGCCGTTCCGCGAAGGGGCGTTGTTCGAGGCGCACGCCCATGAAGACGATGAACACGCTGACGAGGAACATGCCCATGAAGAGCATGCGGAGGGCGAGGATCACGCAGGCCATGACCATGAGGAGCACGCAGAAGGCGAGGACCACGCGGGTCATGACCATGAAGAGCATGCAGAAGGCGAGGACCACGCAGGCCATGACCATGAAGAGCATGCTGCGGATGGGGATCACGCAGGCCACGATCATGGCGAACATGATCCGCATGCCTGGCTGTCCCCCGACAATGGCGCGGTCTGGCTGAATGCCATCGCGGCGCAGCTGTCCGCCGCTGATCCCGACAACGCGGGCGCATACTTTGCCAACGCGGCCGCAGGCCGCGAGGAACTTGCAGCGTTGAGCGCCGAGATAGATGGTATTCTTGATCCGGTAAGGGGCCGCAACTTCATCGTATTCCACGACGCCTATCAATACTTTGAAACCGCGTTCGACTTCCCGGCATCGGGGGCCATTTCGCTTTCCGACGCTTCCGATCCCAGCCCGGCCCGCATCGCGGAAATTCAGGCGCGCGTGGTAGAGCAGGGCGTGACATGCGTGTTGTCGGAACCCCAATTCGATCCCGGCATCGTGGCGACGGTCATGGACGGCTCTGATGCGCGGACGGGCGTGCTTGATCCGCTCGGATCGGATCTCGAACCTGGACCGGATCTCTATAACAACGTGCTACGCAATCTTGCCACGACCTTGGCAGGCTGCCTCTAAACTCTGGAAACTGCGTGCCGCGGGATCGGCTTGGCGGCACGCAGGCTCCGGATATCTGCACGGACAAGGCCGCCGTTTTTCGGGGAAGACCGGGCTGGCCACCTACGCTTGAAGTACTCCAAGATCGGCTTCGGAAATCGCCGAGACGGGCAAGTGAATCACAAATGCACGTCGCACCATGTCGAGGCCCAGTATCGTGATCTGGGTCGCCGGACCCGGGCATTCCGGATCGTCACAAAATATCTCTGATACAGAGATCAGAACATGGCTGCCGAGGTGCACCCGCTCGCGGACCATGCCTTTTACGCGCTGCACGTGCCAGAGCATCGCGGCCCTGTCGCGCATGTCAGAGGCCATGCTCACAGTTGCGTCGGGTTTGGTGCCGCGCCATAAACGGCGAGGGGATCAAACCTTTTCTCATCTTCGGTGAATATCAGCGCCGACCCGGCATTTTCACCTGTCGGGATTGCCCTGTAGAAGCACGATCGATAGCCGACATGGCAGGACGCGCCGACGCCGCCAATCTCGACCTGCAGCCAGATCGCGTCCTGATCATCGTCGATCCGTGCCTCGATGACCTTTTGGACCAATCCCGATGTGGCCCCCTTTCGCCAAATCTTCTGCCGTGATCGGCTGAAGTAATGTGCCTCTCCGCTTTCAAGCGTCAGGCGCAGCGCGTCGGCGTTCATCCAGCCCAGCATCACAACCTCGTGGCTGGTGGCATCTGAGGTGACACAGGGGATCAATCCATCCTCACCGAATTTCGGCGCAAGTTCATGACCCTCCTCGACCTGTTCGACCGAGCGGCGCAGGTGAAAAGGGATGGCGGGCATGATTTGATCCTCTTGAAGGATAGTATGATATAACGTAACAAACATGAATCGCCCGTCGGATCAAGGTCGAAGAAAAGGAACTGCTTCATGGAACACCAAGATCACAGGGTGCCGGTCACCTTGCTTACCGGCTTTCTCGGGGCGGGCAAGACGACCCTTCTCAATCACCTGATCCGTGACCCCGAGGCGGGGCGCATAGCGGTGGTGATGAATGAATTCGGTGATGTTGGGCTTGATCACGACCTGATCGAGGAAGCGACCGAGGAAACGGTGTTGATGCAGTCAGGCTGCCTGTGCTGCACGATCCGCGGCGATCTCGCACGCACCATGGCGTCTTTGATGGCGCGCAAGAAGCGCGGCGAACTGGCGTTTGACCGCGTCGTTATCGAGACGACAGGGATCGCTGATCCCGGACCGATCCTGCACACGATGGTGGTGGATGACCTGATTGCGCCCCACTACCGGATGGATGGGGTCGTGACCCTTGCCGATGCCGCAACGGGCCCCAGCACACTGGATGCACAATTCGAGGCGGTCAGCCAGATCGCAATGGCCGATCTGATCGTCTTCACCAAAACGGATCTTGTCGCGCCATATGACCTTGAACGCTTCGAAAAGCGGGTGGTCGGCATCAACGCCAGCGCGCGGCGCGTCAGGGCAAATCATGGGCGGGTGCAGACTGGGACGCTCTTCGGCCTTTCCGCGATGCGCGCAAGCGTGACAACCGATGATGTTCTTGAGTGGCTTGGTACACCAACGCCACAGCCCGATCCTCTCGCGGGGCTTTCGGGATTTGGGCAGGCCAAGTCGGCACCCGCTGCGCTGTCGATGTCCGGTGCCGCGTCACCGGCCCCTCACGACCATCGGATCGGTTCGGCCTCGATCGACGTGGCAGAGCCAATTCCTGGAAGCGTTTTCGATTTCTGGCTCGATACTCTAATTGCGCTGAAAGGCCCCGATATTCTGCGTATCAAAGGGATCGTGCATGTCGAAGGGCTGCAATGGCCATTCGTCTTTCACGGGGTCCAGCACATTTTCGATGCACCCGTACCGCTGAAAACCTGGTCGGGCAGCGATACCACAAGCCGTGTTGTCGTGATCGCGCGCGATATCGACAAGGGCGACCTGAAAGCCAGCCTCGAGACCCTGCGGATGAAGCCTCAGGAGGCAAATTGGAGCGACACCCTTGCGCCAGCGGGGGCGTGATGCAGCCCATGTCGGCTCCCACCTTGTCGATCTGCCTGACCTGCCGCGATGGCCGCGAGGTGGCGTGCGGCGATGTCCGGGGTGGTGCGCGTCTCGCCGATGCAATCTGCGATCTGGTGGCAAACCGGGGCTGCGCCTCACACCTGCGCGGCGTGCGCTGCATGAGCCAGTGCAAGCGTGCCTGTGTTGTTTCGCTGACAGCGCCCGGTGGCTTCACCTACGTCTTCGGGGATCTCGATCCAGAAGACCCGGCCCATATACTGGCGATCCTTGACCTCATCCCGCTCTACCGTGCCGCACCCGAAGGTTTCCTGAGCCGCGATGCCCGCCCGGAGACACTGCGCGCCTCGATCCTTGGCCGTCTGCCACCCCTTGGCTCGGCATCCGAGCTTGTAAACGATCTGGGCGCTGTGCGGGAGGTAGAGGCATGAGTTGCCCGCCCGGCACTCCTGCCGCCCTCACCCTCGACGGCGTGTCTTGGGGCGACGGCATTTTGCAGCCTGTCAGCCTGGAAGTACAGGCGGGGCGCGTTCTTGGTGTGCTCGGGGCCAACGGGGCGGGAAAATCGACGCTTCTGCGGCTGATCTATCGCTACAACCGCCCCTGCACGGGCCGTGTGCTGGTGGACGGCGAGGATATCCACGCCTTGCCGCCGCGCCGCGTCGCGCAGCGCGTGGCGGCTGTTCTACAGGAACAGCCCACCGATTTTGCGCTGACGGTGGCGGAAATCGTGGCTCTTGGGCGGGCTCCGCATCGTCGTGCGTTGTCCGGTCCGTCCGAGCGTGACCTGCATCTGGTGGATCATGCGCTCGACCGGCTCAACTTGCGCGACTTCGCCCACCGAGCTTTTGGGACGCTTTCCGGCGGCGAGCGTCAGCGCGTGATGGTAGCCCGCGCATTGGCGCAGGAGCCGGGCCTGATCGTGCTGGACGAGCCAACCAACCATCTGGACATCCGCCACCAGCTGGAAGTCCTGAGGCTGGTGCGCGGCCTTGGCGTGACCGTCGTCGCCTCGCTCCATGACCTCAACCTCGTCCACGGGTTCGCCGATGACCTACTGGTGCTGTCGGGCGGTCATCCGCTTGCCGCCGGACCCGTTGCAGAGGTCATGACGCCCGACCTGATCGCGGAGGCCTTTGGCGTCGTGGCCATCCCGCGCGGGCCTGCTCGCTTCGACTTTTCCCTTCCAGAAACGATTCAAAAGGAACACATCGCATGAGAACTCTGAGCCTTGCCGCACTTGCCCTGACCCTTGCCAGCCCCGCCCTTGCATATCCGGTGACGGTGCAGAGCTGCGACCGCGAGGTCACATTCGACGCGCCCCCCACGCGCGCCGCCAGCAACGACGTGAACCTGACCGAGATGATGCTGGTGCTTGGCCTGACCGACCGGATGGTGGGGTACACGGGCATTTCAGGCTGGAACAAGCTGGATGAGGACATGCGCGCGGGCGTGGCCGAACTGCCGGAACTGTCCGAGCGCTACCCCTCGCGTGAGGTGCTGATCGGTGCGGATCTGGATTTCTGGTTCGCGGGCTGGAACTATGGCATGAATGTCGGCGGGGAAGTCACGCCCGACACGCTCGCCCCCTTCGGCATCGCGGTTTATGAGTTGACCGAAAGCTGCATTCACATCATGCCGCGTGACGGCATCGCCATCGACGACATGTTCACCGACATCCGCAACCTCGCCACGATCTTCGGGGTGCCCGAACGGGCGGATGCCCTGATCGCGGGCTGGCAGACGGACCTGGCCGGGATCGCGGCGACCCTCCCCGACGGGGAGCCGTTGCGCGTCTTTGTCTATGACAGCGGTGAGGATACGCCTTTTACTGCCGGTCGTTACGCCATGCCGACCGCAATGATCGAGGCCGCAGGCGGGCGCAACATCATGGACGACATCGAAAGCAGCTGGACCCGTGTCGCCTGGGAGCCGGTGGTGGAGCGCAACCCGCAGGTCATCGTGATCGTCAACTACGGCGATGTGACGGCGGAGCAAAAGATCGACTTCATGCGCTCCAACCCGGCCTTTGCCAATGTCGAGGCTGTCGTGAATAACCGCTTTGTCGTGCTGGACTATGTCGAGGCGACGCCGGGGCCGCGCAACATCGCCGCCATCGCGCAGCTGGCCGCCGCGTTCCACGGTAACTGAACGATGCGGAGCGCACCCGGACCTGAGACGGCGGCGCCGGCACTTGTGGCGGCGCGCGGTCTGCCGTCGCTTGCGCGGCCAGTGCGGGCCGGGGCCTGGGGGGTGGGTTTGGCCCTGCTGGCCTTGTCCGTCTCGGCCGCTGTCAGCATCGGGGCTGTGGCTGTCCCGCTTGGCACGGTCTGGGGCGTGATCGCGGACAAGCTGGCACCGGGGCTGATCACCCCAGATTGGTCTGCGGGCCGCGCCGCGATCGTTTGGGACATCCGCCTGCCACGTGCGCTCTTGGCGGCACTCGTAGGGGCGGGTCTGGCGCTGGTGGGGGCCGTGCTGCAATCAGTCACGCGAAACCCGCTGGCTGACCCGCATCTCTTGGGTATCTCTTCGGGCGCGGCCTTTGGTGCCATCCTTGCCCTGCTGCACACCGGCATGTTTCTGGGGCTGGCGACGGTGCCTATTCTGGCCTTTGCGGGCGCACTTGCATCGACCCTGCTGGTGCTGGCGGTGGCCAGCTTTGCTCAGGCCACCAGCGCGGATCGGCTGGTCCTGACCGGTGTCGCCGTCTCCTTCATCGTGATGTCGCTGGCCAATGTGCTGATCTTCCTTGGCGATCCGCGCGCCACGCATACGGTTGTGTTCTGGATGCTGGGCGGGCTTGGTCTTGCGCAATGGGCGCATCTTGTCTGGCCCGCGCTCGTGCTGGGGGCGGCGGCGGTCTTTTTCCGCCTCAATGCTGGTTCGCTCAACGCCATGACCATCGGGGATGAAACGGCGGCAACCCTCGGCATTCCCGTTGCCCGGTTCCGCCTGACGGTTTTCGTGGTCGCGGCTCTGGTCACCGGAGTCATGGTCGCCTTTTCCGGTGTGATCGGCTTCATCGGGCTGATGATCCCGCATATCGTGCGACTGATCGTCGGCGGCGACAACGCCCGCGTTTTGCCCGCTGCGATGCTGATGGGCGCGATCTTCCTGATCTGGGCCGACATCGCCGCGCGCACGATCATGCGACCTGAGGATATGCCCATCGGCATCGTGACCGGCCTTATCGGCGGGCTGTTCTTTGTCTGGCTGCTGCGTCGCAAGGCGGGAGGGCGGTAAGTGCGGGCGCAGGCAAAGCGCAAGATCGCTTGGATTTCCGCCTCCGAAGGCAGCCTACTGTCAGCCGGAAGCCATTTTCAGTTCCTTGGAAAGCAGTCTGTCAGTTCCCGTGGTTGCGCGCTGGAACAAGAATGTTCTTTTATTGTTATGTTATGACATATCTTATATATGCTCAAACCGAACACCGTAGTCAGAGGCATTGCGCCACAATCTGGCGATGCTGACCGACGCCCTGAACTCTTGATCCCGGAGGATACCCCCATGACACAGCAAGTTCCCGTCACCGTTCTGACCGGCTTTCTCGGTGCCGGAAAGACCACCCTTCTGAACCGCATCCTGACCGAGCGGCACGGCAAGAAATACGCCGTGATCGTCAATGAATTCGGCGAAACCGGCATCGACAACGATCTTGTCGTGGATGCCGACGAGGAAGTGTTCGAGATGAACAACGGCTGCATCTGCTGCACCGTGCGGGGCGATCTGATCCGCATCCTCGGCGGGCTGATGAAACGCGCCGACAAGTTCGACGCGATCATCGTCGAGACCACGGGCCTCGCCGACCCGGCCCCGGTGGCGCAGACCTTCTTCGTCGATCAGGACGTCGCCGACCGCACGCGGCTCGACGCCATCGTGACGGTGGCCGATGCCGTGCATCTGGATGCCCAACTGGGCAAACATCACGAAGCCGAAGAGCAGATCGCCTTCGCGGACGTCGTCCTGTTGAACAAGACCGATCTCGTGGATGCGGACGCGCTGTCCCGCGTCGAGAGCCGGATCCGCAAGATCAACCCCTATGCCAGGATCATCCGCAGCGAACGGTGCGGCGTGAACCTCGACGATGTGATCGGCCTCAATGCGTTCAGCCTTGATCGGGTGCTGGAGGTGGAGCCCGATTTCCTGACATCGGACCATGATCACGAGCATGACGACGACATCAAAAGCGTTTCGCTCACCTCGGACGTGCCGCTTGACCTCGACAGGTTTCAGGCATGGTTCGGGCGGCTTCTCCAGACCCGTGGGCAAGATATCCTGCGGTCCAAGGGCATCCTCGACTTCAAGGGCGAGGACGACCGCTATGTCTTTCAGGGTGTCCACATGTTGATGGACGGCGCGCCAATGGGAAGCTGGCCCACGGGCGCACGGCAATCCCGCATCGTGTTCATCGGTCGCGACCTCGACACGATGGGTCTGGAAGATGGGTTTACGGCATGTCGGGCGGCATGACCGCCGAAGCCCTGCGGCAAAACCCACATCCGCAGGGCCATGCGGAGACCCAACTTGAACGGCAGGGCCTGACGATCGAGACAGGCGCGCCCGTGACGGTGGCTTTGGCCATGAGGGGGGGCGTTGCGGCTGGCTTTGGCGACGGTATCGTCAGGTTCTTCCGTCCGGACAAGCCGCCGGTGACCGTCAAAGCCCATGGCGGCGCCGTGCTGGATCTTGTCGCTGAAAGTGAAACAGGGGCTGTCCTCACCAGCGGGGATGACGGCAGGTTCCTACGCGTTTCATCCGACGGCACTATCGCAGAAATCGCGAGCTTTGGCACAAGATGGGTTGATTGTGTCGCGGCGGCTCACGGTTACATAGCGTGTTCGTCCGGCCGCACGGCCCATGTCTGGCAAATGGGCGAAACCACCGCCCAGGTTTTCGAACACCCCAGCACCGTCGGCGGGCTCGCATTTGATGCCAAGGCCCGCAGGCTGGCGGTCGCGCATTATGGCGGGGCAACGGTCTGGGAACGGGGGGCGCGTCGCTGGAAATCTTCGAAACTGGTCTGGAAAGGGTCCCACAACGCAGTTGCCTTCAGCCCGGATGGAAAATACCTCGTCACAGCGATGCAGGAAAACGCCCTGCACGGCTGGCGCCTGCGCGACAAGGCCGACATGCGCATGTCTGGCTACCCGGCGAAGGTCAAGAGTTTCACCTGGGTTGGTGACGCGCCCTACCTCGCCACCTCCGGGGCCGACGAGGCGATCTGCTGGCCCTTCGATGGCAAGGACGGGCCCATGGGTCGCGCGCCGGCCGCCTGCGCCTATGGCGGCAAGCAGCTTTGCACCGCCGTGACCGGACTTGTCGGGCACAATGGGGTTTTCGCCGGTTTTTCCGATGGCAGCGTCCTCGCCGGGCGATTGTCCACTGATGAGACGCTGGAAGACCTCTGCGTCAAAGGATCCAGCGGAACGCCGATCGTAGCCCTCGCGCTCACGCCGCAGGGGTGGCTTTTCGTCGGAGATGACGCAGGCCACATCCTGTGGGTTCGGCTCGGCGGGGACGGCGCATGAAAAGTCTTTTCAACCGGAGCAAGGCACCGGGTCGGGCGGCGCTGGTCAAGGGCTGGGTCACCGAGCGGTTCGGGCTTTCGGAAGCCGATCTTGTCTCGGTCGCCGAACTTGCCTGCCACGAGCCCGGCTGCCCACCCATTGAAACCGTCGTAACGGTGCACGGTACCGATGGCGCCCGCTGCGTCTGGCACCTGCACAAATCGCTCGCCGATATCGGTGCCGACGATATCGAAGCGCTGGCGGCCAAGCAATGAAGGCCTCAGCGCCGTCAACAGGCCGCGAGAGCTTCGGCCGGACCGGCAAGGGCATTGAGATGTCCTGCAGATCATCAGGGCCTGTTCCATGCGATCCGTGCCTTCGAAACCCACATCCAAAAATGAGACAACCATGATAGATTCAGACGCCCGCCTTCCCGTAACTGTTCTCTCCGGCTTCCTCGGTGCCGGCAAAACCACGCTTCTGAATCGCGTACTCAACAACCGCGAGGGGCGCCGCGTGGCTGTCATCGTCAATGACATGTCCGAGGTGAACATCGACGCCGATCTGGTGCGTGAAGGCGGGGCAAACCTCAGCCATACAGACGAAACGTTGGTCGAAATGTCGAACGGCTGCATTTGCTGCACCCTGCGCGATGATCTGCTGAAGGAGGTCCGCAGGCTGGCGGGCGAAGGGCGGTTCGACTACTTGCTGATCGAGTCGACCGGCATATCCGAGCCGCTCCCCGTCGCCGCGACCTTCGATTTCCGCGACGAGGACGGCGAAAGCCTGTCGGATGTCGCGCGGCTTGATACGATGGTCACGGTCGTCGATGCAGTCAACCTGCTGCGCGACTATTCCAGCCATGATTTCCTACACGACCGGGGCGAAACGCTCGGTGAGGAGGATGAGCGCACGCTGGTCAACCTGCTGGTCGAGCAGATCGAGTTCGCCGACGTGGTCGTGCTGAACAAGGTGGCCGATGCAGGACCGGACCGCACCGACGCCGCCCGGAAAATCATCCGTAGCCTGAATGCCGATGCGCGCATCATCGAGGCCGACCATTCGGATGTTCCCGCCGATGCGATCCTGAACACTGGCCTTTTCGACTATGACAAGGCGCAGGAGCATCCGATGTGGGCCAAGGAGCTCTATGGCTTCGCTGACCACGTCCCCGAGACCGAGGAATACGGCATCGCCTCCTTCGTCTATCGCGCGCGGCAGCCGTTCGAGCCGGAAAAAGTTCTGGCGGTTCTCAACGGTGATCTGCCCGGTGTGATCCGCGCCAAGGGGCATTTCTGGATCGCGACGCGCCCCGAATGGGTGGCGGAGTTCTCACTCGCGGGCGCGCTTTCGTCGGTGAAACCGCTCGGCACTTGGTGGGCCTCGGTCCCGCAGGACCGCTGGCCTGACCACGACGGTGCGCGCGATTACATGGCCGCCCATTGGTCCGAGCCCTGGGGCGACCGACGGCAGGAGATCGTGTTCATCGGCGCAGGCATCGATTGGCCCGCGCTCAAGGCGCGGCTCGATGCGGCACTCGTCCCAACACATCTAGCGCCATCACCCGACGCACTTCCCGACTTTCCTGATCCCTTCCCCGTCTGGCGCCGCCAGACCGCAGCCTGAGGAGACTTCTCATGAAACGCCTTCTGACCCTGACCACTGCCCTGACCCTCGCATGGCCCGCCTTCGCGGATGATCACGACGCGCGCTATCGCCTGATCGTGGCCGACGCGGAAGCCGCTCGCGTCACCGTCGCCGATCTGGGACATGCCGAAACCATGGTGTTCGAGATGGCGTCGCCCGCGCGGCTCTATCTCGGTCCCGATGGACGCCACGCCTGGGCGCTGCAACGCGACGCAGGTCAGGTCCAACTGATCGACACCGGCCTGATCGAGGAAGACCACGGCGATCATTCCGCGATGATTCTTGAGGCGGCTGCGCTGCTGCCCGCCGCCGCCGCAGGCGAGGTGCCGGTGCATTTCAACATGGGCGGCGACCGCGTGGCGATCTTCTGGGACGGTACGGGGGCGGCGACGGTCCATGCGGCCTCGGGCGATCTGGCAGCTCTTGTCACGCTGGAGACCGGCGCGCCGCACCATGGGGTGGCCGTGCCAGTGGGGGACATGACCATCGTGACCGTCGCGCCCGAGGGCGAGGGGCTGCCCGATGCGCTTGCCGTGGTGGGCGCGGACGGGGCGGAGTTGTCGCGCGTCGATTGCCTGAACCTGCATGGCGAGGGCAAGGCGGGCGGGTTCATCGCCTTTGGCTGCGAGGACGGCGTGGCGATCTTCGACACCTCAACCACGCCGCCCACGGGCCGCTTCGTGGCCTATCCGGGCGAGGTGCCCGCCGAGGGGATGGTGCGCACGCTTCTGAGCCCGCGTGATGCCATGGCGTTGGTCGGCAACTGGGGACCCACCCATATGGCGATCTTCGATCCGTCCTCGGAGAGTGGCGATTTCGCCTTCGCCGAACTGCCCGCGCCGCGCATGGCTTGGGCATTGGACGAGACGGGAATGGAAGCTTTCGCCATCCTCGCCGACGGGCGGCTCGTCCGGCTCTCCGCCCTGACCGGACGGATCCTGGGCGAAGCGGAGGGCGTGACCGCCGCCTATTCGATGGAGCGTGGCGTCGTGCGCCCAATGATGGCCGTGGCCGGAGACCGCGTCGCGGTGTCGGATCCGGCGGCAGGGCAGGTTGTGCTGATCGATCCGGAGACGCTCGAGGTGGTCGAGCGGTTGCAGATCGGTGGCCAGCCGCAATCCCTGCTGATCCTCGCCGCAGAGGCAGAGCATGATCACTGACGCGCTTGTCCGTGAGACCCTCCGCGATGCCGCCATCGGTGTCGGCGTCGCGGAAACACCCGAAGGGCTTGGCACCATTGCCAAGCCCGGTTGCGCTGCGGCGATCTGGCGACGGCAGCCTTTGCCGGAGTTTCAGTCCTGGATCGACGGGCTGGATGCCGCTGAACTGCCTCAGGCACGGGTTTGCTTGCGGGCCGTCGCCGTCCGCGACGCGGTCACGGAGATCTGCAACGCATCCGGAGCACCCACGTCGCCGCAGCGCGATCGTCTGGTGGATGACATCGCGGCAATTGCAGACATTTTCGCGGGTCTGATGCGGGTCCGTTGGCTGCGCCTGCGCCTTGATGCAGTGACCACGAACGCCTGCCATGGGTTCCACATCGATGCGGTTACGGCTCGGCTTGTCTGCACCTACCGGGGCACCGGAACGCAGTATGGCATCTCGACTGACGGGGCCCAGCCGCGCCGGGTCTTCACCGTGCCGACAGGCGCCCCGATTCTGCTGCGCGGCACGCTCTGGCCCGAACGCCCTCGCTCGGGACTGCTGCACCGCTCACCGCCCATCGAAGGCACGGGCGAGACGCGTCTTGTTCTCGTACTCGACCCGGTGTTCGAACCGGAGGAGGAGGTATGATGCGCGGCAATCGTGGCAAGACCAGCCTCAAGCTGAAACGTCGGAACGAAGACCCGATGCGCGAGTTCGATCGGCTACCCGCGGAGCTGCGGGCCTGGCTCGCTTCGGCGGCACTGCCCTGGCGGCCTCGTTCTGTGCGCCGCGCGTTTGATCGGGCCGTCGCCCGAACGAACGACAGGTCACGCGCGCTTCAAGAACTCGACCTGCTTCAAGACAAGCTGATCGCGAAAGACGCTCGGAAGGTTTGGGGTCAAGCCTATCCCTTTACTTCGGCGACTGATGTCTAATGATATGTAATGCTGTCCCTATCGGTCCGGCATTGCTCCATTAAAGATCGGTAATTCAGACAGCCCTTGTTTACCCATCAGGGATCGGACCGACAATCCAGCGGTGTGAGGCAGTTGGGCGGATTGGAAGTGCGATCCATGTGCATTGAACATATCCCAAAGGCAAAGCGCTGGCGAAGTAGCTTAGACCAGTCTGAAATATGCTATCGCACTAAGTGCTGGCCCTCCTCTACGCCACAAGCTTCGGGACCGTGCACTCCTGCAGTTGCAAAAATCGTGAGTTGCGCCCCCCCGCAACCAA
>Ga0222651_1000215_pt1 | contig 43734 bp, 45 predicted proteins | sample AntAcemetagen369_FD_179855 | JGI IMG/M metagenome (GOLD analysis project Ga0222651, IMG submission 179855) | Saline water microbial communities from Ace Lake, Antarctica - #369 | ecosystem: Environmental > Aquatic > Non-marine Saline and Alkaline > Saline | place: Antarctica: Ace Lake...
GGCCTATGGCCGCGTCCCCGCCATGTTGAACTACTCCACCGGTTCGGCCAATCTGCTGGCGTCCTGCAAAGCCGCCCGGCTCAGCCGAATCATTATCTCGCGACGGTTTGTCGAACTCGGCAAACTTGAAGGTGCCGTGGCGGTGCTGGAGCAGGACCATCAGTTGATCTGGCTGGAAGACATCCACAGCGGGATCGGAATCGTGGACAAGGTTCACGGCTTGCTTGCGGGCCGGTTCGCCAGCTGGCGTGCTTCGCCTGCGGCGCCGGATGATGCGGCAGTGGTCCTGTTCACGTCAGGCTCGGAAGGAACACCCAAAGGGGTCGTCCTGTCGCACGCCAATATCCTGTCGAATTGTTATCAGCTTGCGGCGCGGGTCGATTTCAACGCCAGCGACCGGGTGCTGAACGCCCTGCCGATCTTCCATTCCTTCGGACTGACGGGGGGGACAATCCTGCCGGTCTTGTTCGGCATCCGGACGTTTCTCTATCCCTCGCCGCTGCACTACCGGATCGTGCCGGCCCTTGCCTATGACATGAACGCGACCATCCTGTTTGGCACCGATACGTTCTTGTCGGGCTATGCCCGCGTTGCGCATGCCTATGATTTTTACAGCATCCGGCATGTCTTTGCCGGGGCGGAAAAGGTGAAGCCCGAAACGCGCAATGTCTGGTCGGACAAGTTCGGATTGCGAATCCTGGAAGGGTATGGCGCAACGGAAACCGCGCCCGCTCTGGCAACCAACACCCCGATGCATTTCCGCGCCGGCACCGTCGGGCGCATGCTGCCCGGAATCGAATATCGGCTCGATCCCGTGCCCGGTATCGATGCGGGGGGGAAGCTTCTGGTGCGCGGGCCGAATGTAATGCTTGGTTATTTTCGTGCGGAGAACCCCGGCGTGCTCGAACCCGTTCCTGATGGCTGGTACGACACGGGCGACATCGTTGAAATCGACGATGAGGGCTTCGTGAAAATCGCCGGCCGCATGAAGCGTTTTGCCAAGATTGCCGGTGAAATGGTGTCGCTGGGCGCCGCAGAGGAATTGGCCGGTGCGGTCTGGCCGGATCATGCGCATGCCGTTGTCGCCCTTCCCGATCCGCGCAAGGGTGAGCAGATCGTGCTGGTCACCGACTGCCCGGATGCAGCCGGCTCCGCCCTGTCCGCCGCTGCCCGTGAGCGAGGCATCGCCGAAATCATGGTGCCGCGAACCGTAAAAGTCGTGGATGCAATACCGGTTTTGGGAACGGGAAAGACGGATTATGTCGCCGTACTGACGGCAGCGAGTGGCGATTAGCTGAATAGCGTGGCGACGCTTCGCCTTGCACCTGAAACCATCCCAATTCATACTGCCGGCAGGAGGAGTTTGGATATGACGGACAGGCGACGACACCACGATATGGGCGGCGTTCCGGAAGCGGATCCGATCCCGCAGGAAGGGCATACTTCGGAGCCTTGGGAGAAGCGGGTCGATGCGATCAAGGCCCTGCTGTCGGATAACAAGCGGAAACTGCTGACCACCGATGAAATGCGGCGCGGTATCGAGGATCTGGGTGCCGACGCCTATGAACGGTACAGCTATTACGAACGGTGGATTGCCTCCGTTACCAACAATATGCTGGAAAAGAAGGTGTTCACCGTCGACGAACTCGGCCGCAAGATGGCCGAGATCGAGGCGCGGCAGGACAACAAGCCGTTATGAGCGCGCGCTACAAAGAAGGCGATTCCGTACGCGTACGGACCGCATATCCGCCGGGGCATTGCCGTACGCCGTTCTATTGCCGCGGCAAGTCCGGGGTGGTTGTCCGCCATTGCGGTGAATTCCGGAACCCGGAAGAACTGGCTTATGGCGCCTATGAAGGGCCACTGACGCCGATGTACCGGGTGCGGTTCGAACAAAAGGACCTGTGGCCGGATTATGACGGTTCGGCACGGGATAAATGCGAGATCGAAATTTACGAGCACTGGCTGGTGCCGGCGGAGGGAGCGGATCATGCATGACGACCACGATCATCACGAGCATCACCACGACCATGACCATGGCATGTATGAGGTCGATCCGCTGCACTATCATCCGCCGCAGCCGGACCTGGAAGATTCGAAACTGACGCATCACCAGATCATGCAGATGGCGGTAGCTGAACTGCTGATCGAAAAAGGCGTGATCACGGCGGATGAGCTGCGCGCACAGATCGACTTCATGGATTCGATTACGCCGGCGCGGGGCGCGACGCTGGTTGCACGCGCCTGGACCGACCCCGCATTCAAGGAACGTCTGGTTGCCGATTCCCGAAAAGCCGGGGCGGAAATTGATATGGAGCTCGGGCCGATCCCAATTCTGGTTATGGAAAATACACCGACGGTGCATAACCTGATCGTCTGCACCCTGTGTTCGTGTTATCCGAAAATGCTGCTCGGCACACCACCGGACTGGTACAAGTCCCGCAGCTATCGTCGCCGGGCGATCAGCGAGCCGCGCAAGGTACTGGCCGAATTCGGCACGACGCTCAGCGATGATATTGAATTGCGGGTGCATGACAGCACCGCCGACATGCGCTACCTGGTTTTGCCGATGCGGCCGGAAGGCACGGATGGGATGGACGAAGCGGCGCTGGCCAGGCTCGTGACGCGGGACTGTATGGTCGGGGTCGCTGTACCGCAGTCATGATGGCCCGGATCGCCTGCCTGATTGTCGCCCTGTTTCTGCTCGGTGGCTGCTATGTCCCGGCCGCTTTTGAAGCGGACCTGAACATCGACAAGAGCGGAAAGTTCGCGTTCCGGTACAAGGGGAACCTTCTTGCGGTAACGCTTTTGCGCAAGCTCAGTTTCGGCGAGGTCACGGATAAGGATCTCAAGGAACAGGCGGATGTTTACAAGCGGGACCTTGCCCGGGATACCGGGTTCAAGAAAATCGAACATCTGGAAAGCGCGTTCTATCGGGCCGAGTTTGATCGGCAGGGCGATATCATGAAGGAAAAGACCTTCAGTTTCGTGCGGTCGAATTCGCAGTTTCTGTCGGTGAAGCTGCGCGGGGACGGGTTGATCGAGCTGTTTGGCAACAAGCCGCCGGAACGGCTCGTCAATGCACTGATCGAGCGTGGCTTCGACGTGCGGGGTGTGTTCCGTATTTGGACGAACGCCAAGGTTATCAGCCACAACGCGCCGCAGTCGCGCGAAGACTCGCCGCAAAAGGTCTATCAGTGGCAGATCAAATCAATGCGCGATACGCCCCCGTCGCTGATTTTGCAGCCGCAATAGATTCTCCGTAGCGGTTCGATGACCGGCTATGCCAGCCTATTTGTAACGGCGCTGCTCGCCGCGACACTGATCCCGATATCGTCGGAAGCGGTGCTTGCCGCGCTCAGTGTGGCGGAAGGGGCCGATGTCGCGCTGTTGATCGCGATTGCCAGTCTGGGCAATACGCTGGGGTCGGTGATCAACTGGCTGCTGGGCCGGTATTGCCTGCATTGGCAGGGCCGGCGCTGGTTTCCGGTCAAGAAAGAAACGCTGGACCGTGCGGCGGTGCGGTTTGACCGCTACGGAAAATGGTCGCTGCTGTTTGCCTGGTTGCCGATTGTCGGCGATCCGCTGACCTTTATTGCGGGTGTGCTGCGGGTGAATTTCTGGTTCTTCCTCGCCCTCGTCGGGGCGGGGAAAACGGTACGATATGTCGCTGTCGCGGCATTTGCAGATGGCGTATTTGGATAGCACATAAAGAAAACCGCCCCGCGCTGTCAGGCGCGAGGCGGAAATTCGTCGTCGGTGGGTCTGGCTCGAATTACGCGGCCTTGTAGATCCCGACCTTTTTAACGCTTTCTTCGACATAAGGTTCGAACTGCTTGAAGTTCGCCTCGAACCGGCCCCGCAGGTCGCCGGCGGTTGAATCATATGCCGACTTGTCCTGCCAGGTGTTGCGGGGCTGCAGCACTTCGGTCGGAACGTCGGGGCAGACATCGGGAACCAGCAGCCCGAAATTCGGGTCCTGTGTTTCCGCGACCTGTGCGAGCCGACCATCGAGTGCCGCGCGCACCATGGCGCGGGTGTGGGAAATCTTCATCCGCGCCCCGGTGCCGTAGGAACCGCCCGACCAACCGGTATTCACCAGCCAGCAGCGTGCGCCCGTCTGTGCGATCCGTTCGCCCAGCATCTTGGCGTAGACCGAAGGGTGTCGCGGCATGAACGGTGCGCCGAAACAGGTCGAGAAAGTCGCCTGCGGTTCGGTGACGCCGCGTTCAGTGCCCGCAACGCGCGCGGTATAGCCGGACAGAAAGTGATACATCGCCTGATCGGCCGAAAGGCGGCTGATCGGCGGCAGGACGCCGAAAGCATCCGCCGTCAGCATGACCACATTGGCCGGCTGGCCGCCCTTGCCGCTTTCAACAATGTTGTCGATGAAATCGATCGGATAGGACGCGCGGGAGTTTTCCGCGAGGCTGCCGTCATCGAAGTTGGGCACGCGGGTGTGCGGGTCCAGTACCACGTTTTCCAGCACGGTGCCGAACCGCTTGGTGGTGGCGTAGATTTCCGGTTCCTGCTCCTGCGACAGGTTGATGACCTTCGCGTAGCAGCCGCCTTCGAAGTTGAAGACGCCGTTATCGGACCAGCCATGTTCGTCATCGCCGATCAGGCCGCGGGTGCCGTCAGCCGACAGGGTCGTCTTGCCGGTACCGGACAGGCCGAAGAAGATGCTTGTCGAACCGTCGGCGCCCTGGTTGGCGGAACAATGCATGGGCAGCACGCCGCGTTCCGGCAGGATGTAGTTCAAATAGCCGAACACTGATTTCTTGATTTCACCGGCATAGCGCGTGCCGCCAATCAGGACCATCTGGCGATCGAAATTCATCAGGATGAAGGCTTCGGAGTTGACGCCGTCGGCCTCGCCGGCCGCTTGCATCATTGGCGCATGCATGATCGTCAGATCGGGCACGAAACCCTGGCGTTCGTTTTCCGGGACTTCGATGAACATGTTGCGGGCAAACAGGCTGTGCCACGGGCTGTCTGTGATCACGCGGACGGACAGGCGATATCCCTGATCCGCCCCGGCATACAGATCCTGCACATACAGGTCCCGGTTCTGGTAATAGGCCAGCATCTTGGCATGCATGGCATCGAACCGTTCCGGCGCGATGGGCTTGTTGACGGGGCCCCACCAGACATTGTCATGGCTCGCGGGCGAATCGACGATGAACTTATCGTTGGCCGACCGGCCGGTGTATTTGCCGGTGTTTACCGACAAGGCACCGCCCTGTGAAACCGTGCCGAGGCCAAGACGGATTGTCGCTTCGTAAAGCGCCTCCGCCCCTAAATTCCACAACGTATTCGCGTTATTCAAAACGCCATGTTTCTCCAGCCCGTATTTGCTGATATGTGGCACCGATGGTTCCTCCGAACGGCAGCTGATTGAAAAAAAACGTCCCAGGCACTCCGACGGGAATGCTGCGGTTCCTTATAACTCCTGACAAGAAGAGTCGGGAACACCCCCAAATGCGTGACAAAACGGCACTGCGAAAGATTATCGGTCTGAAATGGCGGAGCGCAACCGACCTGCGGTTGCAACGTTTACTTTTCCTGTGTGGCGTCTCGTCGCGCCTTTTTTGCCAGCTTGGCCAGCGTCATACGGGCGCTTTCCGCATCGTAAATTGCGGTGTCAAAAGGCAACCGTGCGATCGCACCTTCGGATGCGAGATCAATGCCTTCGGGGTCAATACCGGTCATTCGCCACCCTGTCCCGGGCCGGTCCAGAAGGGTGGATGCATATAGGTCGATTGCATCGGCATGGTCGGTGTTCATATGGTCAATTATATCGGCTTCGCGCTCTGCCAGTGCCACTGTTGGACGTGGATCAAATAACAGGTCGGCTGCGGTGACCCAATCGATGCGCCCAAACCCGGCAACCAGATGCGCCCGCTCCACCGTGATTGTGTAAAAGGCGAAGTCGCCGAAACCGGCAAATGCATTGGCATCGGGATGCCTGGCGAGGTACCGGGCACGCAGCGCAGGGTCGGTCGTGACCGCAGCACGTCCCTGGATCGAGACACGGGGGCCGGTCAGCGGTTCCGCGTAGCCGGTTGTCCCGTCAATCAACAGCGATACCCGGGAATCCGCCAGGATGTTTTTTGTGTGTTCGGCCAGCCCTGAAATCAGCAAAATTGGGGATGCATCATATGCTGCCGCCATCATCACCAGTGACGCGTATGGCTCGCCATCGGTGTCGCGCATCCGCGTTGCCAGCGTCGCCCGGTTGGTGGCGCGGATCAGGTTGCGGGCGGTATCCGCCGGCGAAGGTTTCACTGTCCCGCCGTCAGTCGACATCGATGGGGACGCCGGCTTCCTGTTTCGAGCGGCGAATCGCCAAGGCTGATTTTACATTGCTGACGTTGGGGGCGGCCGTGAGTTGCGAGGTCAGGAAGCGGTTATAGGTATCCCAGTCATGCGCCACGATTTTCAGCAGGAAATCGGTTTCTCCCGCCAGCATGTGGCATTCCCGGACTTCCGGCCATCCTTCGACCAGTTTTTCGAACGCGATCAGGTCCGCCTCCGCCTGGCTGACAAGGCCGACCTGGGCGAAGATAAGCACGCCGAACCCCAGCATTTCAGGATCGATGTCGGCGTGATACCCGTGGATATATCCGGCTTCTTCCAGTGCGCGGACCCGGCGCAGGCAGGGTGGCGCGGATATGCCCGCTCGCCGGGCAAGCTCGACATTGGTCATGCGGCCGTCTTCCTGCAGATCGCGGAGGATGCGGCGGTCGATACGGTCGAGTTTGACCTGACTCATTTTATGTCCTGTTACGGAAGGCCGGGGAAAAACTGACTGGGTAATAATATTACAAAATCGGTCTTGCCACGCAAGCAGGCCTGCGGTGCCGCCTTGCCCGGATTCAGTGCGACCGGCATATTACGGGTCCATTCATGTTTATGACCGGCCCCGGAAGGGACGCGCTGCCTGATGTCCGAAAAATTCGCCTGGGTTCTGACCGAAGGTATGGCCGGTATGGTGACGCAGGCTGTCGGCCTTGCCGAAGCAGTCGGTCTGCCCTTCATCCAGAAAACTGTCGCGGTACAGCCGCCCTGGCGCTGGCTGCCGCCGCGATTCTGGCCGCCGGGGGTCCTGGGGACAGCCCGGGGGGACGATACATTGGCCGCGCCCTGGCCGGACCTGGTCATTTCCTGTGGCCGGAAATCCATTGGCCCGGCGCGGGAAATCCGGCGGCGCAGCGGCGGCAGGACCTTTATTGTCCATGTTCAGGACCCCCACTTACCGTCGCGCGCCTTCGATGCGGTGGTGGTAGCGTCGCATGACCGATATGCCGGTGCGAATGTGATTGAAACCAAGGGTGCCCTGCACCGGGTTACACCGGAACGGTTGCGCGCGGCGGCCGAAGAATATGCCTCGGCGCTGGCGGAATTGCCGCGCCCTCTGACAACGGTGCTGGTTGGCGGTCCCAATCGGGTTTACCAGCTGACGCCGCAGGTCATGGCCGATTTCGCAACACGACTGGCGGCCTTTGCCCGTGACAACGGGGGGACGCTTCTGGTGACACCGTCGCGGCGTACGGGGGCGGAAAACGAAGCGGTACTGCGCGAAACTCTCCGGGAGTCCCGGGCCATTGTCTGGGATGGCAGCGGTGACAATCCGTATTTCGGCTATCTGGCGCATGCGGATCAGATCGTGGCGACCTGCGATTCCGTCAGTATGGTTTCGGAAGCCTGCGCAACCGGCAAGCCCGTCTATGTTTATGATCTGCCAGGTGGCAGCGAGAAATTTCGCCGGTTTCACAGCCTGTTGCAGAACGAGGGAATTACCAGGCCATTCACGGGCGTGGTTTCCGAATGGTCCTATCCCTATTTCGATGAAACGGCGGAGGTTGGCGCGGAAATCCGCCGCCGGCTGGAACGCCGGTCCTAGCGCGCTGGAAAAGTGACCGGTATTCCCAGCGGCGATTGGACGCGGCGCGGCGCGGCAATGGCAATTGCCAAGATTCCGCAGAATCCCTATACCTTTTGTTGGCTGGCATTCTGCCGGCCTCCTTAATTCATCCGCTTGGAAGCGGCAGCGAAGGGCGGTCTCGTGGCTCTCGATATTGATACCTTCAGCAACGCCTCAGGCGGGTTCAGTCTTTTCAAGGCGCTGGGCCATCCTCTTGCGGCGCCGAAATTCCGCGCATTGCTGGCGCGTCTGTCCAAATGCGGGCCGGTCGCGGTGTATGACCCGCTGGGACAGGCTTCTGCCTTTGCCTCCCTGCATGACATGACCGCGCTGGATATTGCCGGTGTCTACGTTCAGGACGTGGATGCGATCGGCGGGACGGCGCTGGGCTGCACGGCCGAACCGGTCTCCGCCCTGGCGGATAGCGGCGTGAAGACTGTGCTGGTGCTGTCATTCGATGCAGCGCGATTGATCGATCATATCCGCCACCTGCTGCCGGCTGGCGCCGAAACCCACAGTCTCGACGCCGGGCGGCTGGACGCGGCGATGCTGACCAACCGGCGGCGCTACCTGGACCCGATAAACTTCGCGACCAATTTTGCATTTTTCCGCGATTCGGACGGTCATCACACGCGGCTGGTGACGGCGAATTACTGGGGCGGGTATGGCGCCGTCGGGACAAAGTTCTGGTTCCGTCTGATGGATGATCAGGGCGAAACGCTGGCCGACTGGTGGATGGATGCGCCCGCAGCCAACGGGGTGATCACGGTTGACAGTGCCGATATTCGCCAGCGATTCGGTCTCGACGCATTTACCGGCCAGCTTTTCATCCATGTTGTCGGCGGCGCGGGGCACGACATCGTCAAATATGCGCTCGATACCTATGGTGATTCCGATACGGTGATGTCCTGCACGCATGACGCCAATGCCTGGCCATCGGACCTGTATGCGGGACTGCCGGCGCCGGGTCCGGGGGAAACAGTCGTCCTGTGGATCCAGAACAGTCATCCCTGCCCGATCCCCGCCGGTTCGGTCGGGTTGAACGCGATGGGGTATGAAGATACCGCTTGGCTGGATGTTTCCGTTCCGGCTTTTGGCAGCTATGCGCTGGATGTTGCGGCATTATTGCCGGACCTGCGCTGGCCGGGACAGATCGAAATCCGGGCAGGCAAGCATTTCGTACGGCCACGCTATGAGGTGATAACGAAATCCGGGCGGCGCCGGATTTCCCATCCCAATGTCGAGCGGGTTGATCTTGAAGCCGATCCGCGGATTCCGGAACTGGGCAATCTGCTGGGCAAGGGATACCTGCTTCCTGCACCCGTGTTACCGCTGGACCGGTTCACGTCCTGCCTGCTGCCGACACCGATGTCGACGGCGCAGGTGGATCTGCCGGTGGCGGCAATTGTTTACAGCGCCGCTGGTGATGAGGTCGCGCGCCATACGTTCGGCAAGCTGCCCCGCAACCACGAAGCGCTGCTGGAACTCGATACCGTGCTGAATGGAAGCGGCCGCTTGCCGGAAGGATACGGCCATGTCGAACTGATGTATGATTTTGTCGATGGCGGTTCGGCGGATGGCTGGTTGCACGGGTTGTTCCGGTATACGGACCGCGAAACAGGCCATGCGGCGGATACCAGCTTCGGCGCGCATGTTTTCAATACAGTGCTCACCTACCGGAACGAACCGCAGTCATATTCCGGGCCGGCGCCGGGTCTGAGCACCCGGCTTTTTCTGCGCCTTGGCCCGGCACCGGTTGATACGATGTGTCACCTGATCTACCCCGCGTCGACCCCCTGGCATGCCCATTCGGACACCATGCTTGTATTGTATGATGCTACCGGAGCGGTCGTCGCCGAAAAATCCGTCGTCATTCCCTGCGGTGGCTCGCTGTACTGGCGCTACGGGGAAACTTTTGATTCGGCTGCGCGAAATGCCGCAGGCGACAATGGTTATGTCCTGATCCGGGACACAACATGCCGGTTATTCGGGTATCACGGGCTGATCAATGGGGCGGGCAGTTTCAGTCTGGACCACATGTTCGGGTTTTGAAGGCGTTGATTATTGGCGCGATGCGCCAATATGTATCTGTAGAAACCAAGAATAACAGTATTCAGGGCAGGGGCCGGTTGTAGATGAAAGCGGATTGGGACAGGCTGCGCGTCTTTCATGACGTTGCCGAAGCTGGCAGTTTTACGCATGCCGGGGCGACGCTGAATCTGAGCCAGTCCGCGGTCAGTCGACAGATCAGCGCGCTTGAAGAAAGCCTGAATGTCACATTGTTTCACCGGCATGCACGGGGGCTGATGCTGACCGAGCAGGGTGAGCTGCTGTATGCGACGGTCAAGAATGTGTTCAACGAATTGGTCGTCGTCGAAGCGGAACTCAGCGAAACTCGGGAGCGTCCTTCCGGTCCGTTGAAAGTGACGACCACGGTTTCCTTCGGGTCGACCTGGTTGACGCCGCGAATCAAGGAATTTGTCGAACTTTACCCCGAAATTGATTTCAGCCTGATCCTGACGGATACGGAACTCGACGTTTCGATGCGCAAGGCCGATATCGGGATTCGACTGACACCGCCGCGCCAGTCCGACCTGATCCAGCGTCAATTGCTGACGCTGCCGACCCATGTATATGGGGCCCGGGAGTATCTCGACGCACATGGCACGCCCCAGACTCCCGAAGACCTGAATGACCATAAACTGATTGTTTATGGCGATGATTTGCCGCCCCCGGTGCCGACGATCAACTGGTTACTCGACCTTGGCGCGCGGGAAGGCGTCGCCCGGCGTCCGGCGCTTCGGGTCAATAATGTCTATGGAATCTATCGCGCGGTGCGCAGCGGCCTGGGGCTGGCAGGGTTGCCGGACTATATGATCCCCGAAGATGTTAACCTTGTGAAAGTTCTGCCTGAAATCGATGGGCCGACGATTCAGGCCTTTTTTGTGTACCCGGAAGAGCTTCGCCATTCCAAGCGTATTGGTATCTTTCGGGACTTCCTTCTAAAGAAGGTAGAAGAATCAAAAATATAGTGGTCTTTCTGGAATATTTCTCAGGTATGCATTTTGCGCATGGCTGAATTGTTAAATTCCCATTAGCAAATGATACGGCGACGCCGTATCTATTAATCACCTCGTTGTTGCATTGCAACAACACATGCTTCGACTTCCAGGCGAAAGCTTGGGTTTAAGGGTTGCAAGACTCTTCGTCTTCCAGACGTGAAGCCTCCCTGTTCAAACTGCCGGTAGGACATTGTCCTACCGGCTTTTTTTTATTTTTAAACCATATGGCGAAGCTGGCATTCGTTGACGGTGCCAGGGCGGTTGCGCCCGCTGAAACGCGTTTCAGTAACGCGGCATTGACGGATCGATTTCGCGTGACCAGGCATCGACCCCGCCACGCAGGCTAATGGCATTGCTGAATCCGTTCTGGTGCAGCCAGGCGGTCACCTGCAGGCTGCGGGCGCCGTGATGGCAGACGACGACCAGTTTCTCGTCCGTCGGCAAGCGGTCGAGGTAGCCCGGGACTTCATGCATGGGGATGTTGGTGCTGCCGTCGAACGCACATACCGCGATTTCCGGCGGGTTGCGAACATCCAGAACCGTCATCGTTTCTTCGTTTCGGCGCATTTCATCGAATTGCTGTACCGACATTTCCATTGATTGGTCCATCGCCAATTGCTCCTTGATATATGCTCTTTGCGGCAATGTGTTGGATATGGGGCGGAAAGGCAATGCGCCGGTGATCAAGCGGCTTTTTCCGCACCGATACGCGAATTTCAATCGTCTGGTGCATTGTCCAAAAAGGGAGTCGCTGCTATAGACAGCGGCGTTGGGCCCGTAGTTCAGTTGGTTAGAACAGACCGCTCATAACGGTCGGGTCGTAGGTTCGAGTCCTACCGGGCCCACCATTGACTGCCGCGACAGCCTTGCAGGTGAATGTGTCGGAAACGACCGGAACTGAAACACCCGAACTGGATATTCTGGACGGTGTACCGGACCCGGTGATCCTGCTGGATGCGGCCCGCAAGGTCATTCGCCTGAATCAGGCGGCCCAGCGATTTTTCGAGATGGATTTTCAGGGGCGTGACCTGACCTTTCTGATACGGCACCCGAATGTTCTGGCTGCCGTTGATGCCGTGTTGGCTGGCAAGGGCGTGCAACGGGACGACGTCACCATCGCCCGCGATGTGCCGCGACAGTTTACCGTACATGTATCGCCGGTGCGGACGGGTGAAAACGCCAATGAACAGGGTGCGATGCTGGTCATGCATGATGTGACCGCAGAGCGTAATGCCGAAGAAATGCGCGCCGATTTCGTCGCCAATGTCAGTCACGAACTGCGTTCACCGTTGTCGTCGCTGGTGGGTTTCATCGAAACACTGCGCGGACCGGCACGCGACGACCCGGAAGCCCGCACCCGGTTCCTGGGCATCATGGAAAGCGAAGCGCAGCGGATGACGCGGCTGATCGGCGATCTGTTGTCGCTCTCCAAGGTGGAGGCTGATAAACACATCCCGCCGGAAGATTATGTAAAACTGCCGGATCTGCTGGGCAGCATTGCCGATTCATTCTCTGTCCGCGCCGCGAAGCGGAATATGGGCATTGATCTGGATATTGACCTGGATCTGCCGGCTGTGATTGGCGAACAGGACGAATTGACAATTGTTTTTCAGAACCTGATTGCCAATGCCATCAGCTATGGGCGGGAAGGCACGCGAATACGCATTTCGGTCAAGCCGGTTGACCGTATTCCCAATGCCGGTGATCCCGGTATCGCCATATGTGTTGCCGATAGCGGCGATGGCGTCGCCCCGGAACAGATACCGCGCCTGACCGAACGGTTCTATCGCGTGGATAAGGGGCGGTCGCGATCAATGGGCGGTACGGGGCTGGGGTTGGCCATCGTCAAGCATATCATCAGCCGCCATCGTGGCAGGCTTGCCATTGAAAGCACGGTCGGTGAAGGCAGCCGATTTACCGTGTATCTGCCGCGGGACCAGGAGCCGCCGCACCGCTGAACCGTGCGAAACCCGCCTGCGTCAAACGGGCTCACAGGCCGTCATAAAACTGTAACACGACTGTCATAAAAGGGCAGTGTCGGGAGCCTAGGTTGCGCCGGTCGGTAGGATGAGCCTGCCGTTGAAGCGAGCAGACTGCAAGGAGATAGCAAAAGATGCTCAAGAATATTCTGGCCCTGAGTGCCGTTGCCCTGATTGGCGCGACCGGTATGGCGGAAGCCCGCGACCAGATTCGCATTGTCGGATCTTCTACCGTATTTCCGTTTTCCACCACTGTTGCCGAACGTTTCGGCAAGACGACAGATTTCAAGACCCCGGTCGTTGAAAGCACCGGTTCCGGCGGTGGCTTGAAGTTGTTCTGTTCCGGTGCCGGTGTTGATACGCCGGATATCACCAATGCCTCACGTCGGATCAAGTCGTCCGAAGTCGCGCTTTGCGCCAAGAACGGCGTCAAGGAAATCATCGAGGTAAAGGTCGGTTATGACGGTATCGTCATCGCCAATACCCGCAAGGCAAAACAGTTCGATCTGTCACGCAAGGAAATATTTCTCGCCTTGGCCAAGGACATCATGGTCGACGGAAAAATTGTTCCGAACCCGAACAAAACCTGGAAAGACGTGAACGCGGCACTGCCGGCGATCAGGATCGAAGTCATGGGCCCGCCGCCGACCTCCGGCACGCGCGATGCCTTCGTTGAGCTCGCCATGGAAAAGGGCTGTAGCGATATTCCCGAAATCAAGGCGATGAAGAAAACCGACAAGAATGGCTTCAAGGCGCTTTGCCACACGATGCGTGAAGACGGCGCCTTCATTGAAGCGGGCGAAAACGACAACCTGATCGTCCAGAAGCTGAACGCCAATCCGGATGCCTTCGGTATTTTTGGTTACAGCTTCCTCGACCAGAACTCGGATACGGTTCAGGGCAGCAAGATTGGCGGCATAGACCCGACATTCGAAAACATTGCCGATGGCAAATACCCGGTGTCGCGTCCGCTGTTCTTCTACGTCAAGAAAGCACATATCGGAACAGTTCCGGGTATCCAGGAATTCATGACCGAGTTCACCGCCGAATCGACCTGGGGTAAAGAAGGTTACCTCACCGACAAGGGTTTGATCCCGCTGGGCGATGCCGAGCGCAAGGACTGGTCCAACAAGGTAAATAGTCTTGCCAATCTCTCCATGTAGAGCGGCTTCTGTGAACACCCTCGCCCGTGCCAGCTTTATCGGCACGTCACGGGCGAGGCGTGTACAGAAGAACATCGAACGGGCCGCGATGGCCGTACTTATTCTGTGCGCCACCGTTGCCATCCTCACCACAATCGGTATCGTTTTTTCCCTTTTATTCGAATCTCTCAGGTTTTTTTCGCAGGTCCCCATTACGGATTTTCTGTTTGGCCTGAACTGGAGCCCGCAAACCGCGATGCGCTCGGACCAGGTCGGTGCCAGCGGTTCCTTCGGTGCGGTTCCATTACTGGCCGGGACGTTCCTGATCAGTGCGATCGCAATGACGGTTGCGGTACCTTTCGGCCTGTTATCGGCTATTTATCTTTCCGAATACGCGTCAAGACGGGCACGCGATATCCTCAAGCCACTGCTTGAAATTCTCGCCGGGATCCCGACGGTCGTTTATGGCTTCTTTGCCGCCCTTGTCGTGGCGCCGATGATCCGCGATGCCGGTAGCGGCGTTGGGCTCGATATTTCATCGGAAAGCGCGCTGGCCGCAGGGGCTGTCATGGGCATCATGATTATCCCCTTTATCTCGTCCCTGTCGGATGATGCGCTGGCCGCTGTACCGGACTCGCTCCGTCAGGCCGGGTACGGACTTGGGGCCACACAGGCGGAAACCATCCGGCAGGTGATCCTGCCCGCGGCGCTGCCAGGGATATCAGGCGGCATCCTGCTGGCCATGTCCCGTGCCGTCGGCGAAACAATGATTGTTGTGATGGCGGCCGGGCTGGCTGCAAACCTGACCGCAAATCCATTGGCGGCGGTGACGACTGTCACCGCGCAGATTGTCGCGCTGCTGACCGGCGACCAGGAATTTGACAGCGCCAAAACATTATCGGCCTTCGCGCTTGGCCTTCTGTTGTTCCTTATCACGCTGGTCTTCAACGTTGCGGCGTTGCGGATCGTTCGAAAGTACAGGCAGCAATATGACTGACACCGCCAATCGTGCTTATGGCAACAGCGAAAAGATTGCCGCCAGTCTCGCCGCGCGTCACCGTTCGGAGAAATGGTTTCGGGGAATAGGCTTCGCCGCAATTGTCGCTGCGCTGGGCTTCCTCGCCTTCATGATTCTCTCGATCGGTTCGACGGGATACAAGGCTTTTCAGCAAACCTATGTGCAGCTTGAAATCAATTTCGATGCCGATGTAATCGACCCGGAAGGCACGCGCGACCCGGCCGTATTGTCCAGGGCCAATTATCAGGGGCTCGTTCGCAAGGCGTTGCGGGATATGTTCCCGGACGTGAAAAGCCGGCGTGACCGGCGCAGCCTGAACGACACGGTCAGTAGTGTGGGCCAGTTCGAACTGATGGACATGGTGCTGGCCGACCCCTCGCTGATCGGGACCACCAGAACCGTATGGCTGACGGCGTCCGACGATTTCGACATGGCGATGAAAGGCAGTATTCCCCTGGATGTGCCACAGGATGAACGGCGCATTAGCGACAAGCAGATCTCCTGGCTGGACAAGCTGAACAGCGAAGGTCGCCTGGAAAGCCGGTTTAATTCCCGGTTCTTTACATCTGGCGATTCACGCGAACCCGAACAGGCCGGCATTCTGGCGGCGCTGGTCGGGACCGGGTTCAGCCTGCTCGTCTGTTTCGCTTTTGCCTTTCCGGTCGGCGTGTTGTCCGCGGTTTATCTGGAGATGTTCGCACCACGGAACCGCATCAGCGACATTATCGAAATCAATATCAACAACCTTGCGGCTGTCCCGTCCATCGTGTTCGGGTTGCTTGGTCTGGCGATGCTTCTTGGCGTCTTCGGCATGCCGCGATCCTCGCCGCTGGTCGGTGGTATGGTTCTGGCGCTGATGACCCTGCCGACGATTATTGTTGCGGCGCGCGCCTCGCTGAAGGCGGTGCCGCCGTCGTTGCGGGACGCGGCCCTCGGCCTTGGCGCCAGTGAAATGCAGGCAGTGTTCCATCATGTGGTGCCGTCGGCGCTACCGGGAATGCTGACCGGTGCGATCATCGGTATGGCGCAGGCCCTTGGCGAAACCGCGCCCCTGCTGATGATCGGCATGGTCGCCTTCATCGTCGATATTCCCGGCAGTGTCCTGGAACCGGCAACGGCATTGCCCGTACAGATTTTCCTGTGGGCGGATAGTACGGAGCGCGGCTTCGCCGAGAAAACGGCTGCTGCAATTCTGGTATTGCTCGGCTTTCTGGTCGTGATGAATCTGGTTGCGATTATCTTGCGTAAAAAATTCGAACAACGTTGGTAGGGAACATCAAGAAAATGAACGAGACAGCGATGCATCTCGCACCCGAGACACCGATCGATCTGGCCGAGAATTCCAAAATCAGCGCCAAGAATGTCGAGGTTTATTACGGTGATACGCGCGCCATCAAGGGCGTGTCGCTGGAAATTCCTGAACGGCAGGTGACGGCGCTGATCGGCCCGTCCGGTTGCGGCAAGTCGACCTTCCTGCGTTCGATCAATCGCATGAATGATGTGATCGAAGGCTGCCGGGTGACCGGAGAGATCATCCTGGATGGGCAGAACATCCTCAGCCCCGATGTGGATGTCGTCTATTTGCGCGCCCGCGTCGGCATGGTGTTTCAGCGCCCGAACCCGTTTCCGAAATCGATTTATGACAATGTCGCCTACGGCCCGCGCATCCACAAGCTGACGTCGAGCAAGAGCGAGCTTGACGATATCGTCGAACACAGCCTGAAGCAGGCTGGACTGTTTGACGAGGTCTGTGACCGGCTGGACGAACAGGGTACCGGTCTGTCAGGTGGGCAGCAGCAACGGTTGTGTATTGCCCGCGCCGTCGCCGTGCAGCCGGAAGTCATTTTGATGGACGAGCCCTGCTCGGCGCTGGACCCGATTGCGACCGCCCGAATTGAGGAGCTGATCGACGAAATGCGGCAAAACTATACTATTGTGATGGTCACGCATTCGATGCAGCAGGCCGCCCGCGTGTCGCAGCGCACGGGGTTTTTTCATCTGGGTGACCTCGTCGAGCAGGGCGAGACAACCCAGATATTCACCAAACCCCAGGACGAGCGCACCGCGTCCTACATTACGGGCCGGATCGGCTAGGGAAAGGCAGCGTCATGGCAGGCAACCATATCGTCACATCGTTTGATGACGACCTGAACAAACTCGACAGCATGATCGTTGAAATGGGCGGCCTCGCCGAGGCGCAGCTTGCACAGGCGATTGACGCACTCGTCAAGCGTGACGCGGCGCTCGCGGAAACCATCGCTGCCCGCGATACGATGATCGATGACCTGGAGCGCGAGGTCGATTTGTTCACCGTTGAAGTGCTGACCCGGCGCCAGCCGCTGGCGGCAGACCTTCGCAGAGTCATTTCGGCGTTGAAGGCGGCGAATGACCTGGAACGGATCGGCGACCTTTCCCGCAATATCTGCAAGCGTACAATGGCGCTGTCCCGCGTGCCAGCGATGGGCAGTGCGATGGGAACGGTCGCCCGGATGGGGCATCTGGTCCAGGAAATGATCCGCAATATTCTCGACGCCTATATCGCACAGGACGTGGCAATGGCGGATGACGTCTGGAAACGGGATCAGGAATTCGACCTGCTGCATACCAGCCTGTTCCGCGAATTGCTGACCTATATGATGGAAGACCCGCGGCACATCACCGCCTGCACCCATCTGCTGTTCATCGCCAAGAACATCGAACGCATGGGCGACCACGTTACCAATATTGCCGAATACATTCGGTTGATGGTGGTCGGCGAGGTGAACGAAGAAGCCCGCCCCAAGGACGACCAGAGCAGCCTGACCGTCGTGTCGCCTGAATGAAGCGCTGTACTGGAACCTGATACGGGAACCCCATGAAACCTTATATACTTATTGTCGAGGATGAAGCGCCACAGGCGGAAATGCTGTCCTATAACCTGGAACGCGAAGGGTACCGCACCCGGGTCGCCAGCGATGGCGATGAAGCACTTGCTGTTACGTCGGAAGAAGCGCCGGACCTTGTCGTTCTGGATTGGATGCTGCCGGAAGTATCCGGCATCGAAGTGTGCCGCCAGTTGCGGCGCCGGGTTGATTCCAAGCATTTACCGATTATCATGCTAACCGCACGCGGTGAAGAAACGGACCGTGTTCGCGGGCTCGATTCCGGCGCAGATGACTATATGGTCAAACCCTATTCGCCCGGTGAAATGGTTGCGCGTATCCGGGCATTGTTGCGCCGCTCGCGCCCGGGTTTCGGCGATGAGACCCTGGAATATGCCGGTATCGTTATGGATCTGGCGGCCCACAAGGTGACGTTTGGCGGAAAATCCGTACATCTGGGACCGACAGAATACCGGCTGCTGCTCACCCTGATTGAGCGGCCGGGCCGCGTATTTTCCCGCGAACGGTTGCTCGATCTGGCCTGGGGCCGGGAAATTTATGTCGAACAGCGTACAGTCGATGTGCATATCCGGCGCCTGCGCAAGGCGCTGGCGGATGCCGGTGGCAACGACCTTATCCGCACGGTGCGCGGCGCGGGCTACTCGCTGGATACAGAAGTCTGCTGACGGGTTCTTGCAGCGGGCCGCTTCCGGCCTGATATATTCCGTGTCATGGCACTGGAAAAATGAGCAGCGGGCCCATGTATGAACCCGCGACACAAAACGAACGGGATGAACTGGCCCGGCTGCGGAAACTGGCCACGCTGTTTGATGCGTCGATTCCCGTTCCCGGCACAGGGTTCAGTTTCGGGCTGGATGCGTTGATCGGCTTGCTGCCCGGTGGCGGCGATCTGGTTTCTTCCGCTGTTTCCCTGTGGATTATCATTCGTGGCCGGCGGCTTGGCGCGCGACGGCGCACGGTGCTGCGGATGCTGTGGAACCTGCTACTTGATTTCGTCATCGGCGCCATTCCGCTCGCCGGTGACCTGTTCGATGCGTTCTGGAAAGCCAATCTGCGTAATCTTACCCTGATAGAGCGGGACCTTCACCGGCGGGTGACCCGTTTGAAATAGCCGTCAGGATACCGGCAGGCTTCCGGCGGGTCGGGCGCGGCGCATCGCGCCAAGGGCGAAGGCCGTGAATCCGACGGACAGAACGGCAACGCAGATCCACAACAACAGGGTATATTTATGCGCGCCGCCGCTGAAGCCCTGTACCGCCGGGTGGCCGTTGAAGAAATACAGCGCCGCACCAGCTATTGCCGCAGAAAAGGCGATCAGAAAACTCCACAGCGGAATGTCGCGACCGCCGAACAGGGAAAAGACAATCACCGGGGCCAGGAACATTGATGCCGTGCCCGAAACCGCGACGGCGGCATACAGGTCCTCGGTTCCCGCCAGCAGGAACAGCAATCCGCCCAGCATGAACAGCGCCATGGCGATCCGGCCATTGCCTGCCGTCGGCGCGCCGATCCGCATTTCGATTACCGCCAGCCTTGCCGCCGAAGACAGGGCGGAATCCAGCGTCGACATGGCCGATACCAGCAATGCTGCATTCAGGCAGAACATGACGGCCGGACTGAACAGTCGCAGCCATACGGTCCCCATGGCTTCACCGGCATTTGCCAGCAATCCTGCCTGCGTTCCGAACAGGCCGAACACGAATATGCAGACAGCGGAAATCCAGAAAGCATGCAGAAAGGAAAGGCGTGTGGTTCGGCGATCCGCCAGAAATCCGCGGTCGAGCATCACCGGGTCATGCGCTGGATAGCTGAGCACCTGCAGCGCCGCGACCGCCAGCAGGACCCAGCCGGGTGCGGGACCGGCGACGCCCTGTGCCGACAGCACGGCGCCGAGGTTGAATTCCGGGGCGGTGAACAGGGCGATTGCCGCGCCGGTGAGGACAACAAGAAAGAACAGCATCTGTGCGACATCGGTGCGGAGCGACGCCCGCAGCCCGCCCATCATCGAATAGCCCAGCCCGACAAGGGCAAAAGCGGCAATGGCAATTTCGCGAATATAGGGCTGGCCGGCGAAGAGACCGGCAAAGATAACGCCGACCACCAGCAGGTTGGCGAATACTTCCGATATCAGCCGCAGGGCGACGACGGCGTTGTAACAGGTGACACCGGCCCGCCCGAACCGGTTGCGCAGGAAGTCCTGAAAGGACCCGGCCCCATGCCGGAATCGGACCTGATCAACAATCGCCGCGCCGGTCAGGAAGGACGCGTAATAGGCGGTGTAGGCCAGCACACCGGCGATACCGTAATAAAAGCCAAGGATGGCTGCATTCATCAGCGAGCGTGCGAAAATCCAGGTCGTGACCTGACTCAGTACCAGGGTCCACAAACCCGGGGCCCGTCCGGAATCGTCCTGCCCGGAGAAAAAACCCGCCACGCCGGCGACACGCGGTGACAAAAACACACAGACAACGGCTGTAACGGCAACGAAGGCGACGAGCGCCAGCGGTTCGGCAAAAAACGACACGATGGATAGTTCCTGATGCATACCTGAACACCACAGATAGCGCTTGATCAGGTGCCTGTCGCCTCACGATTTCGCGATTCTTAGGTTATCGGCGCGAACTGAATGGTCCCGCACAAATGCAGATTTTGGACCATGCATCGGGACCGGGTATCTCCTAGTATCCGCCTCCGATGCACCGGGAATGGAGAAAATCTATGTTAACCGACGATATGAAGCGGGTGATACGCGAACAGAAACTCGGTTTTGTGGCGAGCGTCGATGCGGATGGCATGCCCAATCTGTCGCCAAAGGCGACGTTCATCGTGCTGGATGACAACACGATCGCCTTCACGGAACTGCGTTCGCCCAACACCATGCGCAATATTGCTGCCAATCCCGAGGTGGAATTGAACTTTGTCGACCCCTTTGTGCGCAAGGGCTACCGGTTTCGCGGGCAGGCTGTTGCGGTGGCGCGGGATGCGGCCGGGTTCGATTCCCTGTTTGCTGCCTTCGGCGATATGGGCAATCTGTCGGACCATGTTCGTGCGGTGGTCAGCATTGACGTTCAAGAAGCCGAACCCCTGATATCACCCGCCTATGACCGGGGTCTCACCGAAACCGGCCTGCGCCAGGACTGGACCCGCAAGTTTGAGGCAATACAGCCGGGTGGAAAGTTTGACAGGGGCGCGTGAGCCCGGTGGCATTCGGCGGGACCAAGCCGATAGCTTATTTGACTGTCAGCGTATCCAGAAATTCCAGCAGCGGTTCGATGGGCGGGGCCGTGCCGCCGATTTTATAAAGGGTGACGTCGATCCAGTAGCCGTTGCGATACGCATGCGCGGTAATATTGGTCTGCGTCGCAGGCATGCCCATCACGCGGTCGAAATGCATGGTGCTGATGGCGAAACCATTGCGGCTGCTGTGCTGTACGTCCCGCGCATCCTTGTACTGCGGATGCGGGTTGGCCCAGAAATGGTCCCGGCATGACTCGCCGGAATCGCAGGCATCGGTCTGGTCGAGGAATATTGAAAAATTGAGCGACCGGCTGTTGCTGACCAGATAATAGAAAACGCCCGTGCCATCCGGCTTCAATCGTTCTTCCGCCAGCGCCCAGTCTGATTCCGGCAGTTGCACGGCCCAGTCTTCACCCTTGACCGACAAGGCGATGGTGCCATCCATATTCACCATATCGGCGCGCGCCCCGGATGACAGAAATATCAGCATCGCGCCCAGGGCGATCGTAAACCGTTGTATATTCATCCTGTCACCCTGTTTCGAGTCATGCTGGTACCGACGCCGCGGACTATATCGAATGGCGGCTGTCCCTTGAAACCCGAAAACAAAGTATTATATTCCTATATTTGCCGGATGAGGGTGTTTCGGGGCAATCTTGCGGAATGCCAATCTTTGTCAATCAATGACAATGAATACACAGATTGCCCGCAGGTTGGAATGTCAACCAATGCCAACTTATGTATAGCAATGACAATCGGAAAGAGTGTTTTTGCGCAGGAAGGAATAGTCAGATGGAAAGTGCGACACAGCGGATAGCGGCCTTTGCGGCGGATCTCGGGTTTGAGGATCTGCCGGCGGCAGTCGTCGAACGCGCCCGGCTGCTCGTGCTCGACGCGGCCGGAATCATGGTTCGGGCGCGACATGAATCGGAATCGACACCGTCGCTGATCGCTGCCGCTGAACGGCTCGGCTTTGGCGGGGGCGATTGCACTGTGATCGGCGACTCCCGGCGCTATACGCCATCGGCCGCGGCATTGATAAACGGCACGCTGGCCCATTCGCTCGATTTTGATGACACCCATGCCGAAGCCTCGCTGCACGCTTCCGCGCCGATTGTGTCCGCGGCAATGGCGGCTGCGGAAATGTCCGGTGCCTCGGGGCGCGATTTCATTACGGCGGTCGTGGCCGGATACGAAGTGCAGATCAGGCTCAGCCTCGCGCTTGATCCATCAGCGCATTACGACCGCGGTTTCCATCCGACCGCGACCTGCGGTGTGTTCGGCGCGACCATTGCGGCCGGCCGGTTGCTTGGTCTGGACGCGGCCGGCATTGAAAGTGCGCTCGGGATCGCGCTGTCGCAGGCCGCGGGCTCGCTGCAGTTCCTGGCCGATGGCGCCTGGACCAAGCGGTCGCATGTCGGGCAGGCGGCGCAGAACGGGTTGATGGCGGCAACCCTGGCGGCCGAAGGCTTCAAGGGACCCAAAGAAGCCATTGAAGGGAAACGTGGATTCCTGCGGGCCTATGCCCCGGACGCGGATGCGGCGAAGGCGACGGCGGGTTTGGGGGCCGCGTGGGAAACCTTGCGGCTCGCGGTCAAGCCTTACCCATCCTGCCGCTATACGCATGCGGCGATGGACGCCTTGGCGACGCTGAAACAGGAACATGATATCCGCGCCGAGGATATCGAGGCGGTTGAAATCGGCCTGCCGGAAACCGGCTGGAAAATTGTCGGTGAGCCGGAAGATGACAAGCGTAATCCGCAAAGTGTGGTGGACGGGCAGTTTTCCATGCCGTTCTGCGCTGCCGTGGTGCTGCGCGAGGGCACGCTGAGCTGGGACCATTACGCAACCCACCTGACCGATCCGGATACCCGCGCGCTTGGCCAGCTTGTGTCGACGATTGTCGATCCGCAGGCGCAGGCCGCCTATCCGGCGAATATGGCCGGTGTCGCGCGGGTGACATCGCGGGGTGAAACTTTTGAGGCCTTCGTCGAAGTGCCAAAGGGCGAGCCTGGAAATTTCCTTGATGAATCGGAATTTCTGGAGAAATTCAATACGCTGTGCGGCCCCTACATGTCGAAAGACGCGATGGACCGCTTTGCCAGGGGGCTGTTGACGCTTGATCAGGCGAATAGTGTGTCTTCGGTGCTGGGCTTCGGTCAGGCTGGCTGATCGGGGGTGTTTTGCGCGATTGCTTCGGACCCGAACCACGCCTATGTTCCGCCCAGAATTCAGCCGCATCCGGTAGACCACATATGACTGACCAGAGCCATATCCGTAATTTCGCGATCATTGCCCATATTGATCATGGCAAGTCGACGCTTGCCGACCGCCTGATCGAAATGGCGGGGTCGATGGAAACGCGCGAGATGAAGGCGCAGTTGCTTGATTCCATGGATATCGAGCGCGAGCGCGGTATCACGATCAAGGCGCAGACGGTACGGCTGAAATACAAGGCGAATAACGGCGAAGATTACGTGATGAACCTGATCGACACGCCCGGCCATGTCGATTTCGCGTATGAGGTCAGCCGAAGTCTGGCGGCATGCGAAGGGTCGATTCTGCTGGTTGATGCCAGCCAGGGGGTCGAGGCGCAGACGCTGGCCAATGTCTATCTGGCGCTCGACAACGATCATGAAATTGTCACGGTGCTGAACAAGGTCGACCTGCCTTCGGCGGAACCCGACCGTATTCGTCAGCAGATTGAAGATGTCATCGGGCTGGATGCCAGCAATTCTATCGCGATTTCGGCGAAGACCGGCAAGGGGGTCGACGAGGTGCTGGAAGCGCTGGTCGAACAATTGCCGCCGCCGACGGGCGAACCGGACGCGCCGTTGCGCGCGCTGCTGGTCGACAGCTGGTATGACGCCTATCTCGGTGTCGTGGCGCTGGTTCGCGTGGTCGATGGGACACTGACCAAGGGGCAGCGTGTCCGCATGATGTCTACCGGCTCCGCCCATCCGGTGGATCGTGTCGGCGTTTTCACGCCCAAGGGCGTGATGATCGACCGGCTTGGCCCCGGTGAGATAGGCTTCATTACCGCATCAATCAAATCGGTCGCGGATTGCAAGGTCGGGGACACGCTGACAGATGACCGCGTGCCGGCAACCGCGCCGCTGGCCGGTTTCAAGCCCTCCGTCCCGGTCGTGTTCTGCGGGTTGTTCCCGGTTGATGCGGCGGACTACGACGATTTGCGTGAAAGCCTGTCGCGGCTGGCGCTGAATGATTCAAGCTTCCAGTACGAACCGGAAACCTCGGCGGCGCTGGGCTTCGGGTTCCGCTGCGGTTGCCTTGGGCTGCTGCATCTGGAAATCGTCCAGGAACGGCTGGAACGGGAATTCAACCTCGACCTGATCACGACGGCGCCATCGGTCGTCTATCAGATCAAGCTGACCAATGGTCAGGAAATCACCCTGCACAATCCGGCCGACTATCCCGATGTGATGCAGATCGACACCATTGCCGAACCCTGGATCAAGGCGACGATTATGGCGCCGGACGAGTATCTCGGCGGGATCCTGTCGCTCTGCACCGACCGGCGCGGTGAACAGGTCGAACTGACCTATGTCGGCGAGCGGGCGATGGCGGTTTATATGTTGCCACTGAACGAGGTGGTGTTCGATTTCTACGATCGGTTGAAATCAATCAGCCGGGGCTATGCCAGTTTCGATTATGAAATCGCGGAATACCGCGAAGGCGATCTGGTCAAGGTCGGCATTCTGGTCAATACAGAACCGGTCGATGCACTGGCGCTGATTACGCATAAATCACAGGCGGAACGACGCGGCCGTCAGCTGTGTGAACGGCTGAAAACGCTGATCCCGCGCCAGCTGTTCAAGATCGCCATTCAGGCGTCGATCGGCGGCAAGGTGATTGCCCGCGAAACCGTCAGCGCGTTGCGCAAGGATGTAACCGCGAAATGCTATGGCGGCGATATCACGCGAAAGCGCAAGCTTCTGGAAAAACAGAAAAAGGGCAAGAAGCGGATGCGCCAGTTCGGCCAGGTCGAAATTCCGCAATCCGCCTTCCTGGAAGCGCTGCGAATGGAAGACCGCTAGGGTCCGCTATGCCTTTTAAGGATTAGTGTCGCAACCCGCTGGGTCGTGCCGGCCGGCGGCCCAGCCGCAGGAAAAGCGCGCCAAGCACCAGAAAAAAGACGAACAGGATCGTGATCGCTTCCCAGGTCGGCCGCAGCAGCAGATGGGGGACGATGACCCCATCCCACAAGGCCGGGAAATGCAGGTGCCGCTGGATAACGACCTGCATCAGATTCAGACTTTCGATATCGGCATTGGCCCATACCTGCCCGGCGACCGCCGTGACATCGGTGCCGACAAGCCATATGGCCACGCCGGACAACAGGGTGATCAGCGCTAACGCAACAAAGAACCGGCCGAGAAAACGCAGTACAGACACGCGGAGTCCCATCCTATTTCATGCGATTTGCGACACCGTAACACGCATAGGGGATGGCGGAAACCGTTGCTTGCACAGGCGAAAGCAAGAATGTAGTGTCCGCCCCGCCGACCGATCAGGTCTGGCCGTGGAAGGGTGGCCGAGTGGCTTAAGGCGCACGCTTGGAAAGCGTGTTTAGGGCAACCTAACGCGGGTTCGAATCCCGCTCCTTCCGCCATTTTCATTTAAATAATAAATAAAATCAATGCATTGGGTCGTCCCGTGGGCTTGGCGCATGCCAATCGGCCCCCATCGACAGGCCCAAGCGTCTCGTTGTCGAAGCGCGGGTGATCGATGTTTCGGTCTGCGAAAACAAGACTGCCTGACCGCGTTTGCTTTTGGCAGGCACCACGAATCCGGTTAACACTATCGGAAGTCGACTGTTCGAAACGCCAGAACGATAACTTTCCGCCCCTGAATTCGGCGGATTGACGAACGGGAAGAATGAAGGAGAGGCGCTTGGTCACCGTTTCCATACTAACGCGCTGCATTCTGGAGCGGCTATTGATGTCGGGTTATGTCGAAAAATAATCCCAAAACTGTTCTGAAATGGCTGAAAACCACGCCCTCTCTTGCTGAGATGTGCGAAAGGTATCCAGAAGAATGGGCGATCGTACAGCGGGATATTATGGCTGCTTACGAACGCACAAACCCGACAGAAAAACTGCCAGGCCTCCCGAATCCTCCCTCAAAGCCTGCCGGCGGGAAGCCGAGAGCAGGGAACGGATTGAATCCTGCCTTGTCGAAGCAGGTGCGCAGTCGCATGACGCAAATGGCGATCAAAAATTACGGCTTGAGCGCCACCTCGGGCGTCAAGGAAGGTGTCGTCAGGTTCAACTGGCTGAATGGCTTCCTCATCAACAGTCTTCTGTTCGCGCAGGAATTGGAGCGTAAGCCGGCATCGCTGTTTTGGTTTCGCCTGTTGTGGCCCCTTGTCTGGCAGAAGAAGCGGCTTATGCCTCTGGCAGAAAGCAAGGGAATATATTGCTTCTATTCTCAGGAGCTCGTCGAAAAACTGGCCGCGCTGACAGGTTCCCGATCCTGCCTTGAAATTGCCGCAGGCGACGGCACATTGACGCGGTTCCTGAAGGACCGCGGCGTCCAGATAACAGCGACGGATAACGGTAGCTGGAAGGACTCTGTGGAATATCCGGACTGGGTCGTCAGGCGCGATGCCCGGGAAGCTTTGAAAATGTTCTCTCCGGAGGTGGTGATATGCTCCTGGCCGCCAGCCGGCAACGACTTTGAAAGCCGGGTGTTCAGGACCCGTAGCGTTCAGATGTATATCGTCATCGCCAGCCGTCACCGGTTTGCGTCCGGAAACTGGAATGAATACACGCGCCAAACCGCCTTTACCTTCGAGGAAGACAAGGATCTTACGCGATTGGTCCTGCCGCCGGAGTTAGGGTCTGTCGTCTATGTGTTCCGTCGAAAAGCGGCAGCCTGAGGGCGCTAGGGCATCGCGAATTCACGCCAGCGGAAAACGCCCCGGCGCTTTTAAACCGGCACCCAGTCCGGCGGGTTCCAGAAAATGTTCGGGCTTATTTCATCGACGCTGTTCAGGCCGAGTTGCGCCATCACACGGTCCATTTCCGTTTGCAGTATCTCCAGCGCCCGATACGAACCCGCCTCGCCGGCAACTGCGGCGCCATAGAGTGTCGGTCGCCCGGCCATGACCATATCCGCGCCAACGGCAAGCGCCTTGACGATATCGGCCCCGCGTCTTGCCCCGCTATCAATGATGATCTTGAAATCCTTGCCGACGGCGGCGCGCGTTTCGGGAACGACCTGCAACGGGGCCGGCGCTGAATCCAGGTAACGGCCGCCATGATTCGACAGAACCACACCCTGCAGGCCTTCTGTCGCGGCAATGACCGCATCCTCCGAACTCTGCAGCCCCTTCACCAGAAGATTGCCGGGCCACATGTCACGGATGCGCCTGATGTCGTCCCAGCTTTGGCTGCTCGGTTTGGTATACGCGGACTCGACTTCGGCCTGTGTGAGTTTGCTTGCCAGTTCCGGTGGGTTATTGGCTTTGCGGAAATGCCCCCGTTTCAGGTATTGCGGCGCCAGAACACGCAGGCACCAGCCTGGATTGGCCAGGATCTGGGCGATCAGGGTGGGCGAATACCGCAGCGGCATCCCAAACCCGTTCCGATAATTGTACTCACGATTGGGACTGGCGGAACTGTCCACCGTGACCAGCATTGTTTCGAAGCCGGTTGCCTTGATCCGCTTGACGAAATTCGCCGTCAGGTTCCTGTCGGTCCACATATAAAGCTGAAACCACAGATTGCCGTGGGCCGCTTCGTAAATTTCCTCCATCGGCGTCAACGAGCTTGTCGCAGCGGTACAGGGAACGCCCATCCGCGCGGCCGCCCGGGCAAGGCCGACTTCGCCACCTTCGCAAACCAGGCCCGCCGATGCCGTCGGCGATATGCCAAAGGGCATGGTGAGCTTGTGGCCGAAAATTTCAGTTTCTGTTGACCGCTTTGACACGTCGATAAGGACGCGGTTCTTGATCTTCAGGGACTGGAAGGCTTCGCGATTGTTGCGCAGGGCAATTTCGTCCTCCGCCCCGCGATCAACGTATTCAAAGATGCCGCGCGGCAGTCGCCGCTTCGCCATCCCGCGAAGGTCCTCGATGTTGTATGCGCCCAGTGTGCTGTCAGCCATGCACAAATTTGGGGCTGTAATTTCAATTTTGTCAATTGTTGACAATTTTTCGTCCAACCGCCTACCTTTGAAAATTGGCAACGTAACGATGGCTTTGCTCCCGCATGCATGAAACGTCACAGGCTTCTGACCTGCTGCAGGTTCTTCGTTCCCGATCGCTTTCGAGCGCGGTTCACGATGAAATCGAGCGCCGTATCCTTTCCGGCGCGTTGCGTTCGGGACAACGGATTAACGAAAACCGGCTTGCTGGTGAGCTGGGGGTCAGTCGCGGCCCGATCCGCGAAGCGTGCCGGGGGCTGGTCGAAGGTGGATTGCTGACCGTCATCGTGAACCGCGGCTTCTTTGTACGTTCCATCACGTTGAAGGATGCCGAAGATGTTTACGACGTGCGCGCCAGCCTGATGCGCCTTGCCGGTGCAACGCTGGCGGCGCGTATCACGCCATCGCAGATGGACCAGCTACGTGAGCTCGTTGCCAACATGGATTTGGCCGAAGCCGCCGAGGATTTCGATATGTTCTACGCCCTGAATCGCGAATTTCACGACAGGATCGTGGACTTCGCGGAAAATGACCGGTTGCGCGCCCTGTGCAACGGGTTGGCGAAAGAACTGCACCTGTATCGAAGCCGCAGCATCCTGCAGGGTGGCGGGCTTCGGGTATCCAACAGAGAGCACAAGAAAATCCTGCGCGCGCTCGAGTCAGGAGATGCGGAAAAAGCGGCGGATGCCCTCGAATCCCATATCCAGGCCGGGAAGCGCCGTTTTGTGAAGGCGACGGCGCAGGCCAGCAAAGATCAGGAAAAATCAGGCCCAACAACCAAGGATCAATCCCGTGAAATTCAGTAATTTTCTTTTCCCGCAGGCCGAAACGCCGGCGAAGGATGAACAGGTCATTGATGAGACTCTGGCTGAAGCGCGTCTTTGCGACGAACTTGGGATGGAAACGCTGTGGCTGGCAGAACATCATTTCGACGGCAATTGCGCCTATGTCGACCCGGTGAGTTTTGCCGCCGCGCTTGCTGTTGCCACGAAGCAGATCAAGATTGGTTTTGCTGTTGCGCAAATGTCGCTGCACCATCCGATCCGCATGGCGGAGCAGATGGCGATGGTCGACAACCTTTCCAAGGGGCGCCTGATCGTCGGGCTTGGTCGCGGAACGGCCCATAATATATACGATTATCGCGGTTTCGGCATTGACCCGGCAGAGGCTCAGGAGCGTCTGATCGAGGCCGAAGAAGTCATGATCAAGGCCTGGACGACCGAAAACTACGAACACCACGGGAAGTACTGGGACCTGTGGCTGCCGATCCTGCGCCCTTCCGTTTACACAAAGCCGCACCCCGCCCTTATTCGCGCCTGTTCCGGCGAGGAATCGATGCTCGAAATGGCGCGGGAAGGGCGTCCCTTCCTGATGAATGTGCAGACCGATGAGGTAACAAAACACCGCATGGATCTGTATCGCAAAACCATGGGCGAATCCGGTTTCAGTGAATCCCATGTCGCGGCCGCCGTCGATGATACCTGGGTGTGGCGAAACATCTTTATTGCCGATACCGACGCGGAAGCCGAACGGATTGGCATTCCCCTGTTTGAAGAACAGCGCGAACATCGCGGCCGAATGCGGAAGCGGATTCTGGAAGAACGCGGGGAAAGCATGGCCAAGCCCGGCGAAACCGGCGCGGCGCCACCGGCATATGCGCGGAATGTGACCGAACACAGCCTGATCTGCGGATCACCGGCGACGGTGGCGGAACGTCTGGCGAAGATCGATGCGATTGGCGTCGGAGGCATCATTCTGCAATTCCGCCTTGGGTCTTCTTCATACGATATCGTTGAAAACAGCGTTCGCCTGTTCATGGAAAAAGTCGCACCGGAATTCCGTAAACGCGCCGCAGCGTAGGGTCGGCGGCAACATCGACCATACGAAAAACAATATTTGGCAAGGGAGAGAATAAAATGAGCTGCATTCGTCACGATCTCAACGCGACCATGAGCAAGGTGGTGGAACATAACGGTGTCGTCTACATCGCTGGCACCACGGCACCGGACAATTCCGTTGGCATGAAGGCGCAGACGGAACAGGTGCTTGCGCGCCTCGACGGCTACCTTGCGACAGCGGGTACTGACAAATCGAAGCTGCTGTCCGCGACGGTCTATGTTTCCGACATGTCGCAGAAGCCGGCGATGAACGAAGCCTGGAACGCCTGGATTGATCCGCAGAATCCGCCGACACGGGCTTGCGTTGCCGTCGAACTCGGCAGCCCGCAGACACTTGTGGAAATTGTTGTCAACGCGTTCAAATAACAAACGCGACTGATGGAAGCGGACTCAGTGATACGGTCCCATGGTCAAAACTTTCGGACTGCAATCGGCAGATGGTTGTGTTGACCGTATCCTTGGGCGCTTAGGCAAGCCGCAATTCGGAAAATCAGACGGGAGATATCATGAACATGAATAACCCAACCGGCGGTAATTTCGATCCTGTCACTCTGGAAATTTTCTGGAATCGGCTGATTTCAATCGCCGATGAATCGGCGGCAGCGCTGCTGCGGACTTCCTTTTCAACCATTGTGCGTGAATCGAATGATTTCGGTACGGTGCTAATGGATGAAAATGGCGATTCACTATCGGAAAACACCGGCGGTATTCCGTCGTTTTCCGGCATCCTTCCCCGGACCCTGAAACATTTTCTCGCCCGGTTTCCCAAGGAAACCTGGAAGCCCGGTGATTGCGTCATCACCAATGATCCTTGGCTGGCGACAGGGCATCTTCCCGATATCACCATGGCAATGCCGATTTTTCACGACGGCAACCTGGTCGGGTTTTCCGGGTCTATTGCCCATTCGCCGGATATTGGGGGTTCGCTTTGGTCGGCTGATTGCGGCGAACTTTTCGAGGAAGGTCTGCGCATTCCGCCGATGAAGTTCCTGGTCGAAGGACAGCCGAACGAATTGCTGCAGGAGATGATCCTGAGCAATGTTCGCCTGCCCGATCAGGTGCTTGGTGATTTGAACGCGCAGGTCACAGCCAATCAGGTTTGCGGTCGGCGGCTGAATGAGTTTCTCGATGATTCCGAACTGACCAATTTGACGGCACTGTCACAGACGCTGCAACAACGCGCTGAAACGGTCATGCGCCGGGCGATTGAGGAAGTGCCGGATGGCGTCTACCACGCAACCCTGGACGCGGACGGTTTTGCCCCTGATGAAACCCATATCGAATGCACGATCACGGTAAAGGGCAGCACGTTGAATATCGATTATGCGGGAACCTCGCCGCAGATCAAACGCGGGCTCAACACGGTGATGAATTACACCTACGCCTACTCGGCCTACCCTGTGAAATGCGCACTCGACCCGCAGACGCCACGCAACGAGGGATCGTACCGGCCGATCACGGTCGATGCGCCGGAAGGCTGCATCCTGAACCCGCGTTTCCCGGCCCCCTGCAATGCAAGGCAACTGACCGGGCATCTGCTGGCCGGTGTTATCTACAAGGCGCTGTCGCAGGCCGTGCCGGAAAAAATTATTGCCGATAGTGGCAGCGCGCCTTCCATGCGGGCCGTGTTCAATGGCGCAGACCGGCAGGGTAACCAGGTTACGCAGATTCTTTTTGCGAGTGGTGGTGTTGGCGGGTGCCCCGGCAAGGACGGGCTTTCGACGACGGCGTTTCCGACCAATGCGGGAGCCGGCAGCATCGAGGCCTTTGAAAGCATTGCGCCCCTGATCGTCTGGAAAAAGGAATTCCGGACGGATTCCGGTGGTGCCGGAAAGTTCCGTGGCGGCCTGGGACAGGAATGCGAAATCGAGGTCCGGTCAAAGGAACCCATGCGGTTGTCGCTGTTGTCAGATCGCTGGAACCATCCGGCCGAAGGTGTTCTCGGCGGCAAGGATGGCGCGACCAGCGCCATCAGCTTCAGTGACGGCACCATTCCCCACCAGAAGTCTCGCACAACGATTGATCCCGGCATTCGCCTGCACATGTCTTATGCCGGGGGCGGTGGTTACGGAAAGCCCGAGGAGCGTGATGAGGCCCGAATCCGGGACGACATAAAGAACGGGTATATCAGCAAGGAAGCGGCACGCCGCGATTACGGCATCTCCTAAAGTGAATCGCCGGAATCAGACAGGAGCGACGATGAACAAGCGAATTCGAATTGGCGTGGATGTCGGCGGAACATTCACGGATTTTGTCCTCGTCGATGATGACCGCGGCCTCATTTTTACGGGCAAGCGACTGACCACGCCGGACGACCCCAGCGACGCGATACTGGAAGGTACCAGACGAATCCTTGCAGAAGCGGGCACCGACCCCTCGGCCGTGCACAGCATTGTGCACGGCACGACGCTGGTTACGAATACCCTGATCGAGCGAACGGGGGCGAAGGTCGGTCTGATTACGACACGCGGCAATCGTGACGCTTTGGAAATGGGCCGGGAGATCCGGTATGACCTCTACGACCTTTTCCTCGAATCACCACCGACCCTCGTACCAAGATATTTACGCAAGGAAGTCGCTGAACGCATGGCGCCGGATGGCGAGGTTCTGCTGGCATTCGACGCCGATGAGTTTCGGGCGGTTGCCAGGGAGCTGGTCGACAAGGAAGCTGTCGAGGCGGTTGCCGTATGTTTCATGCATTCTTATCGCAACCCGGATCATGAACGGCAGGCCAAGCAGATCCTGATCGAGGAGCTTGGCGATATTCCATTCACGATATCATCGGAAGCCGCGCCGGAAATTAGGGAGTTCGAACGAACGAGCACGACCTGCGCCAACGCCTATGTGCAGCCGCGTATGCAGACATATCTGAAGCGTCTGGAAAACGAACTGCAGGCCGCAGGGCATGACGGGGCCCTGTATGTGATGCTGTCGGGCGGCGGTATCACAACCGTTGAATCGGCCCGTGCCTTTCCGATTCAACTGATTGAATCAGGTCCTGCGGCGGGTGCGATGGCCGCCTCCTATTACAGCCGTCTGACCGATACCGAAAACTTCATTTCGTTCGATATGGGCGGCACGACGGCCAAGATGTGCCTCATCGATGGCGGTAAACCAGATCGGAAACATGATTTCGAAGCAGGGCGGGTGCGCCGTTTCATGAAGGGGTCGGGTCTTCCCCTGAAGGTGTCCGTCGTCGACATGATCGAAATCGGCGCCGGTGGCGGTAGCCTGGCCAATATCGATGGCATGGGGCTGCTGAAGGTTGGGCCGCGAAGTGCCGGTTCCGCTCCGGGCCCGGTGTGTTATGGCCTGGGGGGTGAGAATCCCGCCGTTACCGATGCCGACCTGTATCTGGGCTACCTGAACCCGGATTATTTCCTCGGTGGGGAAATGGCGCTCGATATGGATACGGTTGAAAAGGCGATTTTTGAGAAAGTCGCCAAGCCATTGGGGTTGTCAGCGCTGGAGGCCGCCATCGGTATCCACAATATCGTCAATGAAAACATGGCTGCTGCCACCCGGATGCATCTGGCGGAAAAAGGACGCGATCCCAGACGCTACGACATGATCGCCTTTGGCGGTGCCGGACCTGTGCACGCCTATGGGCTTGCGAAAATTCTCAAGCTCCGCAAGCTGGTCGTGCCGTTGGGCGCTGGCGTGACATCGGCGCTGGGCTTTCTGGTGGCGCCCCCGGCAATTGATTATGTCCGCAGCTACGTTGCGCGGCTGGAGGACCTCGACTGGGCGCATCTCAATACGCTGTTCTCGGAAATGGAAACGGATGCGCGCGCATTGCTCGCCGAGGCGGGGGTCAGCGGAGATGATGTCACTATCACCTGCTCGGCCGAAATGCGGCACGTGGGGCAGGGCTTCGAAATCTCGGTCCCCGTACCGAATGGAAAATTGACGCCTGATTCCCTGTCAGAATTGCGTGAGTCGTTCTTTGACTCGTATCAGAAATTGTTTGAACGCACCGTTCGGGACGTCGGCATCGAGGCCATGAGCTGGCGCCTCGCCGCCAGTGGACCCAATCCGGAAATTTCGCTCGATTTCGGCAGCGGTGGTGGCGAAACGGGGACTGCCTTGAAAGGCACACGGCAGGTCTATTTCCCCGAGACCGGCTTTGTTGAATGTGATGTCTATGATCGTTACGCGTTGCGCGCCGATGATCGTTTTACCGGACCGGCAGTCGTCGAAGAACGCGAATCCACAACTGTGATCGGACCGGGGGCAAAGGTCAGCGTGGATCAGCATCTGAATCTTGTGTGTAATTTGCCGGAGAACTGAGCGATCTGTTACTGCGCTGTCTCATGAATTTCGCCATCGAAATACAGACTGCGGACACATGATAACACACTGGACTGCCAAAAATTTCAAAGACGGCGGGCGGGTCAAGCTGTCAAACAGCTATAATATTTCTGTCATATAACCGTAATGGTGGCCCGCTAAATGTCCGATTGTTCCGTTCCTTCGCAGGAACGGCAGTTCACAATAATCGGAGACCCTGCAGCATGGCTGTTCCCGGTAACAAGGATGAAAAAGCAGATGCGGCATCACGGCAGCGATGGTTCGCCATTCTGGTGCGCGCCAGAAAGTTTAATACGACCACGGTAGATTTCTTCACGCTGGTCCGCGGGGAGGACCTGAAATGAATGGCGCCAATGCGCTGGCAGTTTTGCCCCCTGGATTTGAGGATACCTTTCAGGACGGTCAGACGGTTTTCGGTGGCATTCTGGATGCGACAGCACGGCCGGGGACAGTCACGACCATCGGTCCCTGTCCGACCGCACCGCCGCCGATGATGCCCGCTGTGGCTGCCGTGCTGCAATGTCTTGCCGATATGGATACGCCGTTATGGCTTGACCCCGCACTGGCAACGCCGTCTGTTCGGGAGTATTTCCGTTTCCATTGCAATGCGCCTTACGCCGACGGCCCGGAAGGGGCAAAGTTCGCCGTCATATCGGACGCAGCGGAAATGCCGGTCCTGTCCATCTTCAATCCGGGTGATGAGCTGTACCCTGACCGGTCCGCGACGGTGCTGGTCGCGGTGGCGGGGTTCGATCGCGGGACGCGGTTCGAACTGACTGGCCCGGGTATCCAGACGCGGCAGGCTCTGTCCGTCGATGGCTTGCCTGGTTGGTTTCCCGCCGCCTGGGCGCGCAACCGCAAGAACTATCCGACCGGGGTTGATGTCCTGCTCTGCTCCGGTGATTCGATTGTTGGCCTGCCACGTTCCGTCACGCTGGAGCTGTCCCCGTGTATTTAGCGGCCGCTGGCGGAATGATCGGGCGCTAACCGCCTAGGGAAAAGCGGCCTTAACCGGCCTCTAACAGGGACAGCCGCATTATTCGGACAAAGGTCCGGGCTGATTCCGCAACGGTGCCGGCATTGTGGAGCGTGATGACATCGGGGCCGCCTGGAACATCATCGGTTGCCCGCTCCAATCGCCGGCGAATGTCTTCGGCAGTTTCCCGACCACGCAATGCCAGCCGTCTGGCAAGGATATCTGCGGGCGCTGTGATATTGATAATGCGAATGCTCGGAAAACGGCGCCGTGCCGAATCGATGACGGACCGGGAAACATTGGCAATGACACAGTTACCCGATGCGATGTCGTCGATGCACGACCGGTCGATGCCATACCGTAAACCATGTGCCTGCCATGTAAGGCAAAACGCGTCAGTTTTCTGCAAGGCCAGAAAATCGTCGGGTGTTGCCTCGATATGGTTTTCGCCGCCCGCTGATGCCGGGCGGGTTATGGTTCGGCGGGCGAAGATAAATTGTGCGTCATGGGCGAGTGCCGCCCGCGCACCGTCAAGCACGCTGTCCTTGCCGGCGCCACTGGGGCCGACAACGAGAATCAATGTACCGTGACGGGTTCGCGGCGTTTGTTGTAAAGCCATCGTTGCGCGGGACGGTCGCGGTCAGATGATTTCCCAGGCCCCGTTGTGCAGCAGGCAGGCTGTTTCTTTTTTCTCGACCGTGCCGAGCTCGCCCATCGCGCTGGCCATCAACTCGCGGCAACGGCGTCCTTCCGGCGACTGAAAACTGCGCAGGACCTTGAAGCTGCCCGCAGAACCCGTTTCATCGTTTTCCCAGTAAACGGTCGATCCTTCGGAGGCGCTGTCCAGACTCAGGAAGGCCGCCTTCTCCATTTTCTTCTGGTCCTGTTTGATGACGTAGTCCGCGGCATAATACCCACCGGCGCCACCGGCTGCGGCGCCGAGCGCGGCCATGATTGTCTGCCCTGAACCGCTGCCGAACATATTGTAACCAATGAAGGCCCCAAGGATGACACCCGACATGGCGCCGACGGCCCGCTGGTTGTCCGGGTCACTCGTCTGGCAGGCGGCAAGGCTGCCCGCCAACAACAAAACAGCAATACGTTTCATGAATATCCGTTCCCGTAGCGCATGCGGCCGGTCATTTTGCCACCAGGTCAGATTGGCACCAAATCGTTAACGAAAGTTTTACCAATGCCGGACCAGCTTGCAGACATACGCAGTCTGAATGTTTTCTATTCGTCGCTGGTAAGGGGGCTGTAACCCAGGGCAGCGCGCATTTCCTGGATATCTTCCTGCGAGCCCGCGCGTTCCAGAATGACCAATACGGTTTCGCCACCCATCGGGGCCGTCGATATCGCGCGCCAGCCAACGGATAAAAGATCGTTCAGGGCGCGTATGTCGGCAGCCTTTTGGATAACGACCGCATGTTGAACACGAACAAGTTCCGGCTCGTCGCCAGACTTATCCTCTGTACCAGACGTTGTCATGACCGAAATTCCCTACAAATGAGACAAACTACCTATCATTTTCAAAGACGAAAGGCAAGAATCGTGACCAACATATAGCAGGTTAAAATCATGCCATTACAATTTGAGAATGTCACAACGGTTCCGTTGTACAAAAATCCCGTTTGCAGAAAAAGAGGAGAATATTCCGCGTGCCGGATACGGGTATGTACAAGCTGTATTTTCGACCTATATCTGTCATATTCCTGCTGAATAGAACGAATGCGTCGCAGAAGGCGTGATACTGCAACAGTGACCACATTATGAGGAGGCCGGCTTTGTCCGATCTGGCGACGACAGATACCCTGTTTTTCAATCGTGCCGGGCTGGACCGCTCACGCACGGAACAGATCGTTGATGATGCTTTGCATAACGCTGACGATGGCGAACTTTATCTCGAATACTGTCAGGCGGAGAGCATCTCTTTTGATGATGGACGCGTGCGCAATGCCAGCTTCGATACCATGCAGGGGTTTGGATTGCGGGCCATCGCGGATGAAGCAACGGGCTATTCCCATTCCGCAGAACTGAACGAAGCAGCCATCAAGCGTGCCAGTGATACGGTGCGTGCCGTACAGTCCGGGCATGTCGGGACCCATGCCGCCGAGCCGGTTGGCCGGAACGCCAGCTTGTACAGTGACGAAAATCCATTGGGCCAGATGGATTTCGCCGCCAAGGTGAAGCTGCTTTCCGATATCGATGCTTATGCCCGCTCCAGTGATTCCCGCGTCCGGCAGGTTTCCGCATCCATATCCGGCGAATGGCAGGCTGTGCAGATCATACGCCCGGGCGGCTACCGCGCCGCCGATATCCGGCCGCTGGTCCGGCTTAATGTTTCCGTCGTCGTCGGTGAAGGCGACCGGATGGAAAGCGGCAGTCATGGTGTCGGTGGGCGGGTTTCCTATGACGCGTTCGTCGATCCCGATGCCTGGCGTGAACAGACCGACGAGGCATTGCGGCAGGCATTGGTCAATCTGGATTCAGTCGCGGCGCCGGCTGGTGAAATGACGGTTGTGCTTGGCCCCGGCTGGCCCGGAATCCTGTTGCACGAAGCCGTCGGACACGGGCTGGAAGGTGATTTCAACCGTAAAAAGACATCGGCATTTGCCGGGTTGCTGGGCGAGCGTGTCGCATCGCCGGGCGTAACGGTGGTGGATGATGGTACGATCAACGACCGCCGAGGTTCGCTGACAATCGACGATGAAGGCACGGCGACATCGCGAACCGTGTTGATTGAAGACGGAATTCTGGTCGGCTATATGCAGGATCGGCTGAATGCGCGGTTGATGGGTGTGAAGCCGACCGGGAATGGTCGGCGGCAGTCATACAGTTATGCGCCGATGCCGCGTATGACCAATACCTATATGCCAAACGGGAATGCCGATCCGGCGGAAATCCTGGCCTCGGTCAAGGATGGCCTTTATGCAACATCCTTCGGTGGCGGGCAGGTCGATATCACCAGTGGCAAATTCGTTTTCTCCTGCACCGAAGCCTACAAGATCGAGAACGGTAAGCTTGGCGCGCCCGTGAAGGGGGCGACACTGATCGGCAATGGCCCGGACGTCATGACCCGCATCAGCATGGTCGGGAACGATATGAAGCTTGATCCCGGTATCGGAACATGTGGCAAGGATGGGCAGGGGGTTCCTGTTGGCGTGGGCCAGCCAACCCTTCGTATCGATGGTCTGACGGTTGGCGGAACCGCCGCCTGACCCGCTGTCATGCGCTTATTGCCAGCTACAGTAATCCTCGGTGTATTCGCATTCTCGCTCGCGGGTTGTGAAGAGGATATGCCCGTGGGGAAATCCGAGCTGTCGCTTGGATTCTCGGAATTCGGTTACGAATTCAAGGACGGGCGGCACCGCTACAATCATGACCGGTTTTTTGTTGAGTCCGGCGGCGTTGGCGTCACCATTGTTCGCGGCAAGGTTTGTGTCCAGAACGGTACCGATTGTGTCGATGCGCTGGTCAATTACCGGATTGAAGCGTCGCAAACCCTGGAACAGAAGGGCCATCATGTGGCGACGCCGTCCGATGTAGACCGGATTACCATGCAGTACTGGGCCGAGGACGACGCGGGCAACAAGTTCGAATTTGAAAAAATTGTCGTTACCGATGGAATAACGGCGACGGTGGAATGATGGAAATGCCGGTTGCATGTTTATGGTGCAGGCTTTCTCCCATCCGGTTTATTCGGCTGACCACATTACTTTTTTTCTGTTTCGGGTCGGTCGCCGTGGCATCGCCGGCTGGTGTCCCGGATGGTGGGGTCCTGGAATTTGATATCCTGCGCAATGGCAATGCGATCGGGCATCACATCCTTCAATTCGAACCGAATGGCAAGAACCTGGAAGTCCGGGTGGATGCGCAGGTCGATTACCGCCTGGGATTTATTCCGTTGTATCGCTTCGAACATTCCGCGACCGAGTTCTGGCACAATGACCGGTTGCTGACCCTGACGGCGACGACGCGTGACAACGGGGATGACTACAATATCCTTCTCCGCCCGGCTGGCGACCGGCTGCAGTTATCGATAAATGGCGATACGGTTTCTGTTGAACCTGAAATCGTGCCCGCCAGCCTGTGGAATATCGCCGTTGTGAAGCAGCGCCTGTTGCTCGACCCGGCCGATGGCGAATTGATGCAGGTGCAGACAGAAGATATCGGTCCGGAAACGATAACTGTGCGCGGTCGCCCGGTCGCCGCGCATCATTACGTCATGACCGGCGATTTCGAGCGGGACCTTTGGTATGACGCGAACGGTGTCCTGGTCCAGGTTCGTTTCAAGGGCGATGACGGTTCCGAAATCCGCTACGGGTTGCGTTGAGTTGTCTCGGTAACCGAAGCAACAGTCTGCGTTACATCGGCAGCGCGTGGCCAGATCAGCAGTTGCAGTGCCACGATCAGTGAAATCAACCCAAGCCCGACCAAATCCGTTGTAAGTCCAGGTTTGATCAGCGATATCGCCGCCGCGACAAGGATACATCGCTCGATGAAATTTGCCCGCCGCAGGAAGTATCCGTGCAGCCCGCCGGCCAGGCAACAGACACCGACAACAGACGTCACACAGGAGATTGCGACGGTGACGGCGTCGCCGATCAGCAACAGCGACGGTCCGTATACGAACATGAACGGTATGATGTAACCGGTCGCGGCCAGTTTCATGGCTGCAAGGCCGCCATCCCATAATCCGGCGCCGGACAGACCGTTGGCGGCGTATATGGTAATCGCTACCGGCGGTGTGATCGCCGACAGGATGGCGAAGTAGAAGACGAACATATGAGCGGCTTCCAGCGGGACGCCCAGCTTGATCAATGCGGGCACCAGCAGGGCGACCTGCACGATATAGGCCGGTGTTGTGGGCAGCCCCATGCCCAGGATAATCCCGGCGATGGCTGTCAGGATCAGCGCAAGCAGCATCGTGTCCTGCGCCATGCCGATGATGAATGAGGTGAATTCGATGCCAATGCCGCTCAGCGAGATGATGCCGATGACAAGGCCCGAACAGGCGCAGGCGACCGCGACCTGAAGCGAATTCCGGATCCCCAGGATTATGGCATCAACAACCAGCCGGACCGATATTTCCGACCGCGTCGTCTTGCGCATCAGCGCCACCGGGATGACCGAAAACAGCCCGCACGTTGCGGCATAGGGGGCGCTGTATCCGGAAACCAGGACACCGATAATAATCGCAAGCGGCAGGAACTGATGCCCGCGTTCCCGCAGCACCTTGCCCATTGCCGGCAGGTCGGCGCGGGGCAGTCCTTTCAGGCCGATGCGCTTGGCTTCGAAATGCACCGCGATGAAAACGGCGAGGAAATACAGCAGGGCAGGCAGGATGGCCAGACTGATGACGGTCAGATAGCTGACGGCCATGAACTCCGCCATGACAAAGGCGGCCGCGCCCATGATTGGTGGCATGATCTGTCCGCCGGTGGACGCAACGGCTTCCACGGCGCCAGCAAAAGCGGGCCGATAGCCGACCCGTTTCATCAGCGGGATGGTGAAAGTGCCGGTGGTCATGACGTTGGCGGTTGAACTGCCGGAAATCGTGCCGAACATGGCGCTGGTCATGCAGGCGACCTTGGCCGGTCCGCCGGCTGTATGTCCTGCCAGCGCAAGGGCGAAATCCATGAACAACTTGCCGGTGCCGGATTTTTCAACCAGCGCGCCGAAGACAATGAACATCACCAGATAGGTCGCCGATACATTAAGCGGAATACCGAAGATTCCTTCGGTCGTCAGATACATCTGGTCAATGACTTCGCTGGGACTGAGATTGGCAATCAGTAACCCGTAGCCCAGAAATACTACTGCGGTGATCGGCAGGGCGAGCCCGACGGTGCGGCGCGTCGCCTCCAGGACCAGCAGAATGATTGTGATTCCGAAAACGATATCGATGGGCCGCAGGTCGTCGACATAGGCGTATCGGTCCAGGATGTAGTCATGTTCGGCAAAGAGGTAGGAAATGACCATGATGGAACCGGCCAGACAGGCGGTGTCCACAAGGGTGCCGACGATGGCCTTGCCCTTCGTTGCCTCTGCCAGTAACGGGAACCAGAGGAAGACCAGAACCAGTGTGAACAGCAGGTGCGTGCCGCGAAAATGAAAGACTTCCGGCGCGCCGGTAAAGACGACCCACAAATGGAATGCAAACATCCCCAGCGCGATACCTGCCGTGGCGAGCGCAACGAATTTGTTACTGGCCAGCATGGACTGCTTCTCCTCCTGTCGCCGTCCGGTCCCTTATTCTGCGGGCCGGTTATGGCAAAAAAGGGGTCCGGGCATAGGCCCGGACCCTGTCACGTGTCGCATGAAACCCGGCGGATCAGAGTGCGCCGGCTTCCTTGTATGCCTTGGCGGAACCGGGGTGCAGCGGCACACCAATATCATTGGCCATGGCTTTCGGGGTCAACGTGCTGAGTGTTTTCACGATTGCGCCCAGCTCCTGGCCCCGCTTGATCAGCGCTTTCGTGATCTTGTAGGCGGTGTCTTCCGAAACCATCGAGCAGTTCAGAATCAGATGCGCGGGGAAACCTGCGATGGTGACCGGTTCGGTCTGATTGGGGTAGCTGTTCGCCGGAATTGTCAGGCGTCCCCAGCCAGCATTTGCCTTCTTCATATTGGCAAACTGCTCATCCGTGATCGTCAGGAACTTGATTTTGCGCGAATTCGTCAGGTCGAGCAGCGAGCCGTTTGGCACGGAGGTGATTGTCATCATGACATCGGCCTGGCCGTCTTTGAGCATGTTCACGCCGTCGCTGATCGATGCGAAATTGACCTTGCCCATTGCGTCATAGCTCAGGCCCGCGGCTTTCAAAAGCGCCTGTGCGCCGACTTCCGTCGTGTTGCCGCGGGGCAGGGTGACGAGATTCTTGCCTTTTAGATCCGCTGCGGAATTCAAATCATGGTTGGTCGTGGGAATCTGCAGGTAGTTGTTATAGAAAGACGCCAGATTGCAGATATCGCCGAGCTTCTTTTTGAACGGCGCATTGCCGTTGAGGCCGTCGACGGCTGACATGACGAGGCTCCAGCCCATATGTGCCTTGCCACCCGAAACACCCTTCAGGTTGATCAGCCCGGCGCCCGGACGGATCGTGACTTCCATGCCATCGATTTATTCTTCCAGAATATTCTTGATGGCGCCGCCGAGCGGATACCAGCTGCCGCCGGCAGGGCCGGTCATAAAGGTGATGCTCTCGGCCGAGGCCGTGCCCATGCCGAGTGATCCGGCCAGCGCAATTGCGGCAACGGACAGTGAAGTCTTCTTGAACATATCGTTCCTCCCGAACGTTTCCAGACGCGCGCCCGGTCGGCATCTGGGACATTGATTGGCCTATTGGACAGGCCCGAAATTTAGCGGCGCATGTACGGAATTCGAACATACGTCGTGTAATGGGCCATCGCCTCCGCACACCGGGTACGGGAGCCGCCTTATTGAAATTTCGCCATGCTGTATCTGCGAATAGATGGCGGTAACCGGATAGATGCTATCGTGTTGCCTGTCGTCTGGGAAGCGCGAAATATTATTTTTTCCCGGACAGTTAGCGTGATTTCCATATAACTCTAAAAAACGCCATTTTCTGCACGGTGCGGCTGTTTTTGAATTGCCTGACGCGGTTGAAGGTACCCTTGCCGCACGCTACGTTATGTCTGTATCGCGCCTTTTCCTGGAGAATCCCATGACCGCTGTGCCCGCACCGCTAACCGCGCCGATTGTTGACGAATTGCGCGCCGTAATTGGCGATCGCGTTTCGACCGCTGCGGCTGTTCGTGACCATCACGCCAGCGGCGAGGACTACATGACGCCGATGCCGCCGGATGCGGTCTGTTTTGCCCAGTCGACGGAAGAAGTCAGCGCCATCGTGAAAATCTGCGCGGCGCATGGGGTTCCGGTCATCCCTTACGGGACCGGGACGTCGCTGGAAGGGCATGTCATCGCCGTGCATGGCGGTGTCTGCCTGGATGTTTCGCAGATGAATGCCATTGTTGAAGTGAATGCCGAGGACCTGGATTGCCGGGTTCAGGCCGGTGTTACGCGCAAGCAGTTGAACGAACATCTGCGTGATACCGGGCTTTTCTTCCCGATTGATCCCGTGGCCGATGCTTCGCTGGGTGGTATGGCG
>Ga0222651_1000223_pt1 | contig 42491 bp, 23 predicted proteins | sample AntAcemetagen369_FD_179855 | JGI IMG/M metagenome (GOLD analysis project Ga0222651, IMG submission 179855) | Saline water microbial communities from Ace Lake, Antarctica - #369 | ecosystem: Environmental > Aquatic > Non-marine Saline and Alkaline > Saline | place: Antarctica: Ace Lake...
AGGCGACACGAGAAACTGGCAACCGGTCAAAAGCGTCACACTAAACCCTAACAATCACAGCGATGAGGAGGTGAAACAGGCAGCATAAAATTACACCAAGAGGCGACACTTAGCTTGAAACCTACCGCTTGATCGCATTAATTATTAACCCGGCCTAATTGTTGATCGAAACACTCAAATTTGGTGGTTGTTCAAATTCATACCCATACGTAAAAAAAACCGAATAGCGATAAAAAATAATTAGTGCCGAATTTAGTCCTCAAGCCTATAACATTGGAATTCACCAGTTGGGTTAGAGCCTTTACGAACTTCCATGGTGCCCTCATTCAGATCCATAACAATCGTCGAGACCGTACCCACCTTAATACCACCGAAGTTCACGTAGCTGGCGCATATTTTATTTTCGGTATCAGATGTATCACTTAGGATTCTTTTCAAATCTGCCGTAGAGGAATTTATTGAGCGTGCCATTAAGTAATTCGCCTTATCGAGGCGAGCTCTGGAATTGTCCCCAAGCAGGCCGGGATCAATATCGAGTAAAAGACTATGATTGGTGTGGGCAAAACCGACATCATCAATCTCCGTTAAGGCGTATTTTTCAACAGCATACTCAATATCAAAGCCGCGAGTCGCCGTGCTCCCTACTAAGACATTGCCACTTTTACTGCCTTGATTGTTCGCTGCAAATAATGCGAGAGTTTTCGCTTCGGTTAATGATCTAGCTTCGAGCATCTTTCTAAGAACTATGTGGATAGGTAAACCTCTTAGTAATCCGGAACTACTAAGAAAATTCAGACAAACCCCTATACCGGCCGATGAGAGGCCGATTTTACCAACGATACCAGGCTCGGTGAGCGTAAGTAGTTTGTGACCGTTCTCCTGTTCGACGTTCAAAATCACGTAGAGGTCTTCAAACAAATCCAGCCAATCCCAAGTCTGCCCAATAATGCCCGTCTCGGGAAAATATACGGATGTGCATTCCGGCACCTCTATGGACATGAGCTCACTACGTGCATTCAGCGCGTAAATCCATTCCTGAGATTGCCCAGAGCCGACAGCGATAGCTTCGATTTCCTCTCCTAATTTTGGAGCGTACTGACGAATAAGTTTTTTGTAAGCCAAAGCCGCCTTAGCCAGCGCTGGTTCACTTAAACTAAAAATATCCCTATATATCCCTATACTTATCGCAATTTTGTCTGCTAGCGCTTCGCCATGTGAATAGCCTATCTCCCTGGGTGTTCCTCTAAGCTTGAGTAATGTCGTCATGTTATCTCGCTCACTAAGCCAATAGAGGATTTTCCGATTAGCCAAAACTATATTAAGTAATTACTTTATTAAAGTCAATTATCACTGCCACCTAATGCAAAACGAAGTCAGCAAGAAATATCAATCACTTTTCTGGCTGCTAACAACACTACGTCGAGGAATACCGAGCAAAGAAAAAACATATAACAGCTCACAAAAAATACGATACCAAACAATTATCTTTGGAAGACCAAGAAGCTTCAGCGGTCAAGATAGCCCATGGTGTTACCAACAGAACGCAATCAGCGATGGTCAAAGCTTTTTTCGCTGATCAACTGAGTGATGGTCGCCCGTTTAGAATATTAAATTTGATCGATGATTTTCTAGATAAGTCATTGACCAGCTTGTGAGCTTTTCAATATCAGGTCGCCAGGTTGTTCGATTCCTGAATCAAGTAATTAGACTGAGAGGCAAGCCCACCCAGAATGCTTTCGTAGAGAGCTTGAACGGCAAGTTTAGCAAGGAGTGTTTGAACCAACATTGGTTCAGATCCTTAGAAGATGCTAGATCAGAAGTAGGTGCATGGCGACATCAGTACAACCATGATCGTCCTCACAGTTCACTGAATTACTTACCGCCTGTTGTGTTCGCAGAACAGGCGGCATAGGTTATGGAATCTCATCGAGGGCCTGGTACTAAGATGGCGGAAGGTCACTATTTTTTCAATTGGTGCTTGTGTGATCTAAAGCGGATGAAATGGCTGCCTAGAGATTAAACACTCGAAAATCACATATAGAAAATCACAGAAAACCCAATACAGGACTGTAACTAAAAATTCTTACTGACCAGAGAGACAAAAATTTAGCTCGATAGTCGACTTCAATTTACAGCATTAGCTCATTCAGCTATTTCTCATTAAATAGCGAAAATAAAGTTGTGCCCACCCCCTGCAAGCTATGTTGCCAAAGGAGCGTAATTCGAGGCGATGTACCTGAAATTATCAGATTTTCCATCTTCACTTTTCTCATCAGATAGGTACCAAGAAACAGACCGGAAAAACGAACTTGTATGATGCGGTTGGCATCAATTGCGAGCAATAATATCTAGAATGTAATGAGCCTGCTCTAGCGATACAAAATGATTTGTATTTTGTGTCTTAACCACCTGAAGCCCGCTGTTCAGCTTCGCTCCCTCAAGGGCACTAGCCTCAATGGCCATATTGTCCAACACGTCATCACGCTCACCCTGAACAATAAAAACAAACTGAAATTTTTCATAAAGACTATACGTCTGGCACTCTTGCCAGTTCGTAATATTATTGATGTTAGCGACATAGACCCAGTAATGTTTTGGTGATTTGAAATTTGTCATCATCACTTGTATTTTCAAACTATTGGTCGGTTTCATTATCGAAGATCTACTTAAACTCTTTTCAGATGAAAATCTGTATAACCAAAATACCAGCGGTATAAAATAGGATGCTATAGCCCTGGCCGCCGAGTTATCACTGGTACCAAGTGTTTTTCCTTTGGGAACAACTGGCGTCTCCAGAATCGCGGTAATGGTTTTACCTTTACTGCGTGTAATGCTTGGATATTGACGGCCGGCATCCAAAATCACTGCCGCGCCTCTAGAGTGTCCGTGCAAAAATATATCGGAATGAGTCGCAAAGTCCTGAATTATCCTTGCCAAATAGAACCCGTCATGTTCTATCGTGGCTTGCTCATAAGGATTCGCATCCCAACTCAGCATCGTGCAACCGCTTACATCGAACGGACAATGATAGAGACAATTATTGACGAGAATTAGCTCGCAGTCCTGCTCCTTATAGAGTTCGACAAAATAGCTCATAGTCTCGGTAAAGCCCGGAAAGCAGACCACTGTCTTTGAAGTACTTTCTCCGCCATGACGTATCGCGAAGACAGTCTCACCTACACAAAAGATGTCCGCTTTAAAATTGATTGGATTGGGCGCTGGAAGCAATATTCTTGAGATTCTTAGGAGCCACAGATGAAACACAATAATGATAAAGAAAATGGTTACTATAGTTGTCACGGTTTACATCAACTCCCAATCTTGTATGAGTGACCATCATCCGACAACTGATAAGAAGTAGCTTTCTAAAAGCTGCGGGTGCTCACCGACGTCCTAAACAAAGTGTACAGCAAAGGGCTTTATTAAGTATGTACTTGATTACATTCCAGAACCACTCAATGCCCTGTTACGCTTTTAGACGATTAACTGCGCACGACAACGCGTAGAAGGAGAGCCTAAAGACTTCCGTAAAAGTGTATCTTCTACACAACTGTCTACTCACTGTTATAGATCTAGACCGACACTTTTATCGATTAACAGCTTGGTCAAATACAAAAAACTTAAGGTGGTGTGAGTTCAGCCGGTAGATGCAACGGAAGCGGTATCCTTGCCGCCAACCTTCACGAGTATAGTGTAGCGAGATTGACGCTCGACCAGTGTCGCTAGATGCGTGTTGCTGGAACCTGCAAAGAGATCCCCTTCACAGTGGCCAGGGACAGCTCTGTCTTCTACCTCTGGTAGACGTTCACTAATTGAGACCAGGTCTCTTATGCTGCCTCGTACCAGACCCTTTACCTTTCGGTGCTTTGATTATCGAAACAATCTGCGTGAACGCAAATGCTGTAAAATTTCCCGTTTTAGAACGCCACGAGCCTGTATGTAAAGGCTGCGATAAATTGATTCGTGTGTGATCTGCATAGGCCCATTATCGGAATACTGAGTCTTCAGCCAACCTGCGATTTGTTCGGACGCCCACTCGATTGACAGTTTCTGAGCAACAATCTTTCTCAAACGTTCATTCTGCGCTAAGTGACATAGCTTGGACCGTCTAGCCAGATCCCAAGTTCTAGCATCCGCTTCTGTCGTTCGATAACGGGCAATGCCACCACGACGGTTAATCTCGCGACAAATGGTAGATGCAGACCGGTCTAACTGATTGGTGATGTTGCGCATCGTAAAACCTACTGTAATCCCTCCTTGAAGCCTTAATATGCCAAAGATTGAATCTGGGTCCTTGTTGATGGCTCTTCCAATGCTGCTTAGAGATTTTCCGGATCTCTAACTCTGGGTTATCAGGTTTTCATCGACGCCAATATTCAGTATTAGATTGCTTTTTCGAGTACTACAGCCGAACAAGACCACACAGACACAACCAAAGAATAAGCCCGAATAGAGCTCACAGGCACTATACAGTTAGCCACTAAACCGCAGCCAATTTTACTTGACCACGACAAAGTCAACTCAATCTCGGCGGGCAATGTCGCCATTACTACCTAAAGGTGCACTGGCCAGGGTTACTCAGACAGACATAAATGCCAGGACCATAGCCATACTTTTTCAACATCAGATAACCAACTTGCAGGAGAAAAAAACGAAACATAGAGCAATACAGTATTACTCAAGTTATTACTTGATATATAATTTTGAAAGGAATAAAATCGTATGCTTGAGTTTTGGTCAATCTGACGCAATAAGGGCGCGAAGGGTCCGGTTATATGACGCTCAGATTATTAACAATTTAGGAAGATATAGCATGAAAATACTGGCGCTCGGTGGATGCGGTGCAATGGGGAAGGTAGCAGTAGAAACCGCTCTGGATTTAGATCCAACTATAGAAATTATTATAGCTGACCTCGATGGAGAGGCCGCTAAGGATTTCTCAAATTCGTTCTCGGACAATGTCACAGCTGTCCAGGCGAATGCACTGGATTCCGCTCAACTCGATGATCTAATGCGACCGTGCGATATTGTCGTTTCTACAATTGGACCATTCTATATGTTTGGCAGCGCAGTGCTTGAAGCCGCTATTAGAACCAAAACACATTACATAGACATCTGTGATGACCCCGAACCGACACAGGCAATGCTATCGTTCAACGAAAAGGCTAAGCAGGCCGGAATAACGGCCATTATTGGCGCGGGCTCAAGCCCAGGTACTTCAAATTTGCTTGCCGCAACAGCCTTAGCTCTATTTGAAAGCCCAAAAGAGGCTTATACCTTTTGGGGCACAGGAGGACCTCTAGACGCATCAGACGACGATGACATGGATCTGTCCGACGAACGCGGAAACCCCACTGCTGCTACAGTTCACTGGATGGAACAGCTCACTGGGTCCGTCGATGTTCTTGAAAATGGCGAGCTCACTTCAAAAGCACCTCTCAGCGCAGTAACCATGGACTTCCCTGGCATCGGCAGTGACACATCCTATGTTTGTGGACATCCTGAACCGATGACTTTACATCGATATTACCCATCGCTTCAAACCAGCTACAACTTGATGAATATGCCAGGCTACATTATCTATGCACTAAAAAAAGCCACGAAAAATGTCCGCGGCGGTGCTCAGGTTGATGTTAAGGCTGCAAGCCAGAAATTGGGTAATATATTGTCTGAAAAATCTATGGGCGTGATCGATACAGCGAAATATATTGGTCACATGCTCAAAGACAAAAATAGAACTTTTTTCCCCGACCTTGCCGCTCTCGTAATCGGAGATGACTCCGATGGAAACCGTATGTCCGTCGGCGTACATCTTGAAGGTAAAATGAAGGTAGACGATATGGCCCACTCAACATGCGTTCCTACGGCCATTATTTTAAATATGATGACCAGTGGTGCAATCGTCAAACATGGTGTTTTCGCCCCCGAAGCGTGCGTCGATCCAGACCTGTACTTCAAACAACTTGGGCCATACATGACAATCAACGAAGGGTTCGATGAAAAGACAATACTAAGGATTACAAAACACCACGGCTAAAATTGCCGCCAGATTGAGCTCGTACTCCTAATCTGGTGCCAATAAATTTTCGCGCCGGTTTAAAATTACAAGGTGTACTAGATAACTCATATAGCTTCCAATGCGTTATGTTTCGTGGTCGCAGTACTGACCCTATTTGACAGCGTACACCTTCCAGCATCTGAGATTCTTGACGCGCTGCTAAGAGGAAATCTCCTGGTCAACAATAGCTACGCAGCTTTCCGAAGGCCGCCCGCTAGCTTATATCCTATGTGCGGCTCCTCAGATTCACGCCTATTCTGCTCATGATTCAGCCTAGGAGAAAACTAAGCTATAGAGGTAGTAAGATTTTGTAGTTGAAAAATCTCACTATCCTTATGTGCCAAACTATATGCCACGCAGAGGCACGCTGATTGAGTCTCCATGTATCTGACCACCCAGCTCTTATGCTAAACTGCAACGCAGGTAAACAACCCTTACAATTAAAATAAAATCTATGAGAAATATCAATTTGGAACTGGAGAACTTCTCGTATTACGAACCTACGCAAGCGAGAGCAAAGCTTACGTTTAAACGTATCTTGAAGACCTCCATGCAGATTATCGAGAAAGAAGGCATTGATGCGCTAAACACCAATCGAGTTGCGGACGATTGCAATATCAATATCTCAACGCTCTATCACTATTTTTCAAACAAAGATACGATCGTATATGCGCTGCATAAAACATGGTTTGACAGTGTCGCAGCAGTTGCTGAAAAGCACCGTGCGGGCTTCAAGGCTGGACTTAGTCGCAAGAAATTTTATCGCGATCTGATCGTTGATATACTGAATGTCGATGGGTTCAATCCCAAGGCTGCGGTAGCACTCGAGCAAGCGACGAAGGTTCGAACCGAGCTCGCTGAATATGATCGATTAATCACTGAAGCCAGTATTTCTGGTTACGTTGAAGACCTCCAAATGTTCGGAGCAACAGACAGATCTGATTTTCTGATTCTGCCTGCGGCACATATTTTAACAACAGTTTGGGGCGCAATCAGTATAGCCTCAAGTTACCCTAAGGATGAATACCTTCAAGTTGCTGAGTACTCGGCTGAAATGATTGCTGCGGTAATAAAGCGTGCTGTCTAAATTGTGCTCCTTGCGAGCCGCAATAAGATAATCAGAACTTGTTTGAAGTAAGAAATGTATTAACGAAAGGCACCGTTTTACATTCTGACAGCAGCCAGTCAATGCGAAGCTTTACTAGGCAGACCAAAATGCACGATTTAGGCGTCGCCATGGCGATCATCCATGATCTCCATCAGACCATGTCGATGTGCAGCTTCAAGTGATTCCAAACCCCAGTCATCAATTAGCAGGACTTACGTTTTCGCCAACTGCTTCAGCAGTTTTTGATAGCTGCCGTCCGCCTTGGCCTGGGTCATCTGTAACAATCGCGACAAGCGATAGTAGCGCGCACTGTAGCAGCGCAAACAGGCGTTGCGGCCCACAGCACAAGCAAGATAGGTTTTACCGCGGCCGCAAGGTCCCCTGTGTGTCACACCTGATCCCAGTCACTCACTGTTTGAGATAACATAGTTTTCAGGGTAATAATTTAGGAATTATTGCAATGCCAACAACCCCTTCAGAAACCAATAGCACCCAGATTGCTCCGCAACCGGCACTGGAGAGGATGCTCGTTAAAAGAATAGAGATGATAGATGCAGCGAAATATCTGTTTTACCTAATCTGACGCAGAGATGGAATCGTTTTTGCGCTCTCGCCGCACCTCCAATAAAGGATCTTTCCCACGACAATAGTGCGTAAATCTATCCACATCAGAAAGAAAAAATAAATGCTGAAAGCATCGTTCATTTGCCAACTGTTGTTCCACAGACAATTCCCAGTTATGGACTACCGCTCAAAAGTCAAAAAGAATTTTACGTGTCTGAGGCCTGGGTCAGCGCTAACCTACTTTTCTAACAGATTACTTTCTGTTTACAAACACGTGAAGGGTATGGTGAAACACTTATGCTCACTATTCGAAAACTGTTAGGTTGTAAACACGCCCTTTCAATTTCGCTCTATAACCTGCCATCTCGACTTTCATTTCGCTGCTCTTAAAGCCCGTAAGGTATTCGAAGTATCTCAGGCAGGTTATGACGAGTTGTTCTTCATCGTTGCGATTCTGGCACTGCTTGACAGTGTGACTCACTCAAATGTTCGAAACATTTTATATGCACTAAAGAAAGAGAATTCCATTGCTACTTGCGATTCCATTTTTCACAGCAGTTGGTGAGATTTGAACCGCACAAACCTTTAAATCAAGTATACATATTCGTACTCACATACCTTTCATTTTACCACGCACCGATGAGCATAATGATTATTATCAGGTTAGTGTCATGCCAGGCTAACGACCCTTTTTTTCCGGCCCTAAGAACGACAGCAGGCTCCATCGAGCGATACTATAGCTCTTTGGCACTAGAGCTTATTAGCGCTTATCTCGTACTATCCGGGCTGCACTACTTAGCATTGCCTTACTTAAAATCCTGCAAAATGGCGACGCTTGTTACGGACTCCCCCTGTCAGCATAGATGTCGCGTCTACTTTTTAGTCCATAACAATATCAGGGGACTGCATTCGAGTGATTTATGCCTAGATACAGTGAAGGATTTAAAGAGCAAGCCATTCAGAAGATGATGCCACCGAACGCAGTAACAGTAGTGCAGATCAGCCGAGACTTCGGCGTCGCAAAACAAACCCTATACAATTGGCGAAATCGGATTAGCCAAGGACGTAAAGCAGTGCCTGCAGACCCGATGGACCCTAAAAATCGGAGCGGGAAAGTGAGCTCACCTTTGTGATTGAATCAGCAGCGCTGAATGAAGTTGCGCTGGCAGAGTATTGCCGCAAGAAAGATTTTTGTGTCGAGCAAATAACAACGCTGGAGTGAAGATGCCATGGCCGAGACAGACGCGCCTCGACTGCTGAGCTTGGCTGAACGCCGAGAGCTACAAAAGGGCAATTCGCAAGCTCGAAAATGAGCTCAAGCGCAAAGACCGTGTGCTCGTCGCAGCAGCTGCGCTGACAATTGCCGATCATGTCTAGTGCCGGTAATGCTAATTTACTTACAATGCTTTGGTCGGTTTTTAAGGCCAAGCTGCTACTACCAGTCAGTAACCATATTTTTATTCGCAATTAGCATTACCGAGCTGTCGCGTCGATAATTAGGTCGTAAGTAACCGAGTGAGGTTTCTAAAATCGTGTTCCAATGGTGACATTGAGATTACGGGGTTCTAGTAAGAATAGGTCGGTGGCTAAACCCGCTTCGGGACCACGTAGCTCTAATCCGGTGGTGTAGTCGTTATTTAGTATATTAGATATGCCGAAGCGGACAAAATATCCGGGGTCTCGGTCGACGCGAAGATCAGCATAAAAATTCAATACCTCCCAGCCAGAAATTTCATCCGCGCCGTCATTGAAGATTCGACCGTAAAAGTCGGGTTGCCAATAATAGTCAAGACGAGTGGTCAGTAGATGGTCCTCAGAGAAGCTTGTTGAATATTCTAAACCTATACTCGCGGTCCATTCAGGAGAGTTGGGTAGTTCCTTGCCTTTTAAGGAAACTGCCTTGCCGGGAGAAAATGCGCCGCCGAATGAATGTTTATCACAACTTTCGCCAATGAGTGCTAGCAAGTACGCGTCACCATCGAAGCCACCAAAGGAGGACGGCGCTTCGAACTGCTCACGACCAATGACGCAGTTCTTCCCTTCTATATCACCCAGAGTCACTAAACTATCATCACCTGCCGTTGGGTCACGGCGGTTGATGCTTTGGCCTTCATCTACCTCGGCCTGTAAGTAAGACAGGTTTAAATTAATTTGGAGGCTGTCTGTTATATATTGGCTGTATTCAAACTCGGCACCATAGATCACTGCGTCAACGTTAAAAATCCCATTTTCATCGATTTGGTAATCCTGATAGTCGTAGTAAAACAAGGATAGATTGAGTTGGCCGGTTGATTCCAAGAAGAGGTTCTTGGAACCTAGTTCAAAGGCATTGATTTGTTCGGGTTTGAAAGATTCTGACCCCCTTGAGGAAGCATTGTTTACACCGCCAGCCCGATAGCCACGGGAATAGCTAGCATAAAATAGCGAAGCATCAGTGAAAGAAAGTTCTGGTTGCCAGTCAAGGGTGACTCTGCCTGTTGGAGCGGAAAAAGTTTTTGTGAGAGCTCTTGTTCCTTGATTCTGGATAGTTGACACGCCGTCTACAAACTCACCTGCGAATGCAAGGGTTCGTTTTTTTGCGTACTTTTGGTCACGAGTCCAACGAATGCCGAGGGTTAGCTTTAGGTCGTCATTAAACTGGTGATAGTATTCGCCAAAAATGGCGTAACTTTCGACGTTGCTAGAATAATTTTCGTCGTAGATATATGGAGGTAGACTGCTAACGCCGGCGTCGTCTAGCAGGAGTCCGTATGCGTCAAGGCCTGTGGTTGCATTAATAAACTTACTTGTGAAATCGGTTTTTAGATAGAACGCACCTAGTAAGAAATTTGACGGGCCGTCATAGGCAGAGAGAACTCTGAATTCCTGTACATACTGACGATCTCCTGTGTTTAGCGCATCATAACCAAAGGCTTTGGTAAAGGTACCATATATGTTTCCTCCGATAGCGCCGGACAAGTCTTTGCTGGCTGCGCTTAGCTCGATTGGAAAGTTGAAGGGCGTGGTGCCGACCAGGTTATCGTTATCTCGCAACGTACTAGTCCTTGTATAGAGCACCGAGCTAAGTGAATTAAACGTCATTTTCTCCGCTTCATGTTGAAAGTCAAAAGTGACACCGAAGATTTCCGCGTTAGATTCTGGTTCTAAGTCAATATAGGTTTTAAAGCCATCTGTGGGATTAAGGGCGTCAGCAAATGGGTCGTTATCGGTTGCACCGGTAAACAATAGTCCAATACCGCCGATCGTTGCTAGAGAATTGGGTGCGTCAGTACCTCGGCTGCCAGATAAACACCCCAGTCCAGTGCTCTCATCTCGTTTACATGCCATCTTATCAAAGCCCAAGCTATCGTCATTTGACTTAAGATAGCTGCCAATGATGTCCAGGCTGCTCTTTTCTGAAAGAGTCAGGCTTAAGGTTGGCCGGAGGATATAGTAGTCATCTCCATTGATATCATTGCCAGTAAATTCGTTTTCGGTATAACCATCACTTTTCCCGCGTAAAGCCGCTAGCCTAAAACCAACCTTTTCTGATATCGGCAGATTGATAGCGCCCTCAAATGTTGTGTTATTGAAGCTGCCATAACTGACCTCCAGATACCCCCCGGCTTCTTCTGTAGGTCTGCGGGTAATGATATTAATAGCGCCGCCTGTTGAATTTCTTCCATAAAGTGTGCCCTGAGGGCCGCGCAGTACCGTAACCTGCTGAGTATCAAACAAGGCGCCGCCGGCATAACCCGAATTAATATACACATCGTTGATGTGAATACCGACGCCTGCGTCCGCGCCCGCAATAGTTGAGCTGCTCGACCCAACTCCGCGAATTGTGAAGTTTGGGCTACCTGTGCCTGTGTCACTGTAGGTTAGATTGAGCACATGAAATTGCAGCATGCTAGCACTCAGTATTTGTTTTTGTTTTAGCAGTTCATCGCTAAAGGCAGTAGCCGCAATGGGTACAACTTGGATATTTTCACTGGTCCTTTGCGCTGTTACTAGAACCTCTTCAATCTTTTTCTGCTCCGCGCCAGCTGTTAGCGCAAGAGATGCCAGAATCAGACCGGTTGAATTTCGCAGCTGTGGAATCAATTTCTTCATATTTCCTCCCGTTTTTTGTTTTTTTGATACAAGCAAATACTTGAAATTAACACGTCGGGGTACGATAAACGAAAGCGTTTTATTGTTCAAGTATTTACTTTATTATTTTGGAAAAAACCCACAGGCGGATAACGCATGCTGCTCGGTGTTATCTAACTAGGTGGAGAGGCCTTGCATTCTTTTAAGTATTTACTTGTTTTTATATTAGCGGGACATTATGCTGCGCCGGACTTTGGTATACGACCTGTTAACAAAGACTTACGCTCAGTACTATCAGTTGTAGAGGGTTAATCGAAATGAATCAAGAACATGTAGATGTACTTATTGTGGGCGCTGGAATTTCAGGCATTGGAGCAGCGTATCATTTGCAGAAAATGTCTCCAGAAAAGTCATTTTTAATTTTGGAGGGCCGTGAAAATTTGGGAGGTACCTGGGACCTGTTTAAATATCCGGGCCTTCGCTCCGATTCCGACATGCATACCTTGGGTTATTCATTTAAACCCTGGACTAGCCGAAAGGCGATCGCTGATGGCCCATCAATATTGAATTACCTAAAAGAAACGGCGCAAGAAAACGGTATTGATAAACAGATACGCTATGGCGTTCAAGTGAAAGGCGCAAGTTGGTGTAGTGACGATGAGCGCTGGTCGCTCGATGTGGAAACATCGAAAGACAACGAAACATGGAAGCTCACATGTGGGTTCCTATTTATGTGCACCGGATACTATGATTATACGGAGGGTTACCTGCCTTGCTTTGATGGTCTAGACACTTTCTCTGGGCAACTTGTGCACCCTCAAAACTGGCCAGAAGATCTTGATTATAGCGGCAAACGAGTTGTCGTGATTGGCAGTGGTGCTACTGCTGTAACACTGATACCTGAGATGGCCAAAAAAGCAAGCCACATTACGATGTTGCAACGCTCACCAACTTACGTTGTATCTCAACCGGAAGAAGACAACGTTGCCAACTCAATGCATTCCTATTTGCCACATAAATTGGCCCACAGCTTAACGCGCTGGAAGAATATCCTATATGGCATTTTCATATTCCAGTATGTAAAACGTTATCCGCACAAAACAAAAAAATTGATCATAGATAATGTCAGAAAAGAGCTGCCAGATTTTGATGTTGATAAGCATTTTACACCGAGATATATGCCCTGGGATCAACGCGTTTGCGTGGTGCCTAATGGTGATTTGTTTGCTTCTATCCGTGCCAAAAAAGCATTTGTCGTTACCGATCAAATTGACGAGTTTGTGCCTGAGGGTATTAAGCTGAAGTCGGGGGAAATACTGCCGGCGGATATTATTGTGACGGCTACTGGTCTCAATATGCAGTTTTTAAGCGACGTAAAGCTGTCAGTGGATGGGGTCAATATGGCACCAGATGAAATGATGACATACAAGGGGCTCATGTTCAGTGGTGTACCGAACCTTGCACTTTCTTCTGGCTACCTTACAGCATCTTGGACCTTGAAGTGCGATCTGACCAGCACCTATGTATGTCGGCTGCTAAATTATATGGATAGAAAGGGTTTCAAACAGTGTCGCCCTAAGCGTAAGAAAGGATCTGTGGGTGAAGATTTAACGATGAATTTCACTTCTGGTTATGTGCAACGCGCCATTCACAAGTTTCCTAGGCAAGGCTTAAAGTTTCCATGGCGACTCTACGAAAACTATGTGATGGATCGTTTCGTCTTAAAATACAGCAGATTGAATGATGATGTTATGAAGTTTAGTTAGATACTTTTGTGTTTGCTTTGCTGGTATTTACATTGGAATAACGATGGCTAAGTGGAGGTTCGTTATTTACTCAGCTGGAACGATACGTGTCTAACTTAATGAAGGATTGAGAACGTGTTAAGGGTAATGCTAACTGCGTGTGACTTTATAAAAGCCGGCTTTTACCGCCTGTTTAATGGTAATAGTTACGATTTATGTCTCATACGCCGCGGCGACGTTTTCCGCCGTCTACTAACGCGGTGTCTGTCAAAGCCAAAAAAAAGGTGGGTAGAAATTGGAGCCGTCGGTAAAAAACCCTTTCGGTTAGATGGGCACGGTTTTTACTCAGTGATTTGCTTTGGCTGAAGATGGCGATGCGCCGGCAGACCTTCGAGCTTTGATCGATACCGGACAAGTTCCATATTATCGCAGGTTCATATTATTGGAGCATGACTACAGTATTGCCTTCGCGCCGACTCAAGCCTAAATATGAGAAAGATCGAAAGCCTAATATAAAGTAAAAGCATGAGACCAGACCTTGTCGGCGTTAGCATCAAAAAGCCGGCAAAATATTTTAACAAATACTATGGAGAACCTATGAGCAGTCTTGATCTCGCAAAACTACCTGGCTACATAAAGCCAAAAGGAAAGTGGAAGAATATATTCTCATATCACCCTTACGATATAGAACTAGCTAAAGCAAATGGGATTCATCTTTATGACACGGCTGGAAAACAATACATTGATGCTTCCGGCGGACCAATGGCCGTAAACGTAGGGCACAATAATCCACGTATTAAAAAGGCTATAGCTGATCAGTTAGATCTGTTTAATTATGTCCATCCTATTTTTGCTAATGGCCCTAAGGCGGAGTTTTGCGATAAAATCGCCAGCGTTGCACCTGGTTCTCTCAATGCTAGCTATCTCGTCTCGGGGGGTTCAGAAGCAGTTGATACTGCAATGAAACTTGTCAGACAGGCACAAATTGCGCGGGGCTTTAAAAATAAACACAAAATAATATCTAATCACGAATCCTATCACGGTATGACGCTTGCGACGTTGGCTGTATCTGGTAACGCTAGCAGTCAGACACCCTTCGAAAACATGTTCAAGCGCTACCCTCAAATTAAGCAGTATAGCGATCACAATAGACCAGTCGAAATATCACGAGAGGAATGGGGCGTTGTTTGTGCCCAAGAATTGGAACAGGCTATTCACTACGCGGGTCCAAATACGGTTGCAGCATACCTAGCAACCCCGCATGGCGCAGGTTGTGACTACGGAGTCGTGCCGCCAATATCCTATTGGGAAACAATTCGTGAAATTTGTAATCACTATGATGTATATCTCATCGCAGATGAGGTTATTACTGGGTTTGGTCGAACAGGAAAGTGGTTCGGCATGCAGCATTTCAAAGTTCAGGCAGATGTGATGACGACAGCCAAAGGAATATCGGGTATGTATGCACCTCTTGGCGCTGTTACTGTATCCGATGAAATTAATGAGCTGTTTAATACCGGTGCCTACTTTATTCATGGTTTCACCAGCGGCGGGCATCCTATCGCCGTTGCGGCGGGAAGCGCGACGATCGATGTTGTTCGAGATGATAAGTTAGTGGAAAATGCAGCGGCGATGGAGTCGGTATTATTTGCTCATAAAGATAAGCTATTAGCTCATCCAACGGTGAAGGATATCCGAGGCTGGGGGCTGTTTATGGTCGGCGAATTAGTTAAGAATAAAGATGATATGACGTTTTTTGATTCTGATCAGGAGGCCGAGAAGTTATTTCAACAGGTTGCACTAAAAAATGGTTTGGCACTCTATGGGACTTTATACGGCGCACGCCGTCAACCTGCAAATCGCCGAGGTCTACCTTTCTGGATCTCGCCACCATTGAGTATCAATTCAAACCAAATTAATGACATGATGTCTCGTCTAGACGATACGCTAAGCGAATGGGAAATTAAGTTGAAGGTCTAACTCTCAATAAGCGTTAAACGCGAAGTTGCATTTTTGACTGTTATAAAATTTGCGTGGTTGCTTATGTCTACCCGCTAGTGGGTAGACATAAGAAGACCATCAAACACGGCTAACTAAAAATATGTTTGGGTCAAGAAAATCCGGCACATTAATTTTTAATATTGATCAAATCGCGGGCGGCGTTACCGGTCTATGCCTGTATCTTCTCACCACTCATAGGTTTTGAACCCAGACTTCTTCTAACCGTGCTCGCGGCATTCATGCATGTATGGATCGGAGTAGGCTCCCTTGCTCCTCGACACTGCTTCTCAAATCTCATCGTCTACATCCAAACGGGTTTTGCTCGCGATCTTTTCGCTCGTCATCCATTTGATGAGACCAGCGATGTAAGCTTCGAACAGATACATCCACCACTTCACAGGCACGCGTTTTGCTCGCGCCCTGATCTACAGCTTCTTCAATCAACTGTCTTGCCATCTGTCGGTCCGACAACGCGACTATTCGTCCTCGGGATCGTCCCAGATGGCCCGGGAATTTTTTGATAACACCAGCAAAACCACTGTTTCAGCCAGCGCTTTATCCTTACGCCGTAGCTCTGCTTCAAGTTTCTTAATCTTGCATCGATTTTCTTTGCGACTGCTGGTTTGTTGCTGTTGCACTTGCTCGTCCAGCGCGTAGCCCTTGAGCGCAGCGTGACGTCAACTGACGACCTGCTCCGGATACAACCCTTTTTTCACCGCAGTATTCCGACAGCTCTAATGCATTCAATGCTGCCCTCGCGGTGACGACCGCTAGCTTATCCTGTACGGACCAACTACCAGGACGACTATGATCACCTGGCACGGCTAACCCCTTGTTTCTGAATTCTGTTCTCCATTTGTACAGAGTAACAACACTGACGCCTGTTTCCTCGCGAACGGCACGAACGGAAATGGCACTGGGTGCATCATTTTTTTGACAAGCACTTTTTTAAACTCAATAGAATGTCTCGACATGATTCAATCTCTCTTTGCGCCCTGCTAGTATTTTAGGGGAATCAAAAAGAGTCGACAGATAGCCTGGCACATAAGGAACTCAACAATTTGAAATACCACAATACGCTAATGGAACACTGGCCCCTTAATAACTTAACAACTACTTCCAGTAAAATGAATCTATGACAACGCTTAAGTAAAGACAATACCCTACAGACAAACCTGGTTGTACTCTGCAACCTGCCACTCTTCTTGATCGACAATGGCTACGCCGCGTATAGGCCGATTGAACATACCAGGTGCTTGTTACTATGTTATGGCGCACGGACCGGAGCGGCGCCATATCAAAGTTGGAAAGACTTGCTTAAGTCATTATGGGATCAATGTCCCCGGAAGTTACTCGTTTACGAGAAAACTTTACCTATGAATCCTTTAGTTTTGTGGGGGGTCACCATTAAGGTAACTCTAGAACCTGCGCAATATCACGCCAGTCGACGACCTTAAAGTTTTGACTGGACCCTATCGGTGCGTTAAAGCCATCCTGCACGACGAATATACCGAGCGGAAATCGTTGACCCATCGCAGCACCATTGGCCTCGATGCCATCGGTTTCCTGCGCACCATCGACACCACTTGTTTCTGAAGCACCGATCCTAAACCGACCCTGGAAATCATAGGGCGCAACAGCATCATAAACTGCATAGCTATCGTTACCCTGGGATGACGCTATCAGGTATTGCTGTTCACCATTATCATAAAGAGCAACACCTTCGACGTCTGCAACAAGACCTGTTAACTCACCAACACCATCAACTTTAGTGGGGGGTTCAAATATTCCTTCACTTAATCCATCAATCGGCCCGTCTAAGGACGATCGTGTTTTCAGCTGCCAGATACCGGCACCTTCTTCACCGATAAAAAGGCTATTCGTTTTATCCTGATGAACACACCCCTCTAATTGACTGCTAAGCGAAAGCGAACCTATCGCCTTTGCTTTCACCGCCGGGTGCACACTCAGAATTTCATAACCTTGTATCAACCCACTCTTGTAGGTCACAAAAGCAACCATGGCATCATCAGTAGACTCCCTACTGACTCGTCCGAGGCAGATTCCGTAGGGTTCAATATCAGCGCCAAATGAGCCGATGATCGTGGCGCCCGTTTCGACCACACTAAATAGCGTGACTGAGTTATCCGCCCTATTAGAGGTCACTGCGAGATCGCCCATCCAATCACCAACAGTCACACCTTGTCTCAAGTCGATATTGTTCGGTAAGCCGGCTGGAACAAATTGCATCAAATTCCCCTCCAGGTCATACACACCAATACCAGCCTTCTTATCCGTGGCCAATATGAGGCTTTTATTGGGATCTGTTGGATGAATCCAAATAGCTGGGTCGTCAGCAGCGTCGTCGCTTGAGGTCACTGGTTGCGTCTCGAAGCGTGCCACTACCGTGGGAACTACCTCACGATCGAAATAGGCAAAGTTCTCTCTCTGCTCATCTTCCGGCAACTCAATGAACCCTGGCTCCGCACTGATCTGAAGTAGAAATTGGCGTTGTAACTCGACTGGTTGTAACTCAGCTGGCTTTGAGTCAATTGGTTTTGGCTCAAGAGGCTGTGAATTCTGCACGCAGCCGATGAGTAAAGACAATGCTATCAACGCAATAATGGTTCGCTTGTATAAACTATTCATGATTCTCATCTCTAAAATGTTGCCTGTATGCCGAGTTTCCCGGTCCACGAATACTCTTCGTATTGCAGCAACTGATCACTAGTAGGACCATTCTGGAACGCCAGGTAGGGTTCATCGCCCAGGTTTACCAGCTGGGCATAAACACGGAAGTTATCCGTCATTCTATAGCTGGCAGAAACATCGAATTGGGTGTGGTCTTTAACATATCGATCTTCATCAGCAGACCCGCCTAGCTCATCAAGATACTCATCTCGATAAGTCGCAGTCAGTCGAACGCTTAAGGGTCCACGCTCGTAGCCCAACATTGCGTTGTAGTTGTTTTTACTCGCCGCTGGTAAAGGTATCGTCCGACCACCAATGTCACCTTCAGCATCTGTGTAGGTGTAGTTCACGCTCACGAGCAGACCATCAAAGGGTGCGGGCAGGTCAGTCAATGCTTGTTGATAGGCGATTTCAAAGCCTGCTACCGTCGCTTCGTTACCGTTAAGAGGGATCAGTGCTTCGTCGAATGTTACACCATTGTAAACCCCCATAAATGGGTCATCACCTGATTCAAATTCGACATCTACAATGAAATCGTCAATGGCCTTATAAAAGACGCCGACCTGAAAAACAGCCTCGGGTTTGAAGTACCACTCTGCACTCAGGTCATAGTTCCAAGCGGAAAGTGGGTCGAGTTCTGGGTTACCAAACTCTCCCTCTCGCTCGCCATCATCTGCTTCTTCTACGATAAACCTTGGCGCCAGTTTACTGATACCGGGTCTTACAACACTCTTGAAAAAACCACCGCGCAACACTATGTCACTACGCGCATCGTAGCGTACGCTCATACTAGGTAGGACATCGGTATATTCGTTAGTAAAAGAGCGTGCTGTGGTAAATACAGCGTCTTCAGTTAAGACAGCGCCGTTGCGCGTCCCATCCTCCTCAACCAGTTCGACCAGACTACCTTGCATTGCATTTTCAGTTCGCTCAATGCGCACCCCACCCGCCACCGTCAACTTATCGAGTTCGTAGAAACCCATGACGTAAGCGGCAACTATGTCTTCCTCTACTGTGTAGTCTTCAATCGCCGATTCAAAGGCAGTGTCTAGCGCGTTGACTTCAAAACTTGAGCGATTTTCGCTGTTAAAGTCTCGTGTTGCAGCTAGGTCCGGCAAGGCACCCAACTGCGCAAGATCGTAAGACTGTTGTCCGAAAACATCTGCAAGCGTATAACTGCCTGAAAAATCGTCAAATACTTGTAAGAACAGATCGAACGATTTTTCTCTTTGCCGTAATTTTGTGCCGAACTTGACCCTCAGATCACCCTGAGCAACCGCCAGTTCTCGCGTGACATCAAGCTGAAATGCGACTTCATCATCTTCTGCAAGGCCTTCAACCAACTCGGTTTTGTTGAATGCATAGGTTGCTGGATCATCAAATGCCGTCAGCCCAGCCGTGACCGCAAAGACAGGTAATTCGATATTGGCATAATCGAAAGTGACCGCAAGGTCCCCCACAGCATCGAAGTCATTTCGAAACCGGGTCGGATCCTCAGTGTCGGTTTCTTCCTCTTCCGCCCCAGCGTAAGAAGCTTTGTACTCAATCGTCCAGTCACCCGTATTTGTGATTCCACCCAACTCGAGGGAGAAAATCTGCTGGGATTCGAATCGATCCTTGAGACCTCGTCGCACTGAAATTTCACCGTCATCGGACAAGAAGGATGCTGAAGAACTTGTACCGAGTGTCGGCTCTTCGTCCATTTCAAAGACCAGACGACGCCGCTGTTCTGTGTCATCGAAGAGACTGTACAGCGTTCGTGCATATAGGCTCGTCGAATCATCAACTCGATAGTCAATCGAAAGGGACGCACCGACCCTTTCGCGTTCGACGTCGTAATCGCGGTATTCAATAGCATCAGCAAAGGTGATTCCAGAGTCAGTGACATCCCAACCTTCAGCCTCTACATTATCCGTCGATGTCTCGCGCTTGTTATACGAAAAACCGCCAGCCACACCCAACTTTTCGCTAAACGGATAGACAAAATCTACACTCGCCTTGGGTGAGGTCTTACCGTTTAAGTCATTGTAGGAAGACTCTAGTTTAAGCGCATAAAATGGCTCGTCACGTTGCAATGAATTCGTGGTGTTGATTCGAATGGCTGCACCGATGGTGTCTGCATCCATATCCGGCAACAATGTTTTAATGACTTCAATGCTCTCCACCAGTTCTGACGGGATAACATCAAGTGCCACGGCACGACTATCAGACTCAGGAGACGGGATCCGGCTACCGTTAACGGATGCGGCGTTCAGACCAGGGTCTAGGCCACGAATCGCAATGAACCGGCCCTCGCCTTGATCATTCAGGACATTCACACCAGCCAAACGGCGGACTGCTTCAGCGACATTCTGGTCAGGAAACTGACCAATGGCATCTCGGGTCACAATACTTTTGATCAGATCGTCGTTACGCTGCCGGTTCAGAGCGTTTTGCATCATTGCGCGCTGACCGACCACAATGACATTTTCAATGTCCGCTTCTTCGTCCTTTGCCTGAACCTTTTCATCATTTGCCCATGCCATACAGGGCAGCAGCACCACTGTTGACACCATACTTGAAAACCAATATTTCATTTATTTTCCACTCTAGTAAGCCACCAATGTCGGTCGTCTCCATCTAGTTTTGAATACACCTAAAGCAAAGCCCCATCGACCAACGAGTGGCGCAGACATTAAAGTGCAAGCGTAAAGATTGAATTAATGCATCCGTCACAGGAAATTAAGATTTAATGAAGGGCGTTCTAAAAGAAATATTTCACCCCGATATCAATTAACCCACGTATAATTGGTGTCCGTGCCACCATAGATCTTTACCGTGCTAAACCGCTTCATTCACCTCTTAATTCTCTTCCTCATCAGCAGCACAGCTGTTGCTACTTCAATTGAGGAGATGATGCTTACGGGCAACAATCTACGCCTGATGGGGAATATGGCGGCAGCCAGTGAGATCAAGGATCAGATCCGTCAGTTGGCACCCCGGGACCCTGCCAGCTATGCCTTCAACCTCAATACGATTATCACGGAACTGTCATGGGAAGACTCCCAGCTCAGGTTTGACGAACAATTGCTCAGCGATGCAAAGCAATTGATTGCGTTGTGCGATGCCGGCATCTCAAGTGCTTCGAGTGTGAACAATGCTAACTACTATTGTGGGCAGGCCTATTTCTCGCTGTCCTTTTACAACGGCATACGCGGCAACTACATTAGTGCCGGTCGCAATGGCACCACGGCGATTGACTATCTGGAGGCTGCGCTCAAACAAGACCCTAAGCTCATTCGAGCCAAGATGTACCTCGGCATCGCCTATTACTACGCCGACAACCTACCGAACTTCATCAAGCTGTTTAGTAGGGTAATTTGGTTTATTCCCTCGGGTAATTCCACAAAGAGCTTACCGTACCTGCGTGACGTCATGGCATCAGACGATGCATTTAGTGACGTCGCTCGATATATCTATGCAACCTTGCTGATCAACGGCAATGATAACGAGGTTAAAGACGCCCTTTCGGAAATCAATATTCTTATCAAGCGATACCCTGAAAATGCTCGCTTCCAATTGCGCTACGTTTCGGTCATTTTAGGCAACGGTCAATTCACCGAAACTCTCGAACGAATCAATACTTATAGGGCAACAGAGCCGGGTAAGAATCTAAGCATAATCGACACCAACTTATTGAATATCTGGGCAGCTCGCGCGCATTTGGGTTTGGGTCAAATAGAACAAGCCATTCAAGTTCAACAACAAATCAAATTTGACCCTGCGAACACCACAGTGCCTACCTGGGGACTTGCCTGGTACGAACTCACAGGGGGACAGTTGGAAGACTTAATCGGCAATCGCAAATCGGCGATCGAAAGTTATGAGCGGGTCCTGACCTTAAACACCAAGACCTTTGTGAGTCCTGTGATCGTCACTATGGCTCGCGCTGCTATTAACACCCCCTATACACTTCCTTAAGCACTTACTTAAGCACTTACTTAAGCACTTTCTGCCGCCCGCCAGTCTCAGACAGGAATAGGTCCTTTCACGATAACGCTATCCATAAGACGCCGTTTACCCTGGCCAAGGCTGGCTATCTCGCCGCAGACGCAGAGCAGCCCAGCCTCGATCTGGTGCAAGCCGATCCTCTCGACAACCTCAACGCTACCGCCATTCGCTAACATGGCGTACTGGCAACCAGTGCCAAGCTCGGGTCATACGCCGTGCCTGCAACAAAAAACCCGGCTGCACCTCTGACATGGGCACAACGCTATCAGCGAGTTAGATATCCGCGAACGGACTGCCACACCAGATCCCGCAAAAATCAACCTTTGGATGGATAGGCAACTTGCGCCGTCCTCCTTATGCTCTTGATGATGGAAATAGTCTTTGTAGCCACGGCATCGCTAATCGGCAGATGAGCACAAAAAACGATCAATTCCCCGAACTTGCGGCAGCATTACGGGACGTCAGAGCTTACTTTGCCTACACAGGCCTCTTTAGTGCGGCCATTAATTTACTGTTGCTGGTTCCTATCATCTACATGCTGCAGGTTTATGACCGAGTTATTTCGAGCGGCAGCTATTCAACGTTGACCATGCTCAGCTTACTAATGATCGCGTTGCTTATCGCGATGGGTGTTTTTGAATGGGTACGCTCCAGCATTTTGATTGCCGCGAGCAACCGACTAGAGAAAACGCTTGAGCCAAGAGTTGCTGATGCTACTTTTCGTCGCGCACTGCTTTCTGGTGGCATGTCTGCGAGCGCCCAACCTTTGTCGGACCTTTCTGCGCTACGGCAGTATATGACAAGCCAGGCACCGTTCGCCTTTTTTGATACTCCTTGGGTACCGATTTATCTGCTCATTATGTATCTATTCCACCCTTGGTTTGGCATAGCCGCTACAGCTGCAATTGTCGTGATGGCGTCACTCACCTACCTTAATGAACGCCTGACAAACGAGACTTTGCAGGACGCAAATGCATTGAATGGCGCTGCTGCAAATTCCATGAGCAGCAATCTCCGAAATGCGGAAGTCATTGCCGCCATGGGTATGGCCCACAGCATCAATACACGCCATAAGGCTATGACGTCAGAAGTTACCGGGCTACAAACTATTGCCAGTCGTTGGTCGAACATCATTCGTAGCAGCTCTAGAAGCTTTCGCATTATTATGCAAAGTTGTGTCCTTGGCTTAGGTGCGTATCTGGCATTAAAACAACAGATATCCCCCGGCATGATGATTGGTGGCTCGTTGCTACTTGGCCGCACACTAGCTCCTATCGATCAGTTAGTGGGGTCGTGGAAGGGATTTTCAGATGCACGCGCACAGTATCAGCGTTTGGGAGAAGTACTCGAAAAATTACCAGCTAAAGCTCAAGTAATGAGTTTACCCGAACCCGTTGGAAAACTCAGCGCCGACAACCTTATTGTGGTGCCACCGGGTGCACAATGGCCTGCTGTGAAAGGTGTATCAATCGATCTCGAAGTTGGCGAGGCACTTGGTATCGTCGGCCCGAGTGCATCAGGTAAATCTACTCTTGCTCGTGCGCTGCTTGGTATATGGCCAGTACAAAAAGGTACAGTGCGGCTCGATGGCGCAGACATCGCCCAGTGGGACAGAGAAGAACTTGGACCGTTTATTGGTTACTTGCCACAAGATATTGAACTGTTTGATGGCAGCATCGCAGAGAACATCTCTCGATTTAGCGCAGTGGATCCAGACAAAGTTGTTGAGGCTGCAAAGCTCGCCGACGTTCACGATCTCATCCTACAGTTAACAGAAGGTTACGATACACGAATAGGCGCGTCTGGCGGCGTGCTCTCGGGCGGTCAAAGGCAGCGCGTTGCACTTGCTAGAGCCGTGTATGACAAGCCTAAGCTTATCTTACTCGATGAGCCGAACTCCAACTTAGATGACCAGGGTGAAAGAGCCCTCGTGAACACTGTGCTCAAGTTGAAGGAAGCTCAATGCACTGTCATTGTGATTAGCCATCGCGTGGCCATCCTGCATGCGATGGACAAAATGTTGATCTTAAACGATGGCCAAGCCGCAGATGAGGGTACTAGAGAACAAGTGCTAGGGCGTCTCACAGCTCCTCGTGAAGTCGCCAAACCAACACCGGGTGAATCGAAAGCCGTATTAAAAATGGAAGTGAAAAAAGAACCAAAAGATGAAACCAAGGGAGAGGCGAGTTGAGCGATCAAACTATTCCTACGCTCAGCGACGATGACTTAACCAGCATCGCTCGCCCTACCAAGGTTGGTGTCACTTTATTCGCTTTAATATTTGGCGTTTTTGGTCTTTGGTCAGCCACAGCCCCATTAGATGGTGCAGCTCTCGCGAATGGTCGGGTGACCGTTGCCTCGCATAGTAAAACCGCGCAGCACTTAGAGGGCGGTATCGTTGCAGAAATTTTGGTTAAGAATGGGGACTTTGTTAAAAAAAATCAGTTGCTGATCAAGCTGGATGAAACTCAGTCCCTTGCGCAATTAGATATCGTAACTAGTCAATACAACGCGATGAAGTTAAAAGAGGCTCGGCTCATCTCAGAGAAAGCTAATGCGGATAAGGTGAGCTATCCAGCAGCAGTGCTGGACTCTGGTTCAGTTTCTGAAGAAGAAATTGCCGGCGAAAACGAAATATTTGCCGCACGAAAAGCGGCCAGAATTGCTGGTGTCGAACTGTTGAACCAACGAGTTGAGCAGCTCAGATCAAAGGCCATTGGTCTGGTCGCACTCAAAGCTAGCAAGGATTCCCTAGTGCAGTCTTTTGCGGCAGAACTCGAAGATACTAAAGCACTGTTGGGTGAAGGCTTTTCAGATAAAACACGCTTACGAGAAATTGAACGGGCCTTGGCTGTACAGATTGGTGAGTCTGCTGATCTCACCGCTAACATTTCGTCAATAGATGTACAGATAGCAGAAACCAAGTTACAAATTATCCTGCAAGATCGTGAGTTTCAAAACACAGTTGTGAAAGAACTGGGTGAGACGCAAAACGCGCTCAGCGATGTAACCAAACGTATTACAGCGCTAAAAGACATTGTCGCTCGCACCTCTGTACGCTCGCCTGTTTCTGGCACCATCAAGGGCATGCAGTTTCATACTATTGGCGGCGTGATTAGCCCGGCGACAAAAATTGTTGATATCGTTCCAGAAGACGACGAGCTAATTGTAGAGGTTCAGGTCTCTCCTAACGACATTGATCGTGTTGCACTCAATCAAGCAGCCAACATTCGATTCTCAACCTTTGGTAATGTAGTACCCAATATCTTTGGCCGACTGACTCACATCTCTGCTGATATTTTCGTCGATGAGAAAACCGGAATGCCGTACTACAAGGCTCGTATTGAGGTCACCGATGAAGGCGCTAAGGAGCTGGGTAATCTAAAGCTCGTGCCCGGCATGCCAGCGGAAGTCTTTATTGCCACAGGCTCACGAACGTTTCTTCAGTATTTATTCAAACCTTTATCAAACACTTTAGCGCGCAGCTTTAATGAGGACTAACAATGACCAGCAAGACCTTTAAGCTATTTGGTTTAAAACCACTACTATTGGCGGGCGCAATCACAATTGTGCCTCAAGCAGCCTCAGCAGAAGTGAATGCGGGTTCAGCAGCTCTCGGATCAACATTAGAAGATTTTTTTACCGCCGCTTTAGACTATAGTCCGCACCTGAAGATATCCGAACAGCGCAGAGCCATTGGCGCAGCAAGGCGGGACGCCGCAACCGGTCAGCTCAAACCGCAGATATCCGCTAATGCCACGCTGACAGACAATAGAAGAAGGACAGGTGACTCTCTGAATGAGTTCGATGGTGAGCGCTATTCAATTCAACTTCGTCAGGTACTGTTTGACTGGGAAGCATTTTCGGCGCGCAAACAAGCCACTTCAGAACGAGATCGCAGCGAGGCTGAGTATTTTTATGAATTGTCTGTGCTGCTAACGGAAGTTTCAGATAAATACTTTGATGTCCTTCAGGCCCAGGGCGAAGTTGAGTCTAAGAACGCAGAACTTGAAGCTGTTAAAAAACAACGCTCACAAATTCAAAGTCAGTTTGATCGCCAATTGGCGCAAATCACAGATTTGCTTCAATCAAAAGCCAGTGTTGCCGCGGTAGAAGCTGAAAAAATTCAGTTACAAAGTGAATTAGATCTTGCTCGCGAAGCATTGCGAAGCACCAGCGGCCTGGATGTAGGCAAACTGTTTGATTTAGCAGATGATGCGGCCATTCCTTCCGCTAGCAGAGGTATTGCTGCTTGGGTTGCGATGGCACATAGCAACAACTACCAAATTCAAGCAAGAGAATTTGCCACTAAAGCGACCGAAGCGGGTATCTCTCGAAGTAAGGGTGCTTTTTGGCCTAACGCCTCTTTAGTGGTACAAAGACAAGATTCAGGTGTTGGTTTCGACAACGCACCGATTCAAGACTCTGAAACCACATACGTGGGTATAGACTTTTACATCCCTATTTATTCCGGCGGTAGTCGCAGTGCTTCACTACGAGAGTCTCGCAGCCTGCATGCCATTGCACAAAGTGAATTGGAACAAATTAAACTCGATACCAGCGAGCTGGTACGAAGCGCATATTTGCTATTCGAAGCGAGCAAGTCATTTATCAAGGCAGCACAAATCTTAGTTGAGTCCACAACAGCAACTGCAGATGCTATGCAAAAAGGATTTGATCTTGGCACCGTGACCAACGTTGATGTACTGAACGCGATTCGCGATCGATTTGAAGCACAACGACGTTTGCAGCAGTCAAAATACGACAGTATCAAATACTATTTGTTATTAAAGCGTGAATCGGGTTCACTCACCGCGCAAGATATGGTTGAAGTGAGCTCTTGGTTAACCAGCACGGCAAGTACGAGCTTTAACGAAACCAAGGATCTTGCTTACCTCGATAGTGATGATTGGATCACACGGTAACTTACCAGAGAAATAAAAAAAGGCGCACTGCGCCTTTTTTTATACCCGAAATTTAGGCCAACCCTAAGACTTTATCCACTAGGGACTCTAGAAGATAAAGCCATCGCTATCAGTTTCTTCTAAATTGCCAGCAGCGCCTAAGATCTTGACGACTTCGACATAGTCATCGCCACCACCGTCGCTATCAAATTCAATCACAATGGCACCACCAGAGGAGCGAAAGTTTAGCCAACCGGCAGAAAACGCTGATTCGTCTTGCGGTCCGCCATTGGCACTCAAGAGCCCGCTGAAATCAAGGATCTCTCCGGCATTATCGGTCGTGAAATTAGCAAGCACAGGCGGGTTATCCGGGTCAGCGGCATCTACCAGCAGGTACGCAACCGTTACATCAACCGCAACCGTACCTACTCCACCGGCTGAATCCGTTGCCGTGACATTCACGCGATAGGTATTGCCTGCCGCATCTGCATCATCGACATAACTAGGTGCTGACGTAAACGACAGTTCACCCGTTGATGGATCAATACTGAAAAGCCCACCATCATCAGCACCTGAAACACCATAGGTGATAGTTTGATTCTCAACGTCAAACGCTGAATAGGTCTCAACCGCGGTATCACCTTCTGTAATGGTCAGTTCTGTGACCGTATCATCTTCAAAGATAGGAATACCGTTTGTGCCTGCAATGGTACCGATGAACAGATCTTGCGTTGTTTCATTACCCGCATCATCAGTTGCTGTAAGTGTCAGCTCATAGACACCGTCGCCATTGGCATCAGGACCTCCAAACGGCGCGAACAAAGTAGACGATCGGATGGAAAACCCCCCCTCGCCTTGGTCTGGCCCTGAAAGTACCAAGGACGCTAAATCACCGTCTTCATCGTTGAACATGAAGGAAACAGCCTGCTGACCGCTTGGATCATCTAATGAAAATACGTTGTCTAGGTCCGTCGTGATCGCGCTAGCAGCTGTTACGGATATACTTATGGTTGGAGCCTCTGCAACATTCACTACAGTTGCAGTGATATTTTGTATGGCCACTCTACCCGTGCTATCGGTTGCTGATACGCTGACCTCATAGTCATTTGATACCCCGAATGTCAGTGGCCCCTGCGGGCTTTCAAAATTGGGCGCCGAACTAAAACTGAGTTCCCCAGTGCTGGCGTTAATCGAGAAGAAGCTTGCCGCTTTACCGCCACTAATACCGTATGTGATGTCATCACCATTGCCATCTCTTGCCAACAAATCTACAACAAAAGTTGTGTTTTCGTTGATGTCAAACGATGTCTCGTTAAAGAATATTGGCGTGAATTCTTGCTCCACCACTGTGACCGTATTCGCTACTGAAATCACCGTGTTCTTGTTGCTGTAAGTCGTATTACTCGCACCAACAGATTTCGTCGCACCTCGAGCGAGATTAACGGTATCGCCTGAATCGCCATCAACTTGTAAAGTGAGCCCCGCACCTAATAAGTCCCCTGCTTGAAGGTGACTAATGGTAAGTGTGTTATCACCGCTACCGGTTAGATCAATGGTCTCGAAGTTCGTCAGCGCCCGGGGCTGAAGATCATCAAAGTTTAGACTTAAACCAGCACCATCGAGTGCTAACGTATCATCGCCGCCGCCACCGTCAATGCGGAAGAAGTTAACACCAGAAACCGTAACGGTGTCGTCTCCACTTCCTGCTTTGACAACATCTTGACCGCCAGCATTGAGCTGATCATTTCCATTTGTGCCAACTAATCCTGCATCACCCGCAAAGTCATCGCCATAAATCACATAAGCGCTGCCTTGATGAACGTCATCTTCAGCTTTCGCGCTGTATTCCTCAGAACCTTTTTCTCCCACGACGATATCAGCAAATCCATCGCCGTTAATATCCCCTGCGTTACCCACACTCTGACCAAGCTTACTGGTATCCGATCCACTGACAGCAAAGCCGTTGGTACCATCGAGATCTGTTAGTTCGAGCAATCCACCATGACCCGTTGCTGCACCAAATACGACGTATGCTTCGCCTGCGTATTGCTCAGTATCATCGTTATAATTTGCGCGTTCATTGGCGACAATAAAGTCATCGTAGCCATCACCGTTAACATCGCCCAGCATCACGATGGATCCAGCGATCGAGCCGTCGTCATCGGCATCGCTATTAATCTTGAACCCTAAACTGCCGTCACCACCGTAGGCTGGGTCAAGTGCGAGTAGAGAGCCCGATGAGCGGTAGCCGTCATCGTAAGAAAGGTTCGAGACAACATTCGACATGTCTGACGCGCCAAACAAAACAAAAACGCCATATTCATCATGACCAATGACAAGATCAGCAAACCCATCGCCGTTAATGTCGCCGCCACCGGCAACTGCATCGTTGCCATAATAAAGCTCGAAGCCATTGCTTCCGTCTAAGTTATCGACATCTAGTGAGGCATCACCGCTGTCAGTTCCCAGTATGACGAAGTAGCTACCAAACAAGAAGTCATCGAAGCCGTCACCGTTGATATCACCCGCTGCAGCCACGTTAGAACCGAGTTGACTCGATGTTTGGTTAACGCCGGTAATTTCCATTCCGGTTGTACCGTCAAGACCTTCAAGGTCTATGCTGCCATCAAGACCATCGGTCGAGCCAAACACAACATAAACTGATCCTTCACGATCAGTCGTATGGGTTTTATAGTGACCGGAGATAATGAAGTCATCAATACCGTCACCGTTGAAATCACCAATTCCTGTCACACTATTACCGCTCTTAGCGCCTATACCACTAGCCGTTAATGCAAAGCCATCATTGGTGCCAGAGCTTTCAAGGTCGCTCGCGGTAATCCTGGCGGAAAAATTACTATCTCCATTAGCTTCATCGTTTTCGCCGAAGACCACATAACTAATACCTTCACGGCCATTGCCATATCCGCTCGGTAGACTGTCGCCAGCACTTGGATCGCCAACCAGCAAGTCATCTATGCCATCGCCGTTGATATCGCCAGCGCTCGCGACTGAGGCACCTAAGGAATCATCATATCCATCCAAAGTAAAGCCGTTACTACCATCCAACGTTGCAAGAGAAACACTTGAAGCTAAGCCATCATCGCCGAATACAACAAACGCCCGACCGCCGAAATAGTCGTACCCATAATAATCGGATTTAAATGAGTAAGCGCGTTCAAGACCAATCACTAGATCGGCAAATCCATCGCCGTTTATATCTCCCGCAGAGCCAAAATCAAAAAGAACCCAATCATCGTCAGCACTACCTTGAATCGTAAAGCCGTTATCTCCATCAAGGTTATCGATTGAAAACGTCGGTTGAGGATCAAGGACACGAACGTCCACACCATCTTCTACTTGCAATCGCGTAGCAGTGGACGCTAGTTGGTAAATATCGAACAACACACCATTAGCATCCGCCTGATTGTTGGTAATCAGATTCCAGTCACCAGTAGCTAATAGCTTATCCGCTGATTCACCGAAAACCTTAAGCGTACCGCCAGCAACTGTATTCACCGAAGTTTCGTCAACTTTCAAGGTATGAGCGCCGGTGCCAGTAAAGTTAATAACCTCAACACCAGTGAGGCTCGTCACAGCTGTAAGATCGAATGAGACATCACTACCTGACACATTCAGCGCATCGGAGCCTTCACCACCTTCAATAGTGTCGTTAGTATCGGTAACAGAATAGACAATGGTGTCGTCGCCGCCTAAGCCTTGCAGTCTATTATTACCGGTGTTGCCCACTAAGGTATTCGCTAATGCGTTACCTGTCGCATTGATATTGGCACTGCCGGTCAGGCTAAGGTTTTCGACGTTATCGCTAAGTGTTCGAGTGATCGATGAATTAACGATATCCGTACCTCCACCGGCCAGTTCAACGACGACATCGTTTGCATTATCAATTGTGAAAGTGTCATCACCCGCCTTACCTTCAAGGCGATCCGTACCTGTGCCGCCGTCAAGTGTATCGTTACCGCTGTTACCGATAAGGGTATTGTTTAGCGCATTACCCGTACCGGTATTACTATTGGCTGAGGTGAAGGTCAGATTTTCAATATTTTGCCGACCACTCGTTGTTGTTAGATCAAACGCATTCAGAGATGTTTGAACCGTATCAGCATTGCCTCGTGAAGCTTCAGCAACAATATCGCTGGCATTGTCTACAACATAGGTATCGTTACCTGCGCCACCCAACATGGAGTCGACACCACCACCGCCATCTAGAACGTTGTTGCCGGAGTTGCCTCGCAAAGTGTTAGCAGCACTATTACCTGTCGCGTTGACATTGTCTCCGCCCGTGAGCGTGAGGTTTTCAAAATTATCACCGAGCGTGTAACTCAACGCAGAATTCACGACGTCGGTACCAGCACCTATTGCTTCTTCAATGACATCGTTAGCATCCACGGTATAGCTGTCATCACCCGCGCCACCACGAAGCGTATCCGCACCTTCTTTGCCGTCGAGCGTATCGTTACCCGTGTTACCCGTGATGATATTGTCTCTGGCATTACCAGTTAATATTGCGGCGTCGGTTGTGACGAGAACTAGATTCTCTACTTCAGCACTTAGCGTTACTGGAAACGTCGGAGTCGGATTTGAAATCCTCACCGTATCGTTCGAAACATCTTCAATCGGCGTCACATCCACGCTTTTGACTCTATTAATCACATCGACACGGCCTGCAGCGTTTTCGGCGACACTGACTCCAAGAGCAACCACGTTTGTTACACCGTTTTGCGTCACGCTCACTTTTACAATTGATGGATCAGCACCTTGAACAAACTGAGGTGCATTGATAAAACGAATCACCCCATCAATATCAACGTTGAACAGCTCACTGCCTTCAACCAACGCAAACTGCGTGCCCGCGCCATCAACGATTAGCTGGGTAACTCTCTCATTTCCAGCACCCGCCGAAATAGCCAATTTCTCATTGACTTCATCAATAACCTTAACCTTAAACGATGCGCCAGGCGTAGGACGGGAGTTACCGACAACGATCTTAGTAAATGGCGTCAGCTCGTAAACGTTATCACCGTTCTCATCGCCTGCATTCTCAAAATCGGGAGAACCAACAAATGTGACCAACCCATTTTCATCGACATTAAACAGGTGACCATCTTCACCAACCAACCCGTAGGTCACTTCAGACCTTGAGGGACTAAACAAGTCAGCAATACTGCCGACCAAAGTTTGGTTTTCAATCATCCTGAATTCACGGCCTTCGATGACGGCATCAAAGGTTTCAATATTGTAGGTGTCATCACCTGCACCACCGGCAAAAACATCATTGCCGCCTGCACCTTGAAAAACGTTGTTATTGGAGTTGCCAGTTAACGTATTGTTGTTAGCGTTACCCGTCGCATTGATATTGGCAGAGCCAGTGAGGATAAGATTTTCAAGCGTATTGCCAAGCGTATAAGTCACACTTGACTGCACTGTATCTGTACCGGTTGTTCCAGATTCGTCAACCACATTCGCCACGTTATCAACAACGTAGGTATCGCCACCATCACCACCCACGAGTGTGTCTACTCCGCCACGGCCATCAAGAATATTAGCGCTGCTGTTACCGGTCAGAACGTTGTTACTATCGTCACCACTAAGATTCGCAGCACCCGCAGCATCAAGCAGCGTTGCATTTTCGACATTCTGAAAATCTGACAAAAGGTCAACGCTTATAGATGCTTGAACTGTATCGACCCCTTCGCCTGCACTTTCGTTGACTGTATCGCCAATGTTCACGACGTAAATATCGTTTCCTTGCCCACCCTCTAGGGTATCTGCTCCGGCTCCACCTTCAAGGCTATCATTACCTGTTCCGCCGCGGAGAATGTCTGCACCGACTCCGCCCAAAAGAGAATCGTTACCCCCGGCGCCATCCAAAGTATCATCACCGGCTAACCCTGAAATCTGATTATTACCGGAACTTCCGACAATCGAATTAGATAAAGCATTACCGGTAGCCGAGGAACTAGCAGTAGACGCTGATAACGAAAGGTCAATGTTTTCAACGTTAGGAAAATCGCCAAGGTTAAGATCCGAGAGCGAAAAGATCGTATCACTACCGCCATTCGCAGCCTCGACAATGGTATCAAGCTCATCAACCAGATAAACATCGTCTCCATCACCACCCACCAGACTATCCGTGCCCGCGCCGCCGACCAGCGTATCAGTACCACCGTTACCGACTAGCGTATCGTTGCCACCGTTACCTTCGAGCCTGTTGTTAGCTTCATTACCGGTAAGCGTGTTATTTGAATCATCTAAAGATGCGTTTATGGCACTGGTACCTGTCAAGGTGATATTTTCAATGTCTCCAACTGTACGAGCAGCCAGTACCCGAGCGTCGTGATCATAGGAAATGCTAGCTTCAATATTGTCGGCATCGCCGCCAGTGTCCTTAATCAGCTGGCTCGCATCACTGAAACGATAGGTATCGTTTCCTGATCCACCATACATATTGGAGCCATCTAAAACATCATCGCCTTCATCACCAAACAGAAAATCGTTGCCGCCGCCGCCAAGAAGCGTATCGTCACCTTGCTTACCGCTGATGATGTTCGCTCGGCTGTTACCCGTGATTTCATTTGAACTTAAGTTGCCATCGATATCGATCGAGCTATCGCTTGTTGAGACACGAAGATTTTCAATACCACGGGGAATTACAAAAGGCTCTTGCGTTTCAACAGCAGGAATCAAAATGGTATCGATACCACCTGATTCTGCGATGCTTTCGTTGATAACATCTCTGATATCACTACTATCGGCGAAGAGCCTCGTCACCAAGTAGGTGTCATTGCCGCGTCCACCGTCCAGTGTATCTACATCTAAATCATTACCGCCAAATAAGGTATCGTCACCTGCGCCACCCATCAAACTATCGGCGCCGCCACCGCCATTAAGATCGTTATTACCTGTACCGCCAACAATGACGTTCGCCTGATTATTACCAGTACCACTGATATTCGTTGCACCGGTTAACTTCAAGTTTTCAATATTGTCAATTAGGGTGTAGCTGACACTAGAAACCACCTGGTCAAGGCCTTCATTTTGACCTTCAACAACAGAATCACCGCTGTTGTTGACCACGTAGGTATCATTACCGCCACGACCTTCAAGAATATCATTGCCATTACCGCTGACGAGATAGTTAGCAAGACTATTACCTTGGACTATTTCGCCCTGTCCAGACCCTACTGCGGTCACGATCCCTTCACCTAAAACTAACACTTCAATGTTAACTGGCGTCTGGAAGCCCTCTAGATTAGCGATGACTGTATCTCTTCCTTCGTTTGCGAGTTCTACAATCACATCTTCAGAATCAACAATGACGTACGTGTCGTCGCCTTGGCCACCCTGCAGCGTGTCAACATCGTTGCTTTTAAAATACTGCCTAAGATCATTGATAAAATCTTCTGTGACGCCACCATCCAAGGAGACTCGGCCCTCTATGATGTTACTGATAATAGTGGCGAGTGAGCCCTTAATAGCACTAAAACCAATACCAAATAGGTCTGCCGCGATATCAGGAGTTAGCGCCTCAACCACCTCGCGAGGAATCTGACTGAGCGTCTTTATGGTGTCTCGCACAAGTCCACCAGGTTCAGAACGCCCAGCAATCGGCAATTCAACATCTGCCGGTAAGGCAGCATATATTCGGTTGATCATCACCGTTTGACTAAAGAAAGCGTCTCCACTAAGTAAAAGTGCATTTAGCAATTCATCAGGCAGTGCGTCGACGATCTGATCCAATTTGGAGGCTGTTCGCTCACCGTTTTCGGTGCGAATTCTATCCTGCACATTAATGAAAATATCATCGCTTCGGGGCAGGTTGCTCAGCCCCAAGAGGTCATTTACTAAAAGCCGAAACGGTTGGGGTGGAAGGCCATCAAGTACAAAATCCACTTCAAAGTATTCGGCACGAAGCACGCTCGTTAGATTCTCAATGACTAAATCGGTTTCAGCTAAAACCGCAGCCCTTTCCGCTATGCTGCGCAGCACATCTTCGGCATTACCTTCAGGCAAACTGAGTCCTTCCGGCAGCGCGGCAGCTATTTTTGTCCTCACCGCGTCAAAATTGTATTTGCCGTCGGCATCCGTGAATCGCAAATAGTTGATAATTTCTTCAGGTAACAAGCCGATGACGCGAGCGACCGGGTCCAAGTCTTGCTGAAAAGTATCGTTGCCGCCGCCACCTAGCAGCAGGTTCTTACCGAAATTACCCTGAATAAAATTGTCTTTGTCATCGCCTGTGGCGTTTAGATTCAGGGACCCGGTCAGCAAAACATTCTCGACACTAGAGACTTGAATACTCTTCAAGCGGCCACCTTCCTCGACGAGAGAAGCGGAACTGTAATCTAACAACGAAATACTCACGCTGTTTGAAGTGGCGGTATCATTGCCGCCATCACTAAGTTCAACAATCACATCGCCTGCGCGTTGGATCTGATAAAAATCATTACCTAAGCCGCCTTCTAATCTCGCATCACCTGCAGCTCCAGCAGCTGTATCCGCTCCAGAATCACCGATTAAAGTATCATTACCGAGGCCACCAATGAGTGTATCGCTAGCGCCTCGCGCTGTGAGCGTGTTGTTACCCGAGCTACCTGTAATTTTATTATCACCTAGACCGCCAACTGCATTCATGTCTTGATTAGGGGGCGCAACGTCATTTGAGAAAGAGACTCGAAACCTCTCTGCATCATCTGGATTTATCTGGATTTCGCCTAAAACAAGATTCTCAATAACAGAGTCAGTCGGCAGTGTGTAGGTGAAGGTTGCATCGGAGAAACCGACTATTTCTCGATTTTGGTTACCGCCAAAAATCGTCTCTGCCGAACTGAAAGTAACAATGGTGTCATTACCTTCGCTGTCAAAAATAACATCATTGGTATTCCTCACCAGATACCTGTCATCGCCGCGACCACCCTCTAGCGTATCAGTACCATGGTTTCCGCTTACCGCTTGATCACCGCCGATAAGCGTATCATTGCCGTCACGGCCCTCTATAAGGTTATTGCCTAAGTTTCCTTGAAGAAAGTTATTAAGGTAATTACCAGCGGCGTTAAAGTTTAGAGATTGCCCTTGCAAGATGATGTTTTCAATCGTGCCAAACAAGTTGCCGGAAGCTTCGAGTGCAGCCAAATCAACTCCCTGGCCATTCGCACCGCCGGTTGAGAAACCGGTAAAAAACACCGAATCAGTACCAGCGTTTTCGTTCTCAAAGATGATGTCGTTCTCGTCAAAAATATAGGCGTCATTGCCTTCACCACCAAACAGGAGGTCAGAGCCCGCTTGGCCGTTTAGAATGTCGCCACCACCTTGGCCATTGAGCGTGTCATTACCGCCGCCGCCATCTATGGCATTTCCTGAGTTATTACCCTCAATATAGTTATTGAGATCATTGCCGGATACTGGGCCAAATCCCACATTGAACAAATTCTCCACATTCGCGGCAAGCGCATAACTTGTATTTGATGTTAGCCTGACACTGTCAGTGCCCTGACCAGGGGATTCAACTACCACGTCACCAGAGCTGTCTACTAAATAGACATCATCACCTTTGCCGCCGACAAGCGTGTCAGCACCTCGCCCACCGTCTAGAAAGTCTGCCCAGGTACCACTGTGGCCAGTAATCGAATCGTTGCCGGCGCCGCCGAATGCAACGTGCTGACCGCCGACAAGACTCTTTACAAGAGCTGTCGCCAAACCAATTGCAAAATCAACCACTAGACCTTCAATGGCACCATTAATATCACTCAGGGCAACAGCGAATGCTCCCGCTGTTACAGAGTCAGGAAACAAATTCTCCGGCGCGTCGCCATAAGAAAGCCTGTCGCCCAATTCAGTACCTGCCGAATAAACGGTAGTACCGCCGAACGCATCAAAGAAGCCTTCAATGGCTTTCGATACTTTGCTGAAACTTTCAATCACGCCAAGGATCTGGCCAGCGCCCGGCGCATTGTTCAGAGCGATCGCAAGACCTGCTTGGAGCAGATCATTGTCGAGTCCAATCAGATCAGAAAACTCTGCAGCAGGATCAGGTATTTGAGGGAATTGAGCGGCAGCACCATTTTGCGGTTGAGTCGGTAAAGACGGGAACTTTGCTAAATCTGCTTGACTGGTTCGAACAACTTGGGCGGTATCTTGATCATTGGTATTTAGAATCTGTAGGCTAAAACCAGTAGGGGCGCCATTAAGACCCATGGCACTGTACACAAGGAAATCACCTTGCTTGACCCCGGCGCTCCAATCGCTTGCTCCTAGAAATATAGTGTCCTCGCTTCTGCCGTCAATGCGAAGCGAAGTCTGACCTTGATCCAGTAACGTTTGGGCACTATCTCGATCTATCGTTAAAATTTCTGAGCGCTCTCCTACAAACTCAATTATTTCGATGCCTGAGAATCCGCCAGACAATAATTGAGCAACATCCACAGAGTTCGAGAAAACCTGCAACGTGTCTTCGCCTGTACCGCCGCGAAAAACATCTCCGCGGGTATAGTCGAGAAGGTCGTCGCCCGCACCACCATCCAGAGTATCCTTGCCAGCACCGCCCCCTAGAGTATCGTTACCGGCATTACCCTCCAATAAGTCATCGCCACCCAGACCAACAATCAAATCGGTACTGGATCCGCCACTAATCGTATCGTTGCCAGGCGTGGATCTAACCTCGAGGCTACGATCGGATTCATTAACAACGCTAACCGCACCATTGCCACCCAATAAAATAATGGTGTCGTCAGCAATATCAGTACCTGTGAGGTCGCCAATCACAAACGAACCGCCAGCGTTGCCGCTAGACAATATAATTTCTTCAACACCGCTCAAAGTCAGCTCAAAATCACCGCCATTTAGAACGACTTTGCCGTTTACTGCGGTAATGGAAACGCTTGCAGGCGGAGCGGGAATCAACGGATCGGCATTATCATCTGCGGCAGAAAGATTAACTGAAACCAGGTCAAAGCCTGCTCCGCCGTCTATGGTGTCATTACCCTGCCCGACCTCATAGGCCACGGTATCACCACCTGTGCCGGCGACAATAATGTCATCACCTGGCCCACTCAAGATCTGAACAGCTTCAGTCTCAGCAGATTGATCGACAAGCTCAACACCCGGAAGAACCACCAATCCTGCGCGAACCAGTTCTACTAATTCCGCGACAGGCACATTGCTCGCCAGTGGATTGGTAAAGCTGAATTCAACGAAATCAAAGGGTTGGTGCTGCGACCGGGCTAAGCTAATTTCCTGACGTAACTGCACAAGATCAATAACTTCACCCGTTGGCGAAGTAAGGCTGATTTCAATGCCTGGATCTTTCTCCAGAAGCAGCCGAAGTTGGGATTCAAGTTGCGCGATATCCTCAGTGGGGCTTAGTTCGAAATCCGTCGCAGTACCCGTTAGCACGGCTTCTCGAATCACGAGCTGCCCGTTCGAATCAACAAATTGATAGCGTAAGGTGATTGAGAACATTTCTCCCGTCGCCAAACTTTCTGCCACGCTAGGTTCAAAGGTAAATGTGCCGTCTTGTAAGAGAGTAAACTTACCCTCTTTTGGCGCTGTTAGAAGTTTGGCTTGCGATCCTTTATCGCTCGATTCACCGGCAAAGAGATTACCCTCAATGCGAACCGGTTCAGCCTCTGAGCTAGCATCGCTTACCGACCTCTCTTCTTGAGGTGCTGCTTGTTGCTCGTCCATGACAGGCTCATCTGCGTTCGAACTTGATTTATCGTCAGCGCTCACTCTCTACTCCTAATCAGTAAACAAGATGGTAGCCCTACATAATTACCATCACGATCTAGTGCTTTTTATAGCCTCCGGACTATATCAGCGGCAAAACAACAGGATTACCCGCCTAAAGTATGATTTTTGAGCTCAACAAAGAAAAACTCGACCGTTCATGCCACACTTCCCCTTGTTTTGTAAGAGATTGACGAAGCCACAAGCCAATATGAAAGTGCTATTTGTTCATCAAAATTTTCCCGGTCAGTACCGTCATGTCGCTACTGCGCTGGCGAACAATCCAAATAACGTCGTGGTCGCTATCGGTGAGGCTAGAAACGTGGGCAGACTGGCGCATCCGCGCATCACTGAAATTGGCTATAAGACACCGGAGGGCGCAAGCAATCAGACTCACCACTACCTACGAAGCACAGAAGCTGGCGTAAGACGCGGTCAACAAGTCATCAGAGTGGCCGATGAACTACTCGCAAAAGGTTTTGAGCCTGACGTCATTTGCTGCCATCCGGCCTGGGGTGAAGGGTTGTTCCTAAGAGACGTATGGTCCAAAGCCAAGCTCTTATACTTTTTTGAATTCTTTTATCACGCACATGGCAGGGATACCGGCTTCGATCCTGAGTTTCCGCAAAGCCGCGATAGTGTTTTTAAAACCCGTACCCGCAACAGCATCCACCTGATGAGTCTTGATAGCGCCGATTGGGGTATAACGCCCACCCGTTGGCAACACAGCTCGTTACCAAAGGAGTATCAAAGCAAAGTCAGTGTGATATTTGATGGCGTTGATACTGATGTCGTCAAGCCAAACGACAGCGCAGAGCTTGAAATTAGCGACGAGTTAATCTTAAGTTGCAACGACGAGGTCATCACTTTTATCAATCGTAACCTTGAACCCTATAGAGGCTACCATCAGTTTATGCGGGCCTTACCCAAACTGATGAAGGCACGCCCCAATGCTCATTTTGTTTTATTGGGAGGAGATGGCGTCAGTTATGGCACCACGCCATCGAATGGCGAAACCTACAAACAAAAATACTTGGATGAGGTTAGTGGTGACATTGACTTAGAACGGCTGCATTTTTTAGGTCGCGTCTCTTATGAGCAATATCTAAACGTTATTCAGGTATCTACAGTGCATGTATACCTGACGTATCCTTTTGTACTGTCTTGGTCATTGATAGAGACTATGAGTGCAGGTTGCGCCATCGTGGCATCAGCAACACCGCCGGTAAAAGAAGTGATAGAACACGGCGCGAACGGCCTGTTGTTTGAATTCTTTGATACCGACGCACTAGTAGAGCAAGTGTGCCGCGTGCTCGACCATCCTGATAGCATGATAGACATGCGTAAAGCAGCGCGTGCATCAGCTATCAAACATTATGATCTCAAGCAGGTTTGCCTGCCCAAGCAGCTAGCACTTATTGAGACAGTCGCCCAATCATAACCTGTTGAAGAATTAGAGAATCTATTCCAAACAAAATTTAAAGGACTAATCCGGATGAATGACAAGACAGATTATGAAACGGAGAAAAAAGAAGAACAAGAAAAACCCAGCTTCGAAGTTCGTACATCGCGGCAGTTTGTTAACTGGTTGATTGAACAAAATATCAGCCTAGGCTTCTCAACCTACCAGTCTGGAAAGGTATTCTTGCTAGGCCACAACGACAAACGTGAGCTGTCAATCTTTGAGCGGTCGTTTCCTCGCCCTATGGGTCTCTGGACTGATGGCCAAACCATGCTCATGAGTTCGCTGTACCAAATATTCAGGTCATACAACACGTTGCCAGACGGTCAACTCAACGACGGCTATGATCGTTGGTTTGTACCGAAAATGAGCTACATCACAGGCGATTTAGACATACATGATTTACAGCTAGATCCAACCACAGATCAACCCGTCTTTATCAACACATTGTTTTGTTGCCTCGCAACGACGTCCAAGCAGCACAGCTTTAAACCGCTGTGGAAACCTAAATTCATTAGCCAATTGGTACCTGAAGATCGGTGCCATTTGAACGGCTTAGCCATGAAAGACGGCAAGCCTGCTTACGTCACTGCAGTCGCCGAAACCAATGTCACCGATGGCTGGCGAGAACACCGCAAGGATGGTGGTGTTGTGATTGATATTGCGACGGACGAAGTGGTTTGTCGCGGGCTTTCAATGCCTCACTCACCTCGGTGGCACAACGGGAAATTATGGCTCGCTAACTCAGGACGGGGTGAGTATGGCTATGTCGATTTTGATAAAGCCAAATTTGAGCCCATCACTTTTTGCCCAGGCTTTATTCGTGGCGCCACGATGCACGGTAATTTCGCAGTTGTGGGTTTATCAAAACCACGCAACGACACCTTTCAAGGATTAGAACTAGACGGGCGTTTGGAGAAAGAAAAAGTCAGCGCGAGAAGCGGACTATATGTCATTGATTTGACCACAGGCGCTATTCCCCATTGGCTTCACACTGAAGGTATAGTTTCTGAGCTTTATGATGTCATTTCCCTTTCAGGCATAAAACGCCCCAGTTTAGTCGGTTTTCAGAATGACCAGATTAGGCGAGTAATTTCTATCGATAGCGATTAACCAACGTTAAATGAGCATTCTAGACTTCTTCGCTGCCTTTAAGCAGGCGATGCGATTGTTCACTTCGAAGATTTTAAAAATCTGACTGACATGCGTTTTGACAGTGGACTTGCCGATGAACAATTCGTCAGCAATCGACTGATTGCTCATTCCCTGGTCCATCAAAGAAAGGATCTCAGTTTGCCTGCGGGTTAACTGGATTTGGTTTGAGTTGTCACCTTGGAAAGGCGACTGAGTGCTTGCTCCTTTATAAAAACTGGGCACATGGATATCCCCAGCACGACACGCTTCGACAGCATCGACAATCTGTTGCGTGCTGTAAGATTTTGGCAAATAGCCAACAATCCCAAGATCAAATACTTCTCGGATCGTGCTTTCTTCTTGGACAGAAGACATCACCATAACCGGAGTATAGTAGTTATTTTTATTGAGATAACGGATGAGCTCAATACCACCCCAACCCGGCATGAGTAAATCGGTAATGATGAGATCGTATTCATTTCGCCCAACCAGCTCCGTCGGCACAAGTTCGGCATCTGAAACAAAATCTATGTGGTAGTCAGACCTTAGTGTCTTGATCGCGGCGATGAGCCCCTCACAAAAAGACAAATGATCATCAACTAAGAATATTTTCAAGAATTACTCGTTAGCTATTTATGGGAAAATTCTATCACGAAAAAACGAACCCATTCAGCCTCACGCAAAAGATCAACCTTTTGGTGGATACCACAATAGCGACTTCAAGAGTATTCTTCTCTAATCACAAAAAAAATGAGGCAAAAAAGGAGATGCCCAAAAAAAAGTTCGACCACATTCACATCGTGGAACAACCGAAGAAAAAAGCGTACAAGCGCCGCCGGGTGTATGCTGTTGGTCTTGTCGTGATTGTCGTCGTTCTAGTACTGATTATCCTTAGCTAGTTCCTGTCCGGAAACCCATATCTCATTGAAAATAAAGGATAAAAATACAATAAAGTGATAAAAACCCTTCTGGATTTGTTAGAATTAATTTACGAGAAAAACAAAAACAAACCAGAAGG
>Ga0222651_1000224_pt1 | contig 42161 bp, 36 predicted proteins | sample AntAcemetagen369_FD_179855 | JGI IMG/M metagenome (GOLD analysis project Ga0222651, IMG submission 179855) | Saline water microbial communities from Ace Lake, Antarctica - #369 | ecosystem: Environmental > Aquatic > Non-marine Saline and Alkaline > Saline | place: Antarctica: Ace Lake...
TGGGCATGACCATATCCAACCCGGTGGATTGCAGCACCGAATCCAGCGAGTCGATTACCGGGGCGTCCTCGATCAGCCCGATGGCAAGCGCGTCGGTATTGGATTCGGCGACGTAATCGCTGAAGGGGCGCAATCCGTAATCGGCGGCGCGCACACCGGTGCAGGCCGGGCGGTTGCCATCGGGGCCGTAGCGCATGGCCGATACCGCATCGCTGGTCTGCGACGCGGCCAGCCCGACATGGGGGAAGACGATTCCGGCCACCCCGGCATCCAGCAGCCGCGCGACCCCGGCGGGGGCATCATTGGCAACCCGGACGATGACGGAAACGCCGATCCCTCTTGCAGCGCGGACATGGTCGAGCACATTGCCGATTTCCAGCGGCGCATGTTCCAGATCGACGATCACGAAATCGAAACCGGCCAGCCCGGCCAATTCGGTATGCGCCGGGTCCGGCGAGAAGACGAACATGCCATAGACGCAGTGACCATCCTGCATGCGGGCTTTCAGGCTTTTCGTGTCTGGCATGGGCGGTTCAATCCTTGCGATCTGACGTAACGTTACGGGGTATCAGCGATTCTGTTCAGCCTGCGCCAGTGCCGTATTTACGTCGCTGCGTAGAATTTTTCCGGTTGCGGTTCGCGGAATGGCATCGAGTTTCGCAAGGCGGACATTCTCCATCTCGGTCGGCAGCAGCGCCGGCAGGCGGTCCCGGATGACTGCCATGGCGTCCGCGTTTTCGGGCACGACGACGACCCATAAGCGGTTGGCACCGTTTTCGTCGGCAATACTGGTAACGCACAGGTCGGTTACCGGCAGCGACGGCCGCAACTGTTCTTCCAGCGGGCCGGGGATAAACTTGATCCCCTGGACATTCAGCATGTCGTCTTCGCGGCCGACCAGCCGAAGCGTCAGCCGGTCTTGCAGGACGGCGATGTCGCCGGGATAGAACCAGCCGTTGCGGAACATGCGTGCGGTCGCTGCCGGGTCGTCGATATACCTGCCGACACTGCCGTCGGAGCGGATACGCACCCGGCCTGGTGTTCCCTGGACCGGTTGTTCGTTGTCATCCACGACCTCGACCTGCACGCCCGGCAGGATCCGGCCGATGCCGTCTGCTCCGATCATGCAGACCGGCGCAATTTCCTGCGTGCCGTAGCTTTCGACAATCTCCCCCGCAAGCGAATCAAGGACCCGTTGGCGAACCGATTTTGGCAGCGCGGCACCGATGGTGAAGACTGTCAGGTCCGGCAGCTTCTGGTATCCGGACGGCAGGGAATCCAGAACCTGAATCAGGACGAAGGGCGGCAGGGTGATATGGGTGATCGCCTGACTGGCCAGTACGGCGCTAATGCTGTCCCGGGTGTCATAAACACAGGTGCCGCCCATTCGGATACAGGCGGCGACATAGTCCACGAAGACCTCGATGTGGAATCCCATGGATATCAGATAGCGTGAGCGGCGGTTGAACCCGCTTCTGAACTGGTATTGCCTTATAAAGAATTCGCGGGCCCGCCCGGGGCGGATCATCCGTTTGAGGATACCGGTGGTGCCGGAGCTTCTGACGATACGCATTGGCGTTTCAGCGACAGCAGGTGCGATTGCGACTGGAAGTTCAGGGGTGAGTTGTCGAACTGTATCAACCCATTTTTCATCCATGACATGGATGCGACGGGCCTCCGGCGGCGTGTTGTCGGGCGCGCAGATAACCAGATCAGCAGTGGAGAAAGCGGCGTTCATATCCGGCGTGCGTGTGCGCTCACTGGAAAACGTGACGACACCCAGCGCCTCCAGCGACAGGATCGCCAGCCAATGCAGGTAAAGGTTGGGATGGTCGATACCGACGATATCGCCGTTACGCAGTCCGAAGCCGCGGAATGCCACGACCATCCGGCCAATATCCTGATACAGGGTGTTGTATGATATGTCCCGGCCATTGAGGCAAAGGGCGACATCATCCGGATGCAGCCCCGCGTGGTGGCCGATAAAATCTACTGTGGACGGCAGTGCCGCCACCGACTCCGTTGTGTCCTTGGCGATATTTTCCATGCGCTTCGCCTTTTCATCAGTGTTGTGGGTGCCACGCCGTATTCAAAAGGTCGTTTCTATCGAGAACAATAGGCAAATTTGGGAACTATAATGAATTGGGGTGGAATAATGCCCGGCCTTTTGACAATGCGACAGTCGATGCTGCATTTGGAAAAAGCATCCGATATTCCAGTTCGTGATTTGATTTTTGGTTTGCGGTCCGCCCCGCTATCCTTTCCTCCAGGTTGCCCGTATAGATGCGAAGCATGACATTCTCGGGGAGGATTGAACATTGGCGCAAGACCAGCCGAACGTATTGCTCATTTGTGCGGACCATTGGGCGGCCGAACATTTCGGTGTGGCGGGCAATGACATCATCCTGACGCCCGGGCTGAATGAAATCGCGCTTTGCGGCACGCGATTTACCAATACCTATTCCGAAAGCCCGGTCTGTATTCCGGCACGGCGCACGCTCATGACCGGCCAGACCCCGCGATCCCACGGCGACCGGAAGTTCAACGACACCCTGCGGATGCCCGATGTGACCACGATGGCGCAGGCCTTTCGCAATGCAGGCTACCAGGCTGATGCGGTGGGCAAGCTGCATGTACATCCCCAACGCGATCGCATCGGTTTTGACAGCGTCCTGCTGGATGATGAGGGGCGCCCGCAATGGGGCGTGCATGACGATTACGATATCTATCTGGGTCAGGCGGGATATGCCGGCCGGCAGTTCGACCACGGTATGAGCAACAACCAGTATTATTACCGCCCCTGGCACCTGCCGGAGGAAACCCATGCGACCAACTGGGCCGCGCGCGGCATGGTGCAGCTGATCAAGCGCCGGGATCCGACGAAGCCTGCCTTCTGGTATCTGGGCTTCCGCGCGCCGCATCCGCCGCTGGTGCCGCCGCAGGCCTATCTGGATCTGTACCGGGATATCGAAATCGATACGCCTTATGTCGGCGACTGGGTGAAGGACCCGGACAGCCTGCCCTATCCGCTATCCGCGTTATACCAGCGCATGAACCTGTATACGCCGGCGCAGTTTCTGGCGGCGAAGAAGGCTTTTTACGCGTTGTGTACACAGGTAGATCACCAGATTCGCTACCTGATCGGGACACTGCGACTGGAAGGGTTACTGGACAATACGATCATCTGCTTTACCAGCGACCACGGCGACATGCTCGGCAATCACCACATGGTCGCCAAGCGGGTCTTCTATGAAAGTTCGGCCAATGTGCCGATGATCCTGATGGGCACGAAGGATAACCCGCCGATGCCTGGCGGTTCGACCGACAACCGGTTGTTCGGGCTGCAGGATGTCATGCCGACATTGCTGGATCTCTGCAATATTCCCATTCCGGATTCCGTTGATGGGGTTTCGATGGTGGGATCGACACGCCGCGACTATTTCTATGGCGAATGCGGCGAGGACGACCATGCGACCCGGATGATCCGTGACCAGCGCTACAAGCTGATTTACTACCCGACCGGCAACCACTTCCAACTGTTCGACCTGGAAAAAGACCCCAAGGAGTGCGTCGATCTGGCACCGGATCCGCAGCATGCTGGAATCCTGCAGGACCTTACAGCGAAATTGCGGGATGAGCTGTATGGCGGTGATGAAAACTGGGTGCACGATGGCGCGTTTGTCGGCTATCCCGACAAGCCCTATGTCTGGGCGCCGCATCGCAGTCTGAACAGTCAGCGCGGCGATGGCTGGCCACCCTCGCCGATGGTCGATATTCCACAGATTGAATGGACGCAGGAACGCTGAAAGCAGCCATCCTGAAGGTCGACGGTTTGGTCTGTTAAATCAAAACGTTTCTTTTAGGCTCGGGAAACAACGCTAGCGGCGGGAATGTCGATGTAGTCGTCCTGTTGCGACGGATTGGTAACGGGACGGGCGAGGTATGACTCTACCCAGATATGCCAGGCTTTTGGGTCCATCGGTTTTGCAAAATAGTATCCCTGTGCCGCGTCGCACCCTGTGGAATGCAGCCAGTCGGCAATTTCCCGGGTCTCCACGCCCTCCGCAACGGTCCACATCCCAAGCTTCCGTGCCAGTTCGATAGTTTCCTGGACAAGGACTTCGTCCTTGCGGAATTCCAGGACACCACGCACGAAGGACTGGTCGATCTTCAGTGTGTCAGCGGGAATATCCTTGAGGTATTTGAGCGATGAATAGCCGGTCCCAAAATCATCAATGGCGATATGGACACCCATGTTGCGAAGCGTGCTAAGGACACGTATGGCTTCGCCAAAGTCTTCGATAACGGCGGTTTCGGTGATTTCCAGCTCAAGCTGTTTCAATCCTTCCGGATTACTTTCAAATGCCGCGACAAGGGTATCGGGGAATTTGGCATCCGTGACATCCCTGCCGGTCACATTGACCGAAATCCGAAAATCGGAATGTCCGATCATCGTCTGAAAGTCCTGGATATATTCGCTTGCGGCGGACAGGCAGGATTGTGTGATGGCCGTGATGAAACGGGAGTTCTCGGCGATGGGAATGAACCGGTCGGGTGGAATGAAACCCTGCTGCGGATGGTTCCATCGGACCAGTAGTTCTGCGCCGATGAGATTGCTGTCGCGTAGCCTGATCTTGGGCTGGGCGGCAAAATAGATGCCACCTGACGCAATTGCCTTGCCCAGTTCAGTCAGCAACTCAAGATTTTGGCGGTGTGAGGCATCCCTTTCCCGGTCAAAGAAATGGACATGGGATAGAGGGGCTGCACCGTCCGACATGGCTGAATGCGATGCCCGGACCAGCTCTTCCACATCATGTCCATGATCCGGGAAACAGGCCACACCGGCCTTTAGCTCCGCATGCACGGGGATGCCTTCGGCAATGAGTTCGGTTTCGAAAGCATTGATAAGCCTGCTGGTGTGTTCCGGAACCTCATCCGCGCTGATATCCCGCAGCAATGCGAGGAACCGGGTTGGCCCGCTTCGGGCTATGAAGCTGTCGGCCGGAAGGACGTCAACGATCCGTTCCGAGCTGGCCTTCATCACTTCTTCATATAGACGCGACCCAAAGGATGACTGAATTTGAACCGCATTGTGCAGGTCAATATTCACGATTGTATGGCGGTGACGGTCAAGAGAATCGTCGTCCAGGACCGAATGGACTTCACGCTGGAAGGCTTCATACAGCGGAAGCCGGGTGACTGAATCGTAATTGGCAGCCTGATACAATGCGTCCCTGGCTTTGAGAATCGCTTCATGCGTAATGCCGATGACGACCCCGAAGCCGATCAGATACCCGCCGCGGGACAGCCAGTTTTCCAGCGACTGCGCTTGTTGCAGCGCGACATCGAGGGGCATCAACGGCCCCATCAGGATCGTGCCGATGAAACCACCCGCGATACCGCCCGGGAGATTGAACCGAAAGGCCGCGAGGATAATCGGAATATATATGACGTGAAGATGGGCAAATTTTGTTCCACCGGTGAAATAGACAACACTCCATGCCAGACAGAACCCGGCCGCGATCATAAGAATGACCGAAAAAGTGTTACGCCATATCCGTTGGAACCATGTAGCTTTCATATAAACCGCCTGAAGCCGCATCCCGATAGCACTACTATCGTAAGTTAAGTTTAATAATTCACTAATATCCGAAAACCGGGAAATTGCATTGTTATAGAGGAACCTTAACGAGACCTTTAACGCCTTAAGTTGATTGAATGAGCTGCTTCCCATTGCCAGAACGGACAATTACCCATGCCGCGCGTGACCCGATTGCTCGACCATCCCATCATCACTCCCGAATCCCACGCGTCGATTGGGACAAATATCCAGGGCCCCTCGCTCATCCGGGTGCCGGAGTGGGTGGCAGAGCCGCTTGGCCGGTATTACCTGTATTTCGCTGATCACAAGGGAAGCTATATCCGGCTGGCCTATGCAGATGCGCTGACAGGGCCGTGGCGGATTCATGAGCCGGGTAGCCTGCACCTGCGCGACTCGCTGTTCCCAACCGAACCGCCTGAAGCGCCTGCCGATGCGCCAAAAGACTATGAACCGTCCGCTTCACCGGCGGCGCGCCGGTCCCATAGTTTCCATACCGAGGCAAGCACGCCGCATATCGCTTCGCCGGATGTGCATGTCGACGACGAAAACCGGCGTATCGTGATGTATTTCCACGGGCTGGAATCCTATTCGAAACAGGCGACGCGGGTGTCGGTCTCCGCCGACGGTATCGCGTTTACGGCACAGCCTGAAATTCTCGGGCGGACGTATTTCCGTGTTTTCCATCACGGTGGCTATACCTATGCGCTGGCGATGCCGGGTCAGCTTTACCGGTCACGCGATGGCCTGACGGGGTACGAGGCGGGGCCGATGCTGTTCAATCCGGATATGCGACATTCGGCGGTGTTCATTCGTAACGGCGCGTTACAGGTATTCTGGACCGAGGTTGGCAACGCGCCCGAAACCATCCTGCTCAGCAGTATCGACCTTTCCAGTGACTGGACCGGCTGGCAGGAAACCGCGCCGATTGAAATTCTGCGGCCCGAATTTGACTGGGAGGGTGCTGATGCGCCGCTGGAACCATCGATCCGCAGCACGGCCTACGGCCATGTAAACCAGTTGCGCGACCCGGCGGTCTATGTCGAGGACGGGGTGGTCTATCTGCTTTATGCCGTCGCGGGCGAAAGCGGCATCGCTATTGCCCGGGTGGATATGGACGGTTGATATACGCTTCCAGCCGTGTGGTTCCGGGAGGCGGCGTTGAGTTGGGCTGAGGCGCGGTGCTAGCCTAGGCGGACAGACTTACCGTTCGCCATTCAGGATATGCTGCATGCCAGACGATTCCCCTGCCGCGCCCGGCGCGGTGACCCGCGAAATCACGGCATTCGCGCGCCGTACACGCTGGGACGATATACCCGATTCCGTAAAACATGAGGCCAAGCGTTCGCTGGTGAATATCTTTGCGACCGCACTGGGCGGCTGCCGTGAGCCGGCGGTGGATAAAAGTATCGCTGTGCTGACCCGGTTTTCCGGCGTGGCGGATTGCGGCATCATCGGGCGGGCCGAGCGCGGGGACATGCTGCTGGCAAGCTTCGTGAATGCCATGGCGGCGAATATCTTCGACTACGACGACACCCATCCCAATACCATCATTCACCCGACAGCACCGGTGGCCCCCGCGCTGTTTGCGTATGCGCAGGCGGAGGGTTGCGACGGTGCAGCGCTGCTGCGCGCCTTCATCATCGGTGGCGAAATCGAATGCCGGCTCGGTAACGCCGTGTCGCCTTATCATTACGGGCGTGGCTGGCACATTACATCGACCTGCGGCGTGTTCGGTGCGGCGGTGGGTGTTGGTGCGTTGCTGGGGTTACGCGAAGAGCAGTTCGGCTGGGCGCTTGGCAATGCCTCCGCACAGGCGTCGGGGCTGGTTGAAACGCTGGGCACCATGTCCAAAAGAATCAGCGTCGGCAATGCTGCGCGCAATGGTCTGTCATCCGCGCTATTGGCGCAGCAGGATTTTTCGGGCCCCGTGGCACCGCTGGAAGGCCAGCGCGGTTTCCTGCCGGTTTATGCGGATGACCCGAAAACCGATGCGTTGCTGGGCGGATTGGGGACGGAATGGGAGATCGCGAAGAATACCTACAAACCCTATCCGACCGGGATCGTGCTCAACCCCGTCATGGAAGCCTGTATTGATCTGCACCGCGCCGGCGGCATCAGGGTTGAGGATGTGGCCGAGGTGGAATTGACCGGCCATCCCTTCCTGCAACAGCGGGCGGACCGCCCCGATGTTGCCACCGGCCGCGAATCCCAGGTCAGTGCCCAGCACGCCATCGCCATCGCGTTGCGCCGGGGCCGGGCGGGGCTGGCGGAATTCAGTGACGATGCGGTGGCGGAAACCGCGCGTGATGGCATTCGCCCCACGGTGCGCTTCATCGACGACACCCGCTACGATATCGAGGGCGTGAAGGTCGTGTTGCGGATGAAGCAGGGGGCGGAACACATCGTGGAGATCACCGATACGCGCGGTGGTTCCGTCAACCCGATGACCGATGCCGACCTGAACGACAAACTGGCCATGCTGGCGGAATATGGTGGTTTCGATCAAGATGTGACGCCGCTGGCCGATGCACTGTGGTCGCTGGATACGGCGGACGATGCCGGCAACATCATGGCGCTGTGTACGAAACAGTGAAGGGGTAGGGGCGATGATTGAACCGTCGAACCATGGCTGGCTGGCGCAGGTCAGGGAGTCTGCGCTTGAACCGGACCTGCCAATCTGCGACCCGCATCATCACCTGTGGGATGATCGCGACGGCCAGGTGGCGCGACGTTACATGATGGATGAAATCAAAAGCGATCTCGATACCGGCCATAATATTGTCTCCACCGTGTTTATCGAACACCTGTCGATGTTTCGTGCGGATGGACCGGATGAGATGAAATATGTCGGCGAGGTCGAATTCGCCAACGGTATCGCGGCAATGGCGGCGTCGGGAATGTATGGGAAGACACGGGTTGCCGCCGGTATTGTCGGCTATGCGGACCTTGCCGGGATACGGGTGCGCGCGGTGCTGGAAGCGGAGGTCGCCGCGGCACCTGATCGGATGAAGGGCATCCGCTGCACCGGCGCGTGGGACCCGGACCCGCGCATCGCGCGCTCGGAAAAGCCGGGCCTGTACATGGATGCGACGTTCCGAAAAGGGTTTGCCGAACTGGCCCCGCTCGGACTTACTTTCGATCTGCCCTGCCGCTACCACCAGCTCGGCGAAGTTACGGACCTGGCGCGGACTTTCCCGGACACAACCATCATCCTCAACCATGTCGGCGGGATCGTGGGGATTGGTGATTATGCCGGGCGACGCGATGAAATTTTCGCGGTGTGGAAACAGAGCCTGTCCGAGGTTGCGGCCTGTCCGAATGTGGTGGTCAAGCTGGGTGGGCTGTGCATGGATTACTGCGGCTTCAACTGGCAGGGAAATCCTCTGCCGCCAACCAGCGCCGAGCTGGCCGAAGCGCAGCGTCCGTATTTCGACGCTGCCATTGAGATGTTCGGCCCTGACCGCTGTATGTTCGAATCCAATTTCCCCGTCGACAAGATCAGTTGCAGCTACGGCGCATTATGGAATTCCTTCAAGCGCATAACCCAAGGGTATTCGCCAGCGGAAAAGGTGAAGCTGTATCATGATACCGCAGTGCGGGTGTATCGGCTGGGGTGAGGGCGATCCCTATTTCGTGAAATTTTCCTGCAGGATCAGGTCGCCCTTGGTGGTGGCGCCGGAGACCCATTCGCCGATCGGGGTGCGTTCCCAGCCGGACGAGAATTTTTTGGCCGTAATCCACCAGATATACCATTCACCGCTATCGGTATCCTTCAGCGGCGTAGCGAATTTGAATTCCTGCCATTTGTAATTCCAGGTCGTCTGCGTCCCCGACAGGGTAACCTTACCGGACAGGCTGACATCAATATCCTTGATTTCGGCGCGGCTGACCTGCTTTTCGCGTTCGACAATGTCCTTCGTGGTCAGCACGATGGGGCCGTGTTCGCTGAATTCATAACGTGGCTTGGCAAGGATCTGTTCGGCGATGGCGAGCCGTTCTGCATCGCTGCTTTTGGCTTCGGGCAGTTTCGATGCGCCGAGCGCTTTTAACCGGTTTGCCGCATAGGTCTTTCGCAGCGTGATGATCTCGTCGATACGCGCCAGCGACCGGGGGGTCGGGGCCTTGGCGAAGGCACGCTGATAGCCGGTGACCGATTGCGCCAGGGCCAGATGCCTGTCGAGCCCGGCATAGATATCCGCCTCGGCGCCCTCCTTGAGGAAGGCGTTCATACGGTGCTTTTCATTGTCCGGATCGAGCTCCCGGTAATAGGCAAGTTCCCGGTCCTGGGCGGCGAACTGGGTCTTCAGCGCATCAAGGGTCTGCTTCAGGGCACTGTCCACATCCTTTAGATTGCCATTGGCAAAACGCAGCAGCCGGTCCAGGTCCTGTTTGTCATAGGGCGCACCGGATTGCACCGTGCCGCGATTGACCGGCAGGTGTGCTGTGGGGGCGATGCGTTGCAGTTCGGCGACGGCTTTCTTTGCTGTCTGCTGGGAGTCGGCGGCGACCTTTATCCAGTTGCGGGCTTCCTGCTCGGTAAACGGTGGCGGCAGCCATTGCGGCGCGCGGTTGGCGCGCAGGTTCTGTTCGATGGTCGCAAGGATCTTTTGGACATCGCCGAGTTCCGATTGCTGCTTGCCGGCGGATTGCACGCCGAAGGCCACCATGTTTTCCAGCTCCGCCAGTTTCGCGGCGGCTGCCTGCACATCGGGATCATCAACTTGCGGAAATTTTTGTACTGCGGCCCGGTACCGCTCGACCGACTTGCGCCACTTGTCGGCATAGGTCGGATCCTGGAAGGGGGTGACACCGCCCTGGTTGAGGGTTTGCATCGCGCTTTCCATATCGCGGGCCAGCTTCTTCACCCGAACCCGTTCGCCGGAAACCAGGGGGCGCGGTGCCTGCGCCAGTTCGACCCGCTCCGGCACAGCCGGGGTGGCAATCGCAACGTCTGTAAATCCCAGGACGGCGAGACACCCAATCAAGACAGCGGTATTTTTCATTCCAGTTTCCTTTGCCATTTCAGGCTGCGCCCCTTCCCCTATCTTAGGGTATCGGGGTGCCCGAATGGAATGGTGGCGGTTGCCTTGCCAGTGAATGACCGGCCTCCGATAATGCCGGGGACTGTCAGCACAAGGGAAGGATCACGGTGATGAGCCAGCTGGGTACGTTGGAGGAACTGCCGCTGGAATACCGGCAGGCGTTGACCGATATCAATCTCGGTCCGCTCTGGCCAAGCCTGCGGTCGCTGGTGCCGCATCACCGGCCGACTCGCGCGACCGAGCCCACCTTGTGGCGCTACGATGATATCCGGCCGCTGCTTCTGCAGGCGGGCGAACTGACCCCGATCGAAAAAGCGGAACGTCGCGTGCTCATGCTGTGCAATCCGGGTCTCGGGCTGGAAAATGCGATGGCGACGCCGTCCATCTATCTTGGCCTGCAACTGATCCTGCCGGGCGAGGTCGCGCCCAACCATCGCCACTCACCCAGCGCCATTCGTTTTGTCGTGGTAGGGGAGGGCGGGTTCACCTCGGTCGAGGGGGAGAAGCTGCCGATGGAACGTGGTGACCTGATCCTGACACCGTCCGGATTGTGGCATGAACACGGCCATGAAGGGTCGGGGCCGGTGGTCTGGCTTGATGCGCTCGACCTGCCGGTGGTCTATCGGATGGAGGCATCCTACGCCACCGAAGGCCCGTCGAACCCGGCGCGCAACACGCCCGATTCATCGCAGACCACGTATCGCCGGTCCGGATTGCTGCCATACGGGATGCTGAATGAGGTCCGCAGTCGCTATCCGCTGCTGCGATACCCGTGGGTCGAAGTACGGCAGAACCTGGTTGACATGTCGCATGGGGCAGGGCGCGGCGACATCCTGCACCTGGCCTATGTGAACCCGCTGACTGGCGAGGAATGCCTGCCGATCATGGGTTTTTCGGCGTTGATGCTAAGGCCGGGTGAAGAGGTCACGATGAAGCGCCGCTCGGCATCCTCGGTGCTGCACGGCATCGAGGGGCAAGGGCAGGCAGAAATTGACGGCGATACGCTGGATTGGGCCGAGCACGACACCATCGCCGTGCCGACCCATGCCCGGTTGACGATCCGTAACAGGTCGTCGAAGGATCCGGCCTTTCTGTTCTGCATCGATGATGCCCCCATGCAGCGCAAGCTGGGCTATTACGAGGAATTCCCCGACGCCTGAAAACGGCGCGTGGTTTGTTGGTCAACCGCGCGTTCAGGGTTTTGCACTGGCGGGGTGCAGGTTGGGTCCCAGAACATGTTCGCCATGTCCAACGACATGGCTGGAGGCGCCGACGATCAGCGGGTCGAAGCCATGCACGACTTTCGTGTCCTTGTTGTCATAGGGCAGTGATGACAGGAAATGCATCATGCAGTTCAGCCGCGCCCGCTTCTTATCGGATGATTTCACGATCACCCACGGGGCATCGGCGGTGTCCGTATAAAAGAACATGGCTTCCTTCGCCTCGGTGTAATCCTCCCATTTCTGCAGTGATGCCATGTCGATAGGGGACAGTTTCCATTGCTTCAGGGGATCGGTCTTGCGTTCGGTGAAGCGACGTTCCTGTTCCTCCTTCGTGACAGAAAACCAGTACTTGAACAGCCGTATGCCCGAACGGGCCCACATGCGTTCGAGTTCCGGTACCTGGCGCATGAACTCGAGGTATTCATTTGCCGTGCAGAAATCCATCACGCGCTCAACACCCGCGCGGTTGTACCAGGACCTGTCGAACATAACGATCTCACCCGCAGTCGGCAGGTGCTCGACATAGCGTTGGAAATACCACTGGCCCTGTTCTTCTTTGCTTGGTTTCTCCAGTGCGACGACGCGGGCGCCGCGTGGATTCAGGTGTTCCATGAAACGCTTGATCGTGCCGCCCTTGCCGGCGGCATCGCGCCCTTCGAACAGCACGACGATCTTCTCGCCGCGATCCTTTACCCATTTCTGGACTTTCAGGAGCTCGACCTGAAGCGCCGCTTTCTGGCGTTCGTAGACGTTGCGCCGCATCTTGGTGTGATACGGGTACTCGCCGTTCTCGAACAGCCGCCGGATGGTGTCGGCGTCATGCCGCATTTCCGCAAGGTGATGCCGGGTTTCAGCCGCGTGTTTGACCGCTTCATCATGCGCGTTGCTGGACGGGGCAGGTTTTTCGACAGCGGTTTTTTTTGCTGCGGAAGCCGCTGCACCTGCGGTGCCGTTACCCGATGGCCTGACTCTTGGTTTCGCTTTTGGCTTCGCCCTGACCGTTTCAGGGCTGGTGTCGATTGCTTGCTGATTGGTTGTTTCTTCCGGCATCGGACCCACCTCGTTCGCTCTGCTGTATCAAAGCGTAAAAGTCTGTCTTAACGATGGGTGGGGAGCATTGATTCAAGTCATTAATCGGTAATATTTGCGGGTGACCGGTCGTTCAAGGTTTCCGGTTGAAATCCTGGCTGGAATTGGTTTTTGGAAACGGGGTTCCCGGGACCGGCACGCCAAGGAAGGTGCAGAGCGGTTCCCAGCCATCCGCCACATCGATGGTCAGCAGTCGGTCGGCAGGAATGGTCTGTTGAACCTCTTCGATATGCCGCTCGTAAACACCAATGGCATGTGCCCGGTCATCCAGCCGGTCGTCGAAAACCTGCTGTACGATCAGCTCATGTGCCATTTCCCCCATCGCCCGTAAATGGGCGTCTTCCAGGCTTGCGCGGTTGCGCATGAAGGGCGCGATGGTTGCCTGGACACTGTCGAACCAGGCATCGGCGGGGCGGACACTGAGAATGACCTTTGCGTTCGGGTAAAAGGCGGCGAGTTCACGCCAGACGCGGGCGCCGGGCCAGTCGACCTGCGACCTGTATCCGGCAAAGACGGTATCCCAATCCATCGCCTCACCCTTGGCGACACGTTGCCAATGGGCGAGTTCCGGCGGCTTGTCCCGTACCTCGAACATATGATGACAGGGACCGAATCCCAGTTGCCCCAGCGCCAGCCTGAGCGAATTTGTCCCCGTTCGCCCAAACCCGGCGCCAATTACTTCGAGAGCCATCAAGTGTTCCTTCTAAGGATGCAATGCCGGTATAGCAGGCGGTCACATTGTTCCGGTTGCCGGTCGCTCAACTCTCGGTGCTGTTACGGCATTTCCACGCTGCCTGCAGGATAGCGTCGCGCTCGGCCCAGCCATCCCCGGCGGCGGTTTCATAAGCGCCGCGCGCTGCCGCAGCAGCCGGAACTTCGAAGCCAAGCGTGGCGGCGTGTTCCTGCATCAGTCGCAGGTCCTTGGCCATGCCGGACAGGTCGAATGCGGGCGTGCCCGGCATTTCGCCCCGGATTGCGGAAACAATGATCGGGATGCGTGGCTTGGCCACAGATGCCGCGCCGGAACTGTCGCCCAGTAAATCGCCCGCCAGGTCCGGGTCGACACCGGAGGCGATGGCGATGGACAATGCTTCGCCAAGGGCTTCCCAATACACGGCGAGCGGCAGGTTGACGGCCAGTTTCATCGCCGATCCGGTGCCGACCGGGCCGACATGTTCGACGCGGCGGCAGAGCTGTTCCAGCAAGGGCTTCGCCCGCTTGAAGGCCTGTTGCGTCCCACCGGCCATGCCCAGCAGTTTACCGGTCTTCGCCGGGGCCACGGTGCCGCCGACCGGGCATTCCAGGAAATCTGCATCCGTTGCGCCGACCCGTTCCGCCGCGGCTCCGGCATCCTCCGGCTTCACCGTGCTCATGTCGATCACCAGATGGGCCGAAGTCAGTCCGGCGCAGAGCCCGGTATCGCCGCCATACACACCGTCCTGCGCGCTCTGATCCAGATACATGCAGATGACCGTATCGGCCATTCCGGCCAGGGCAAGCGCAGTGTCGGCAACCGTGATCCCGGGCCCGGCCAGCGCATCGGCCTTTGCCCGGGTGCGGTTCCAGACAATGACCTCATGTCCGACCTCGACCAGCCGGCCGGCCATTGCCGCACCCATTTTCCCCGTGCCACAAATTCCGATTTTCATGGTGTTGCCTCGTGGTCTGATAATTATTGCAGGCCCATATCCTGGAAGATCGCCTGCAGCAGTGGGCCGTCCGGATTGGCAAATTGTTCGGCGACTTCAAAATGATGCAGCCCGGGCAGGTCGAGTTCGGCGACGACCGGATGACCGAGCCGCCGCAGTTCCTTCGCCCAGTCCTTCGACTGACGGCGGAATTCCTTTTGCTCTCCCCCGCCATAGGCGATGATCATTGGTGGCATGCGTTCGGGGATATGCCGCATCGCGCTGAGCCGGTTTTCGGCTTCGGCGTCCAAATTCAGATATTCCTGCCGCGAACACAGCCGCACCGGTTCCAGGTCATACATGCCGCTCGCCGCATAGGCACCCTTGATGACATCGGCGGGGAGGCCGTATTCCGTTGCCCAGTCGGTCACCGCAATCAGGCCGACCACATGCGCACCGGATGAATGACCGGCAACGTAAAGCTTGTTCGGGTCGGCACCGAAGTCGGCGGCGTGTTCGTAGGCCCAGGCGACCGATGCCTTGCATTGCCGCACCAGTTCTTCCAGCGAGACCTGCGGCACGAGGGCGAAATTGACCGGTATGAAGGTTGCGCCGGCATCAACGAAATGCGGTGCCTGGAAGCTGTTATTGTCCTTGTGCCAGCGAGTCCACGCGCCGCCATGGAAATAGATAACCAGCGGCGCACCTTTTTGCGCGGCGGGAAAGATGTCGACCTTTTCGTCGTCCGAGGGGCCATAGGGAATGTCGAGCTGGCACTCCAGCGTGGCGCGGACCTGTTCGCTCAAGACCCCATGACGTGCCATGTATTCATTGGCATCGGGCACCAGAATCCGCTGGTTGTACTGATCGTCCAGGGCTTTCTGGTCATAGTGCAGCCATACCGAATCCGGCATTGGCGTCGTCCCCCCGTAATAAAAAAACGCGGCGTCGTCTCCCCCCGGATACGGCGCCGCGCGACCTCGTCCCGTTAATCGCGATAGGACGGGTCTATTTTGTCCAGTTTACGCATCAGCGCCGCGAATTCCATCGCGCCGATACCGGGGCTTTCACTGTGGCTTTCCATAAAGCCGTCGATCCCGGCACCCGAAGACTGAGCTTCGTTATCGGAGAGGACGATCATTTCGCCCGCTGCTGCGGCATCAAGCTGGATCTGGCAGGCGCGCTCCAGTCGGTACAGTCGCAGGAAGGCGTCCGGCACGGTGCGTCCCGTGGTCAGCAGGCCGTGATTGCGCAGGATCATGGCCTTGTTCTCGCCCAGATGTTCCAGCAATCCCTCACGCTCATCCGTTTCCAGGCTGGGCCCTTCATAATCGTGATAGGACAGCTTGTTGTGGAAGATGGTCGCGAACATAGAAACCGGCACGAGCCCGTCTTTCAGCGCTGCCACTGCCATGCCGGCGCGCGTATGGGTGTGCATGACGCATTTATGCTCGGTTGAATTGGCCATATGGACGGCCGAATGGATAACGAAACCCGCATGGTTGATCGGGTAATCACTGGGTTCGACGATATTGCCGTCGCAATCAATCTTCACCAGGTTCGACGCGGTAATTTCGTCATAGTTCAGCCCATAGGGGTTGATCAGGAAGTGCGGGTCCGGCCCTGGCACGCGCGCGGTCAGGTGGCCATAGATCAGTTCCGTCCAGCCAAAATGGTCAACCAGTCGGTATGCTGCGGCGAGTTGGATGCGTAATTCCTTCTCCGCATCTTCCACGTGCTGATCGTAATAATCGGTCCTTGCAAGCATGACGTTCATGGCGGTTTCTCCCTCCGCGGATGGATGTGGCCAAAGTCTAGTATGGCGGCGCCTTGTTTGGCAATTCAATCACCGGAACAGGCAAGGCAGGGCGCGCCGAACATGCGCGTATTCTATCGCCACCGACAATAAAACGGGGGTCGGATGCGGGCGAGTATTTGACTAACTGCGTAGGGTTGAAATGGTGCTCTCCTGATTACCATTCGTTAACTTTATTCCCTTACACATACCGTGTGTTTCGACCCTGCCTCGGCGACCGGAACGTGAATACCGTTTACTCAATCAGAAAGAGAGAGATCATGGCGACGACATCCACCACCGCGAAGAAATCCAGTACCGCCAGGAAACCGGCTACCCGCACCACGGCCCGCCCGGCGGCCCGCAAAACCACAACCCGTGTCCGCAAGACCACTGCCAAGCGCCCGGCAGCCAAGAAAGCCGCGCCTGCCAAGAAGCCTGTTGCAAAGAAGCCGGCTGTGAAGAAAACAGTCGCGAAGAAGGTAACGACGGTGAAGAAGGCAGCGCCGAAGAAGGTCGCTGCGAAGAAGCCTGTCGCGAAAAAGACCGTCGCCAAAAAGACTGTGGCAAAGAAGCCTGCGGTGAAGAAGGCAGCGCCGAAAAAGGCTGTTGCTAAAAAGACCGTTGCGAAGAAAACCACGACAGTGCGGAAAACTGCTGCGAAAAAGCCCGCAGCAAAGAAGACGGTCGTGAAGAAACCTGCTGCGAAGAAGGCAGTGGCAAAGAAGGTTACTGCAAAGAAGTCGACCGTCCGCAAGGCTGCCGCGGCGAAGAAGCCGGTTGCTCGCAAGGTTGCGCCGAAAAAGGCCGCGGCCAAAAAGCCTGCAGTCCGGAAGGTTGCCGCCAAGAAGCCGGCTGCACGGAAGTCAGCGGTGCGGAAAGTTGTCGCTCTGAAGCCGAAGACGGCATCGCGTACGCGCGCTCGCACAACCACGCGCAGGGCAGCCTGATCGACTTATACCAGGGAATTTTTCCCGGTTTAAAAGTTCGGATAACGGCGGTCCCCAGGGGCCGCCGTTTTTCGTGCCCGCGGCCTTAATCGGGGTAGGCGGCGACCAGTGATTCCAGGTCGGCCCAACCCTTTTCCTTCGTCGTCATGCAGTCGACCGTGATCACCATTTTTTCGATTTCCCAGACGCCCGCATTGCGCCGGAAATCCCAGTCATACTTGCCCCAGCCAACATAGGAATCGCCGTCACCCGCCTGCATGACGAACCAGTTGGCCCAACCGGTCGCGGTGTCGGTGCCGGTCAAATCAATCACCCGGTTGACGATGAAGCGTTTGCGGTTGGTGAATTTCGACATGTAGTCGCGGAAGGATGCGACGACCTTTGCGCGTCCGACCGCCGGTTTACCGGACCATGGGATGATTTCCGATACCGCGTCTTCGGCATAGATCGCGTTCAGTTCGGCGTCGATATCCTCATCCACCGCGCGGGCGTAACGGGTGATCAGCCGGTCGATTTCAACCCGTGCTTCCAGGTCATCCAGCCGTTGTTCCAGACTCATGCGTTGATCAACCTTTCAATCGATAGAAATCCACCGCGTTTTCGCAGGTGATCTTGTGAACCACATCGGCGGGCAGGTGGCTGAACTGTTCGGCGATGTATTTGTCCGAATCCGGCCAGACCCCGTCACCATGCGGATAGTCGGACCCCCACATCAGTGATTCCACGCCGATATCGTCGACCAGCTTGGTGCCGATTGTATCGTACTGGAAGGTCGCTTTGCACTGGCGGCGCCAGTAATCGCTCGGCTTCATCTTCAGGCCGAGATCATGGAAGCGGTCCTCCCATTCGAAATCCATCCGGTCCAGCGCATAGGGCAGCCAGCCGATCCCGCTTTCGCCCAGTGCGATGCGCAGCTTCGGATAGCGCTCCAGCACCCCCTTGCCGATTATCGCGGCTATGATGTTGACCAGATGCATCTGGAAGCCCGAGACGATGGTGAACATCGCCGCGCGGGAACTCTGCCGGTCCAGACCTGCCCGTTTCGCCGGGTCCATTCCCGGGAAGGTGTGGAAATGCAGCGGCATATCGACATCGTCCATCGCCTGCCACAGGGGCTCCCAGCAGGGATGGTACATCGGTTCCATATCCCACGAGCAGGACAGCTCGACCCCGCGCAGGTTCAGGTCATTCTTGACCCGATAGATTTCCTGTACCGCCGCGTCGATATCACCATAGGGCAGGCAGGCGAGGCCGATATGGCGGTCCGGGTAATGTTTGCAGAAGTCCGATAGCCAGTCGTTATAGATGCGGTACATCTCGTTGGCCGCTTCATGGTCCGCCAGCTTGCTGGCCGCGCCGAGAATACCATAGAGCACTTCGGCATCGACGCCGTCGATTTCCATATCCTTCACCCGCAGATGCGGATCGGATACCCGGCGGATATCGTTCTTCCCGTCTTCGTACAGGTTCGTCGCCGCCATCAGGTCGGCGCGTGCATGGGTGCCGGGAATGTATTTTGCGCCAGATGGTCCGAGCCCGTTTTTCAGGCCGAACGAGGTTCCGTTCAGGCAGGTCCAGTACGGCCCGTCGGGTCCTTCGGTGACATAGGGCATGCGGTCTTTCATCGACGGCCGCGCCTCGGTCACGAACAGGTCCGGCGGCATCCAGCATAGATCGATATGACAATCGGCGGAAACGCGCTTGTAATCCATAGTCCTCATCCTCCCACAGATGGCACGGAAACGCTGTGCGTCAGCGCTTTATTCTAGGCACAGTGCCAACCGCGCGGCAACGGCAGCAGCTTAACGGCGGTAATTGATGGAAATGGGGCGCAAAATTGGCGATAGTGGGGGCCAGCAGACTTGGAAGGCGCGAGACACCGTGACCCGAATTGCCATCACCTTGTTATCCCTTATTTTCGGCGTGTGTGCCGTTTCGACCGGATTCGCCGCGGAAAACCGGTTGAATGGGGACCAGATCCGGAAACTGCTGGCCGGTGGCCTTGATTACAGTGTCGATGCGCTTCATACGACCCTTCGCTTCAGTTATTCGGCCAAGGGTAAATGGTCCGCGTTTCTGCCCGGCGGTGACGAGGCCTGGGGCGAGTGGAAGGTCGATGGCGACACGCTGTGCCGCATTCTGGACGGCCCCGCCCCGGAACCGCTGCAGGTTTATGACCCCTGGAACGATTACAACTTACTGCCGATATGTTTTTTTGTTTCTCTTGATGGCGACCGGATCGTGACAAGTGAATTCGATACCGCTGTCAGTCTTGACGATTCTTCCGTTCTGACCCGATTGTCGCCGCCGCAAGCGGTTGCGGTCGCAAGGGCGAAGCCGGCAGCCCGGCAACCGGAACCGACCCCGGCGCCAGCGCCAGTTGTTTCTCCGGCACCGGTACCGGCGCCTGCACCCGTGGTTACACCGAAGCCCGCGGGAGAAAACAGGTCGCTGACGCTGGAGCGGGAGCGGCTGGCCCTGGAGCGCGAGAAACTGGCGATGGAACAGGCGGAAGCCGACCGCCAACTGGAAGCCGACAGACGGGAGCTGGAATTGTTGCGCTTGGATCTGCAGCGCCAGCGATTGCAGCGTGAACGACAGGCGCTGCAGCAGATGCGCGATGTACCGCAGCGCGCCGCCGGCGCGGGCCGGGATACGATCGCGCCGTTTATCGATGTGCCGGCGTTGCTGGAAACCCGTGAGGAAAAACTGGTCGTCAGCGGCTATGCAACGGATAACGGTCGTTTGACCCGCGTGGAAATGAATGGCGGCGACGTCGCGTTCAATGCCCGGGATGGTGCGTTTTCGGTTCGGACCGGCGTTCCGGTCGGGCAAAGCAAAATCGTGATTACCGCTTTCGACAGTGAAGGTAACAAGTCGGAGCATGTCGTTACGGTTCTACGCAGCCGTGATATTCCGCAGATCGACTATGGCAATTACCACGCACTGGTCATCGGGATCGACAACTACGACGCCCTGCCAAAGTTGAATACGGCAGTTGCCGATGCGCGGGAAGTTGCGCGGACGCTGGAAGCCAATTACGGCTATTCGGTTCACCTGCTGGAAAACGCCACGCGCATCGATATCATCGATGCTTTGGACGTGATGCGCGAAACGCTGGATGAAGACGACAACCTGCTGATCTATTACGCCGGGCATGGCTGGCGCGACGAACAGAATGGCCGTGGGTACTGGCTGCCGGCGGGGGCGCGCACGGATCGCCGGTCGCGCTGGTTCTCCAATGCCAGTTTGACCGATGCCTTGCAGGCGCTGCTGGCCAAGCATGTGATGGTTGTTGCCGACAGTTGTTATTCCGGGACGCTGACCCGGTCGGCTGCCGTCACCGCCCGCAGCCCCGACTATATTGAACGCATGGTGGAAAAACGCGCACGGGTGGTGCTGTCTTCGGGCGGGCTGGAGCCGGTGGCGGATTCCGGCGGCGGCAAGCATTCCGTTTTCGCGAAGCAGTTCCTGACGGCCTTGCGTGACAACGAGGGCGTGCTGGACGGCACTCAACTTTTTGAACAGGTCCGCCACAAGGTGGTGCTGAACGCGAACCAGACACCCGAATATTCCGACATTCGGCTTGCTGGTCACGAAGGTGGCGATTTCCTGTTTGTCCGGAAAAAATAGCCGTGATCGGTGTCGCCAGCGTCTAGCGGTGTTTTTCGACGGCTTTCAGAATGTCGAGGATCAGCGCATCTCGCTTGTCTTCGATTTCGGTGATGCTGTTCCCCTGCCATTCTTCGGCAATGCCGTCGGCGAGTTTCTGTACGACATCTTCAGTGATCTGCGGTGTGCCCAAATCCGGCCACCAGCGATGGAAGCTTTCCCTGAATCGGTCGCAGAATGCACGAATGCCGCCTTCGCCAGCCGCCAGACTGAATAGCGTGCTGGGGCCCATCGCGGCCCAGCGGATGCCGGGCCCGGCGGAAATCGCCTTGTCGATATCACCAACCGACGCGACACCGGTTACGGCCAGATGGATTGCCTCGCGCCACAAGGCGGCCTGCAGGCGGTTCGCAACATGGCCCGGCACTTCCCGCTGCAGCCGGATGGTGACCTTGCCGAGGCTGTCATAGAACGTCTCTGCCGTTTCCAGTATCCCGGCAGCGGTGCGGTCGTTGGCGTATAGCTCGACCAGCGGAATCAGGTGTGGCGGGTTGAACGGGTGTGCCAACAGCAGTCGCGACGGATCGGTCCAGCCCTCCTGCAATTCGGACAGCATCAGTCCGGAAGTCGACGTTGCGACAATGGCGTCAGGGGCGAGCCGCGGTTCAATTTCTGCATAGATCGCGCGCTTGACCGGTAGGCGTTCCGGCACGCTTTCCTGAATAAACGCCATATCGGCGACAGCATCGCCGGCACTCGTGTGAAAGCGCAGGGCATCGGGATTGCCTTGCGCCGCGCGGCCCAGTGTTTCCATGGCCGGCCAGGCCCGTTCGATATAATCGCGAACTGATTTCTCCGCGTCGTCGGCCGGGTCGAAGACATCGACTTCCAGCCCGGCGGCGAGAAAAAGAGTAGTCCAGCTTGCACCGATGACTCCGGCGCCGACAACACCGACGCGCTGTATCGGACGATTCATATGATTGATCTCCTGCCTCGTGACAACGTGTGAGCCATTAGAGACGCAATTTTCGGGCGCCGCAAACCGCGACGGGCAGGTCGCGTGGACCGGGTGGCAACGTGGTGTCTATAGTTGATCGAAGCTTCAGGGAATCGGATAGGAGGGACGTCATGACCGGAACCGTGGTGAATTTTGCGGTGGCGTTGCGGGCGACAGCGGAATGTCTGGGCATGTTCGCGGCGGAGGTTGGATTGTTTACCAAGAATGATATCGATTTCCACCTTCAGGGGTTTGAGACGGCGGCGGAAAAGGGCATGGCCGGGCTGAAGGACGGCACCTGGGATTGGTTGGAAATCGGCGTGACGCCACTGGTGCCGCGCATCGCTGACGGGCAGGACCCGGTCGTGCTTCTGGCCACGACGGCGGTCAATTCGAATTTCCTGATGGGCCATCGGGATGTGACGGATGTCGCGATGCTCGAAGGGCGGCGGGTCGGTTGCCTGTCGAATACGGGGCAGACGGCGTTTGCCGCCAACACGGTGCTGGCGCAGCATGGCATTGCGGGCACGGTTGAACTGGTCCCGCTCGGTACTTATCCAAAGATATTCACTGCCGTTGCCAATGGCGATGTGCAGGGGGCAATTCTCGCAGCCGATTACCGGTTCCACGGATCGGTTCATTACGCGATGAATGCGCTGGCCGATATCGGCGCGGCGACAGGCCTGCCGGGGACGGCGTTGATATCAACCCGCCATGTTACGGCGCGCGACCCGGACCTGACGCTGCGGATCGTGCGTACATATATCCAGGCGATTCATCGGTTCAAGACAGACAGGGAAACGGCGATTCCCTTTCTGCTGCGTCACCTGAACCTTGATGACGGCGCGGTGGTGGCCGGTATCTACGACTATTTCGCAAAAACGTTTGAACGCCTGCCTTATCCGGCGGCGGCAAACATCCAGCGGGCTATCGACGAAACCGCGAAGACCAGACCCGACGTGGCGCATATCACCCCGGCCGATCTGGTCGATACCAGCTTCCTCGATACCGTCGCCGGCGAAGGGCTGATCGAAACGCTTTACGGCTGAGCGTCAGGCCGCGCTCGATTTGGCTTGGTCCGAATGGAAATGCCGGATCTGGGTGCGATGCATGAGACGTTTGGCATCGGCGTCGAATGAATCGCGCCGGTGCAACACTTCCTGATTGCTCCACATCAGCGCGTCGCCGACACGCCATTCGTGGCACATGTAAAAATTCGGATTATCGATATGCGCCCAAAGCCGATCGAGCAACCGGTCGCTGTCCGCAACCGACAGGCCGGGGATATAACTGCGCGGGCGTCGGCCGAGAAACAGGGCCTTGCGTCCGGTCGTCGGGTCGATGCGAACGAGCGGGTGGCGCGCACCGGGTGTTTCGCGCACATCGGTGATCTCGGCATAGCCCTTGCGCTTGATGCCGGCGCTGTTGTGCGAGGCATCGTGGATCGCCAGCTTGCCCTCGACTTCGGATTTCAGGTCGTCGGGCAGCGCCTCGTATGCCTGGTACATATCCGCGAAATAGGTGTTGCCGCCGGCATCCGGCACCTGCAACGCATACAGGATCGCAGCGCGTGGCGGGGTTTCCTTATAGGTCATATCCGCATGCCAGACGGCTTCGCCCGCACCCAGGTTGCCGGCCGGCTTACCGTCGCTGACGATGTTGGAAATCACGTTTATTTCCGGATGGCCCTTGTGAAACGGTTCGCCGAAAGGGTTAGGTGCCGGGACATCCAGCTTGCCAAACAGGCCGCTGACAGTGACAAGCTGTTCGTCCGATAAGGTCTGGTCGCGGAACAGCAACACCAGATGCTGCGACAGCAGGTCCTGCAGCCGGTCGATGGTTTCCCCATTGGCCTTGCCGAGATCGATGCCCGAAATTTCTGCGCCCAAGGGTTGCGTCATTGGCGTTACGGTCAGCGTTGTCATTTGTAATTCCTTATACTTATTCAGGTTTTTAATTATTCTTCGGTGGCGATCTTATGCCGTTTCTGTAGCGCCGGTGGAGAATTCACCCCAAATACGGTCTTTTTCCACGGTCAAACTGTCGCATATACGATTGAACTCTTCTTTTTCGGCAGGGGAAACCGGACCATCCGCCGCGATGACAAGATAGGCGATACGCAGCAGGGTCCGCGCGGCCTTGTAGTCATCGGCGTAGCGGGAAACCTTGCCGCGCAGGACCGATTCCCAATTTAGCGTGTCGTTGCGCAGTTCCGCTAGATAGTCGTCCATGATATCGACGGCCTTTCGCGGGTCGTGTACGCGCAGCCTTTCGACTGCGTTGAGAATCGCATCGACCCGATAGCGCTCGCTGAGGCTGACATTGCCGTCGGCATACGCGGCGAGGGCACAGACTGCCATTGCGGCTTTCAGGAACGGTTTGTCCCAATAGCGCGCCGTATCGTACTGGAGCTTCTCAATAATATTCATGCGCAAAATGGTAACCGATACCATCCGTTCTTTCAAAGTGGCGGGTCAAAACGGACATTGTAGCCCATGGGCTGACAGGCAGGGGCTGCTCCTGTATACCGCCGGTCGGGCGTGTCTGCCTCATGTCTTGGAAATATAATAAGCGCGCATAGGGTTTTTATGGATCGAATCAAATTTGCCGCGGTATCGCGGAATTATTTTAATATGCCGCTTTGGGTGGCGGCCCATTGCGGATTGTTCAAGGACGAAGATCTTGATGTCGAAGTCGAATTATACGAACCGATAGACGAAGTCAGCCAACGGCTAGAGGACGGGCGCGTCGACCTCGCATTCGGCGTGACGGAACATGTGATCCTGGACCGTGAACGGGGCGGGAATACTGTTATCATCGGCGGTAACGTCAACAAGCTGCCGTTTTCCCTGATCGCCGGGAAGGGCATTCAGGAATTCGAAGATTTGCGCGGACGAACGATCGGCGTTTCTTCCCGCAGTGCCGGCAGTTCGTCGCTGGTGATGAAACTGCTGGCCGCGAATGGACTGCACTATCCCCAGGATTATTCAATTGAGGAAGTCGGCCCGATCCTGGCGCGGTGGGAAAAGCTGCAATCGGGCGAAATCGACGCGGGCCTGCAGGGCGCGCCGCTGAACTACATTGCCATCGACCGTGGCTATCCGACGCTTTGCGAGCCACGTGAGACGTTTCCGTGGTTCCAGTTCACGTCGCTCCATGTCGACAGCCGCTGGGCGGAAAGCAATTCGGACCTTATGGCGCGGTTCATGCGGGCCTTCGTGCGGGCGCATAAACGTTTCTTTGCCGACCCGACCGGTATGGCGGCGATTGCGATGGCGGAAACCGGTATCGACCGGAAATACGCACAGACCGCCTGGGATGAATACACAAGGGACGAAATTTTCCCCCCGGACGGCGACGCCAGCAGCGAAGGTGTCCAGGCGCTAATCGACATCAGTGCCCTGATCCGGGAGCTGCCAAACCGGCAGGGAACGTCCGCAGATGACTATATTGATCGCAGCTATCTGTGTGTCGCGCAGGCGGAAACGGCAGGGGAGTAAATCGGGCCCGATTGTCGTGGAGGTGTGAAGCGGTATAGTTTTCTTCAAACAGGATTGAAATGACGAAGGACCCGGCATGATGCCGCAGGCCTGCAGTGCCGGAAAACTCGGCATTTGGCGGGCCGCTCCGCGGATGGAATTGAGCGGGTCTGGAAAATGCCAATGAAGGAATTCCCGCAATGACAAGTACGTTCTACATGGTGGAAATGCATTATCCCGCATCGGCGAGCCGCAAGGAATTCGACGATTTCTACTGGAATCACATTTCCATGCTGCTGACGATTGACGGGTTCAAATCAGCCCAGCGCTATGAATGTATCCATGAAGCGCGGGCACCATTCCTTGCCATTTATCAGGTCCGTGACCCGGGCACGATGACAGCGGACAGTTATACCTCCAAGGCGGGGCGTACCTCGGTCGCGCCGGAATTTCGCGACCGGATGACCAACTGGGATCGAAACCTTGTACAGGGTGAGATCGAGAATATGGAGGTCGGGCTGAACGGCTGGCTCGTGCTGATTGACCGCCTGTCCGACAATGCACCGCCGCTTCCCGAAGGCTTCTCGTCGCTGAAGGTGGTCGGGCTGGATAGCACCATTGTCGAGCGCGGCGTCAAAATCGGTGAATCCGGTGAGCCGGAAGGGCCGATAGATACGGCTGGTTGGTCGGTCCGGAAATTCAAGCCCTTGCACCTCACCCGCCACCCGAACTGAGCAGGAAACATGCAATTTACCTTTACGGAAGAGCAGGAAGAATTCCGCCGATACCTGCGTCGGTTCCTGGATGATAAATCGACGCCGGCTGATGTCCGGCGATTGATGGCAACCGATGACGGTTATGACAGGGATGTCTGGCGGCAGCTTTGCAATGACCTCGGCCTGCCGGCCGTCGGTATCCCCGAAACCTATGGTGGGCAGGGGTTCGGTTTTGTGGAACTGGGTATCGTGCTCGAGGAAATGGGCCGTGCCCTGCTGTGCGCGCCCTTTTTCGCCTCGGCGGTGCTGGCGGCGAACGCCATCCTGAACGCGGGATCCGAAGAACAGAAACGCGAATTGCTGCCGGAAATAGCGTCCGGCGAAACGATCGCGACACTGGCCTTTGCGGAAGATAACGGCCGCTGGGACAGTGGCGGAATCGAGATGACGGCGACGAAATCCGGCGATGGCTATGTGCTGGACGGCGCCAAAAGTTTCGTGCTGGACGGGCACATCGCCGGGCTGATTGTCGTGGTGGCGCGCAAGGCGGGGACATCGGGCGACACGGGGTTGTCTTTCTTTACCGTTGCCGCGGATGCGTCCGGGCTGGATAAGCGATTGCTGAAGACGGTGGACGAAACCCGTAAAGTGGCGCGGCTGCAATTCAGTTCTGTTCCAGCCACCTTGCTCGGGACAGAAGGGGAGGGGGCTGCTCCCTTGTCCAGGACTCTGGATCAGGCGGCGGTGTGCCTCGCCAGCGAGATGGTGGGCGGTGCGGAGCAACTGCGTGAATCGGCACTGGAATACGCCCATATGCGGATGCAGTTTGGGCGCTCCATCGCATCCTTTCAGGCCATCAAGCATAAATCGGCTGAAATGCTTTTGGAGGTGGAACTGGCGAAATCCGCGGCCTATTACGCGGCCCAGGCGGCTGCCGACGGTGCGAACGATCTGCCGATGGTTGCGCCGTTGGCCAAGGCCTGCGCCGCCGACGCCTATATGCAGGCGGCGGTACAGACAGTGCAAATACATGGTGGCGTCGGCTTCACCTGGGACAATGACACCCATCTGTGGTTCAAGCGGGCGAAAAGCTCGGAGGTGTTTCTGGGCACCCCGGCATATCACCGTGAACGCTTGATGCAGCATTGGCCGGCATAGGGGAGGGAATGACCATGAGCGAAGTGACCGAAGACTCGATCCGGCAGGAATCCCGCGCCTGGCTCGAAGCCAACTGGGACCCGAATCTCAGTCTCGTCGAATGGCGGAACCGGCTGATTGATTCCGGGTGGGGCGTGCCGACCTGGCCCGTTGACTGGTATGGCAAGGCGCTATCCGACCCGCTGGGCCGGGTTGTTGCGGCGGAACTGGAACGCATTGGCGCCGTCGGCGTGGCGAAGACGGGGATACGAAGCCTGGCCGCCGCGACGATCCTGGTGCACGGCACCGACATGCATAAGGAAAAATTTCTGCGTCGGATTCTGACCGGCGAGGATACCTGGTGCCAGCTTTTCAGCGAACCGGGCTGCGGCTCTGACCTTGCCGGGGCGACGACCCGGGCGGACTTCAAGGGCAATAAATGGATCATCAACGGTCAGAAGGTCTGGACGACCAGCGCCCATCACGCGCAATACGGCTTGCTTCTGGCGCGCACGGACTGGGATGTGCCGAAACATCAGGGGCTCAGCTTTTTCATCATTGATATCGAGCAGCCGGGCGTCGAGGTGCAACCGCTGCGGCAGATGAACAGCCATGCCTCGTTCAACCAGGTGTTCCTGACCGACGCGGAAATCGCGCCAGAATATTTGCTGAATGAACTGGGCAATGGCTGGGCGGTCGCGACAACGACCCTGATGCATGAACGGCGTGGCGCGGATTCATTGCGCCGCTATGCGCAGGCATCTGACCGGCCGGAACGTGTCTATGTGGAAGAAGCGGCAGAGATAGGCGTCCAGCTTGAACCCTATAAATGGTACCCACAGCGCGGTGGGCGCGTTGACCTGGTGGTCGAACGGGCCAAGGCGACCGGTGCTTTCGACGACCCGGCGATGCGGCAGGAAATCGCCAAACTGCTGACCCTGTCCAAGGCGGCGGAGTGGACCGACCGCCGTGCCCGCGCGTTGCAGGACAAGGGCGGGCCGCAAGGTCCGGAAGGGTCGCTTGGCAAGCTTGCGGCCAGCAATGTCGCCCGCATGGCGGCACAGGTGCATACCGCGATTGCCGGCAGCGATGCGATGCTGACCGGGGAAGACGGTGCGTTGGACGGCGTGATTGCCGAGGTTCTGGTTTCCGTTCCGGCGATATCCATTGCCGGGGGCACGGATGAGATTCAGAAAAACATCATTTCAGAACGCGTGTTGAAGATGCCGAAAGAAGCGCGGACCGACACCAAGGGGCCGTTCCGCGATGTGCCCCGCAACACGGTCGGCTGACGGCAAAACAACAGCAACGTTTCTATCGGGAGATTACAACAGTGACTGACAGACCGCGCGGCCCGCTGGACGGCATCCGCGTCATCGACCTGACGACCGTGATGCTCGGCCCGTTCGCAACCCAGATTCTGGGTGAGATGGGCGCGGATGTGATCAAGATCGAATCGCCCGGTGGCGATATCGGCCGCATGACGGGGGCATCGAAGAACCCCGGCATGTCCGCCGCCTATATGATGAAGGGGCGTAACAAGCGCAGTGTCGTGCTGGACCTGAAGAAGCCGGAAGCACGTGAACCGCTGAAACGGCTGGTCGAAACGGCGGATGTCTTCGTGCACAATATCCGGCCCAAGGCGGCGCTGCGGCTTGGCATCGACTACGACAGTATTGCCGCATGGAAGCCCGATATCGTCTATGCCGCCGCGACGGGCTATGGCGAGGATGGCCCCTATGTCGACAAGCCGGCTTATGACGACCTGATCCAGGGGGCCTCCGGGCTGGCGTCGCTGTTCGGGTCCGTGACCGGCACGCCACGTTATGGCCCGACCGTGCTGGCGGACAAGACGACGGGCATGTTCCTGACCTATGCCATTACCATGGCGCTGTTTCACCGTGAACGCACGGGCGAGGGGCAGCGTGTGCATGTGCCGATGTATGAATCCTTCTCGGCCTTTGTCATGAACGAACACATGCAGGGCCGCATGTACGAACCGCCAATTGGTCCGGCCGGGTATCAGCGCATGCTGACACCGCATCGCCGGCCCTATCCAACGGCGGACGGGCATATCTGCGTACTGCCCTATAACGACCGGCACTGGGCGAAGTTCTTCGAAGTCGTCGGGCGTGAGGAACTGACCAGCGACGAGCGCTTTTCCAGCCAGGCGGCGCGGTCGGCGAATATCGATGCACTGTATGGAATCGTTGCGGAGGTCATGCCGGCGCGTACGTCAAAAGAATGGCTGGACCTGCTGGAGGCATCGGATATTCCGGTCATGCCGATGAACACGCCGGAAGACCTGTTCGAAGACCCGCACCTGAAAGCCGTCGGCATGTTCCCGGTCGTCGACCACCCGACCGAGGGCAAGCTGCGCCACATCAAGATACCGGTTAATTTCTCCAAGACGCCGGGCGGCTATTACCGGCATCCCGAACAGCTTGGCCAAAGCACGGCGGAAGTTTTGGCGGATCTCGGCTACACCGAAGAACAGATAGCAGGATTGCAGGAAACCGGCGCGGCGGGGAAGCCTCAGGATTAGAAAATTTCAGCGGCTGGTAGTTGTGGTTCGCCGTCAAAACCGGGAATATGCGGGCATGACGCTGCAGCAAACGGGTGTTTCGCGTGAGCGATGAAAAACCACAGGAAAACGGGCATCAGTTCGCCGGACATTCATTGCCCAGCGTAAATGCCCTGCAGTCCATCTATCAGGGGCTGGTGTGGCGCTATCAGGAAGAGTCGCTGCCGGTCTGGAAAGCCGTGTTGCTGCGGACCTTCCGGGTTGGCTTTGCCACGTCGCGCGACCTCGCGGAAGGGCAGCTCACCCTGCGGGCGATGAGCCTGGTTTATACTACGCTGCTGTCCCTGGTGCCGTTGATCGCGATCAGTTTTTCCGTGCTGAAGGGCTTCGGGTTACACAATCAGGTCGAACCCATGTTGCTGAACCTGCTCTCGCCATTGGGGGAGAGCAGCCTGGAAATAACGCAGCAGATCATGGGATTCGTCGCAAACGTGAAAGTCGCCGTGCTCGGCTTCATCGGTTTCGGTTTCCTGTTTTACACCGTGATCTCGCTGATGCAGAAAATCGAGCATTCGATGAACTATATCTGGCGGGTCAGCCACCTGCGGACGTTTTCGCAGCGCGTCCGGGATTATTTTATCATTGTGCTTGTTGGCCCGTTGCTCGTTTTCATCGCACTGGGCATATCGACGGTTGCGGCCAAAAACGAATTTGTTCTTTCCCTGATGGCGATACAGCCGTTCGGCTGGTTGCTGGAAGTTGCAGCGACGACCGTACCGTTCCTGATGATCGTCGGCGCCTTCACCTTCATTTACATGTACATGCCGAACACCGGCGTACGACTGCGCTCCGCTTTCGTCGGCGCATTGGTTGCCGGCGCGCTGTGGCATATGGCCGGATGGGCCTTCGCGTCGTTCGTCGCGTCTTCGTCAAATTACACGGCAATCTATTCGACGTTCGCGACGCTGATTGTTTTTCTGATCTGGCTGTATCTCGGTTGGCTGATCCTCCTGACGGGCGTATCCATTGCGTTTTACGATCAGAACCCAACCGCTGTCGGCGGTGCGCATAAACCGTTGCAAATGTCGAACCGGGTCAAGGAAAAGGTCGGCCTGATGGCCATGGTCCTGATCGGGCGTCAGTATCAGTCCGGGACACAACCACAGTCGTTAAAACAACTTACCCGTCTGTTGGCAGTGCCCGGCGAAGCGGCTGGGCAATCGATTGACGCGCTGGAATCTACCGGTTTGTTGCTGCGCACGGCGGATGAACCGGCGCGCTACATTCCGGCACACCCACTGGAGAATATATCCGTATCTGACATTCTGGATGCTATCCGTAGCACGGGGGAAGCACGGACGCTTTCGCTGGAGGGCTTGCCGGTGAATGGGGTTGTCGAGCGCGTGTCGGCGGCGATTGATACGGCGCGACGGGAAGCGCTGCGGGGCCAATCGCTTCGGGATCTCGTGCTTGACGACGACGTGACCGTTGAAATCCCGCAAAAGCAAACACGTGCATCCAAAGAGGGAGTAGAATAGGTAATATCGCACGTTATTGCTGTAGTATCCTCAGGAGATTAATTTGACCGTAGCCATTCCCGGGCCCGATCCGGACCCGGTGGCCGTTGAGCCATCACTGCCGTCTGGCGCCTGTGATTGTCACGCCCATATTTTCGGACCCAGCGACCGTTTTCCCTATACCGAAGGGCGTGGGTATACGCCGCCCGATGCGACATTGGAAATGTATCTGGCGCTGCATGACCGGCTGGGCTTTGACCGGGGCGTCGTGGTGCAGGGAAATGCCCATGGCTATGACAACCGGGCGATTCTGGATGCGCTGGCGCGGGCGCCGGGGCGGTTGCGCGGCGTTGCGATCACCGATGGGCGGGTCGGCGAAAAGGAATTGCGCGAATGGCACGACCTTGGTGTGCGGGGGTTGCGCTTCCATGTCTTTCATCCCGATCACCGGCCAGACTACGTGCGCGGCGTCGGGCTGGATGTCTTTGAGACATTCCGCAAGACGATGATTGATCTGGGCTGGCACATGCAGGTCTGGTGCGACTGGCGGCAGTTCCCCGAACTGGTCGATATCTTCAAATCCATCGCGGCTGAGATGCCGGTTATCTTTGATCATATGCTGTGTACCGAAGCAGCGCTGGGGCCGGACCATGCCAGCTTCCAGGCCCTGCTGCGGCTGGTCGGCGATGGCGATGCCTGGTGCAAGTTGTCCGGCGCTTGCCGGGTATCGACGCTGTATCCGGACTATCCTGATGCACAGCCGCTGCATGAAGCCCTGGTCCGCGCAAACCCGGATAACCTGGTATGGGGCAGCGACTGGCCGCATCCACAGTTCGAAGCCGATGTGATGCCGAATGACGGGCATCTGGTGAACCTGTTCCAGGACTGGACGCCAGATACGGATATACGGCGCCGGATTCTTGTGGATAACCCGGCGCGGCTTTACGGATTTTGACGCCGTTTCAGGCCCAGCGAACCTCGTCGCTTCGGTCTTCGGCGGTCAGCAGTGTGGTGGTGAATACCGACGTCCAGTCGCAGAGGTCATAGCGCCGGCTCAGCTTGCGGCGCACTTCCGCTTCATCGGGATTGTCGGGAATCTTGGACCGTTCCCACATGGCGAGGTCCGGGCGGCGGGTCATCAGCAGCGTCCGCCGCAATTCATCAGGGTCCTGTCCGTCCGCGCGATCAAGGAAGCGCCACATGCCGATGATCTGTGAATCATAGGCGGATTCGAACCCGGGCCATGCCCCGGCGCAGAGGTTCAGGAATTCCGTCCAATGGGCTTTCGGAGTGTCAAACCATCGAAAAGCAAAGTTGCCCTGCCGGCGTGGCGGGTCGATCCGCTCCGGCCGCAATGTCGGCACCATCGCGGCGTTGCTCGCATCCCGGATGCCGGTAATATCCCCCAGAAGGATGCGGTCCGACTCGGGGGCGCCGGTGCTGTCAGGCCAGGCGGTGATGGCGTTCAGCTCGTCCCGCGGTGTTCCGATCTGGCTGCGCCAGACGCCGTAGAGAATGCCCCCCTGGGCTTTCAGGCGTGCCGCACCGGCATCCTGCAGTTCATCCGCAACAGTTTGCCATTGCCGCGGTTCGCACTGGATGCGGTGGTGGACGTATAGGTCTGGCATTCGTTCATCCGATTTCTGCTCGCTTCATCTAGCGCCGAATACGAGATCCGGCAGGATGAGGCTGATTTGCGTTACATACGCGATCAACAGCGTATAGCAGATCAGCATGATAAAGAACGGAATTGACGCCGACCATGCGCGCGTAATCGGAAAATTCGCCACCCCGCATGTTGTCAGCAGAACCGAGGCCACGGGTGGTGTTTGTTCCCCGATAACGACGCAGAAGATAAAGAGCAGGCCGAAATGAACCCGGTCCATGCCCATCTGGTCGACCAGTGGCAGAAAGATCGGCACCAGCATCAGAATCATCGGCGCGCCATGCAGGAAAATACCCGCAATAACCAGAAACACGATGATCACCAGGGTGACCATATAGGCCGGCAGGCCCCAGGACATGATTGTCGCGGCCATGGCCTGCGGAATACCTTCGGTGATCAGGTAGTGTGAAAATACCGAGCTGATTGACAGCAACAGCAGAACGTTTGCGGCGCGTCTGCCGGCGACGATGAAGCTGCGCGGCAGGTCCCGAAACCGCATGCCACGATAAATCAGCGTCGCGGCAACAATGGCAAGCGCGGTGGTTATCGCCGCGGCCTCCGTCGGGGTGAAGGCGCCGCCGACAATACCGAATACGATGGTTGCCGGGATCAGCAGCGCAACCCAGGTCCGGTTGAAGCGGTGCGCCACGTTGGGCAGGCTGAACGGTTCATGCGTCGGATAATTTCGTTTCCTGGCGATGAAATATGCCACGAACATCAGGCAGATACCGTAGAGAACACCGGGAATATATCCGGCTGCAAACAGCCGGGCGATGGATACTTCCGAGACGACGGAATAGAGGATCATACCGATGCTTGGCGGAATCAGGATACCGATCGAGGCCGAATAGGACGTCACGACAACGGAGAAATCCTTGGCGAAGCCGCGTTTTTCCATTTCCGGGATCAGGATAGAGCCAACCGACGCCGCGTCCGCGACAGCGGAGCCGGAAACATTGGCGAACAGCATCGAGGTGACGATATTCGCATGCGCCAGCCCGCCTGATATCCAGCCGACAAGGGCGCTGGCAAAATCGATCATGCGGCTTGCGACGGCGCCCGACGCCAGGATTTCACCGGTAAGGATGAACAGCGGTACGGCGAGGATAACGAAAGAGGCGAGCCCGTCCGTCATCTGACCATGGAAATTTATCAGGCTATGGTCACCGACGATGTAGGACAGTAGCCCGACCATGCCCAGCGACAGTGCGATGGGCAGCGCGAACATAATCAACAGGATGATGAGTAAGATAAAAAAACCGGCCATGTTCGTTTTCCGATACTTTTGCAGTGCGGGGCAGGTCGCCGTGTGGCCACAGCCGCCCGTTCTGTTTCAAGAGGCTGGGTGATCAGTTTTCAGGATCGATTTCCGTTACATCCGGGTCTTCCATGCAGACCAGCTTCTTCAGGATCACGACGACCATCAGGAAACCCCAGGTCGGCATGCTGAGATAGAACAGGTATTTCGGTGTATCGGAATAATCGAGTTCAAAGGTCCAGGTGATGTTGACGTAGTCGATCCCGGTCCAGAAAACGACCGCAAAAAACATCAGCATCAAGATGGAGTTGCAGACGAATATCGCCTTGCGGATTGACGTGCTTTTGACGAAAAGCAGCAATACTTCCGCGTAAAACAGCGCGTATCGGTCCATCAGGACAACGCTTCCTGGCACGAATAGCCAGAGCAGCGTGTACTGGCTGATCTCGTCCATCCACCCAAAGGTATGATTGAAGACGAACCGGCCGGTGACGTTGATGGTGATCAGTGAAACTTCGGTTGCCAGTGCCAGCGCCGTGACGATGTCGCATAACCGCAACATCGCTTTATAGGTCGCGTCCAGTGCGGGCGGGAGGCTATAGCCGGATCGGAAAATTCTGTTGCCTGCTTCGCTCATGACGTCAGATGCCCCATGCGGGCGAAAGACGGCTGGGTGTCAGCGTCTTCCGGGGTTGTTGTCAATCCAATGGGAGAGATACGGTCCCCAGCCCGCCGACATATTGCCGGCGGGCTGAAGCCTGGTCCGTATACCGCTATTCGTTCACGTAGCCGCCTTTTGCCACGCGTTCGATCTTGGCGGCCCATTCCGCGCCTGCATCTTCGATGAAGGAATCATACACCGGTTGCGCGATCTTGCGCCATTTCGGCAGGTCTTCCTTTTTGCAGTAGTTGATCTTGTAGTCCGGCTTCTCGGCCAGCATCTTCTGGACGCTTTCCAGTTCCAGCTTTTCGCTGAGCATCCGTGACCAGCCCTCGGTATCGCGGGCCGCCTGCTTGTAGATCTTCCGCGCCCATTCGGGTGTCTTGTCCCAGAACGGCTTGCCCACGGCCAGAATGACCGGGTTGTAGACATAGTTGCAGATCGACAGATACTTGGTCACTTCGTGGAACTTGGTGTCGTAAATCAGCGGCAGCGGGTTGTCCTGGCTGTCGACAACGCCGGCTTTAAGCGCCTGATAGAGTTCCGAGAAGGTTACCGTGGCCGGGTTCGCGCCCAGTGCCTTGAACAGCAGCATCTTGGATTTGCCGCCGGGAATCCGGTGCTTGATGCCTTTCAGATCTTCAGGGACGTTATAGGGGTGCTTGTTCCCGGTGAACTGGCGGAAGCCAAACCCGAAGAAACCAAGCAGTTCCAGATTGTACTTGCGGAAATGCTCGTCCATTTCGGCACGAAGCGGGCCCTGGGTCACACGGGCAACGGCATCGCCATCCGCGAACAGGAAGGGCATATCCCAGAAACGCTGTTCCTTGATCCGGCCCGTATAGGATGAGATATGCAGGAAGGCGTCATGCGTTCCCGCGACCATACCTTCGAGCTGGGTATTTTCCTTGCCAAGCAGCGCACTTGCGAAAAGCTCGACCTTGATGCGTCCGCCAGAATTGATATCCACCAGCTTGGCGAAATACCGGGTGCCGTCGCCCAGGATTGAGGTCGGACCCGCGGTAATGCCGACTTTCATGGTGAGTTCCGGTTCCACGGCCTACGCGGTGGCCGACAATCCGAAAGCGGGAACGGCTATTGCTGCGGCGACGGCCGCATGCTTCAGCCAGCGTTTTTGTGTACGTAACTGTGTCATCGTCCTTAACTCCCTGATGTTATGAATGGCGCGTCTTGTGACGCACTTCTTGATTTTTTGGTGTCCGCTGGTCCTTGGTCTACGCGTTATGCGGAGGCTGACCTGCTTGTACTAGCGAGATAGTAAAAGTGTTTTTCAGCCGCCGTCAAATTGGCGATGGAAATGTTGGGATACAGATGGCGAAATCTTAACCAAGAAAAGCAATTAAAAGAGGATTTAGTTTAAATGTTACCATTATTGATGATAGGCGCGTATTTGGAATTTATGGTCCGCAATCACGGGTGTTCGGAAAGCCCGCCTCATCGGTGAAAGGCTCTGTTTCCATTAGTTTTTGAATTTTCTAGCGCATGAATTTTCTACTTTTTATATACTTAATATTCACTTTTTTGCCTCACTGTCGTCTCTCCATCCGCCGGCGTTGAATCGGTGGAGAAACAAGGTTGATGTTCAGTAATGGCGAATCGCGCAGTGCCTCGGGAAGACCTGACCGACGAAGAGAATCTCCATCACATGCAAATTCGATTGCATGATCTGGAGGATATCGTCGCGCGTGTCGAGGATCGTGCCGCGGGTTCAATGGCCCTTGCCGAGGAATTGGCCCGGGCCAAGGCAGAACTCATATCGCAGCGCCGCCGCGCCGAGGACAACGCCCGGAAAATAAATTCCATTCTTGATGCCGTTATCGACGGCATCATCTCGGTCAATGCCGATGGTGTTGTCGAGTCCGCGAATGCGTCCGCCTATCGGATGCTCAACAGCAATGCGCGGAAACTGATTGGCGCGCATCTCAGCCAGTTTCTGAGGGGGCTGGACAATCGCGATTGTTACGCCGTGCAGCACGACTTCACCGGGCGGCGACATGAACGCCCTGGTTGGCCGGCGTCTGTCATGCACTGCCAAGGCGACCGACGGCGCGTCGTTTCCAGCAGAGCTGGTGATTTCCCGAACAAGTTTTTCCGGTACTGACAGTTTCACCTGCGTCATGCGGGACGTGACCGAGCAACGGAAAGCGGAACAGGAAATTCAGAAGCTGGCGCTATACGATCAACTGACCCGGCTGTCGAATCGCTATGAGTTCGAGGCGCGATTGAAAACGGCGATCACGCTGGCGGATCGGCAGGATGCGTCGGTCGCTTTACTGCTGCTCGACCTCGACAATTTCAAGCATGTTAACGATAATTACGGTCATCCCGTTGGTGACGAATTGCTGCAGTACACGGCCCAGGTGTTGCTGGAATCCGTGCGTGAGAGCGATACGGTTGCGCGGATCGGCGGTGATGAATTCGCCATCATTCTGATCAATGTCGAAGACCCGTTGCGTATCCGTCAGGTTGCGGAGCGCATCGTCAACAAATTGTCGCAACCGGTGCTGCTGGATGGCAGCCTGGTCCATACTGGCACCAGTGTCGGCATCAGCATCTATCCGCGTGACGCAACGGATTCGAAGGAGCTTGTCCGGCTGGGCGACAAGGCACTGTATGAGGCGAAGACGCAGGGACGCGGCACGTTTCAGTATTACGACGAAGTTATGGACGCGCGCGCGCGCGGCGAACGAATTCTGGAAAACGATTTGCGGCTTGCAGTCGTCCGGGAGGAATTCGAGATGTTCTTCCAGCCACAGTTGCGGTCAGTGGATGGCGGCATTCTGGGCGCAGAAGCGCTGATCCGCTGGCGCCACCCCGACGGGGAACTGAAAATGCCCGGTCAGTTTATCGTGCATGCGGAAAAGACCGGAATTATCAACGATATCGGGAAATATGTGCTGCTGGCAGCCTGCCGGGAGGCGCGACGCTGGCGCGATACCGGAATGGCGCCGATGCCTGTTGCCGTGAATGTCTCCCCGTCGCAGGTGAAGGATGACGGGTTTGTTGCCGCCGTCACCGATGCGCTGGAAGAAGCGGGGATTGGCCCCGAATGGCTGGAAATCGAACTGACCGAGAATATTGCGCTGGATACCGGCGCGGGCGTTCTCGAGAAACTGAATCAGTTGGACAGGTTGGGCGTGCGCCTCGCAATCGACGATTTCGGGACAGGCTACGCGTCATTGGCCTATTTGCGTAAACTGCCGGTGCGGAAGCTGAAAATTGATCAAACCCTGATCGCGAACATGCTCCAGCCCGGGCCCGACTATGCAATTACGGAAGCCATTGTGAATCTGGGGCGCAGTCTGAATTTCACGTCGATTGCCGAAGGCGTTGAAACCACCGCGCAGGCGGATGCCGTTCGCCGGACCCTGTGTTCGGGCATGCAGGGTTTCCTGTTCAGCCGTCCGCTGGCGGCGGATGACTTTCGCGACTGGCTTGCCGGTCAAAAATAGCCCGACGCACGAATTTTGCTAGGCCGCGGTCGGGTCGGGCGAGACCTCGACGACCATCTTGCCGAAATTATCGCCGCGCAGCATACCGATCAGGCTGGCCGGGGCATTTTCCAACCCGGCAACGCGGTGTTCGCGGTATTTGATTTTGCCGTCCCGGATCCATTGGCCGACATCGCGCATAAAATCGCCGTGCTGATCGGCAAAGTCACGAACGATGAACCCGCGCAATGTCAGACGGTATGTCAGGATTGCCCGCATCAGTGACGGCAAATGGTCGACGCCTTCCTCGGGCTCGGTCATGTTGTATTGCGCGATGAGCCCGCAGACCGGCATCCGGGCGAAGAAATTGAAATGCGGAATAACGGCCCGCAAGACGTGTCCGGCGACGTTCTCGAAATAAATGTCGATCCCGTCCGGGCAGGCAGCGGCCAGTTCGGCCTCAAAATCCGGATCGCGATGGTCGAGACAGGCGTCAAAGCCAAGTTCCTCGGTCACGTATCGGCATTTTTCAGACCCGCCGGCGATCCCGATTACACGGCAACCCTTGATCTTGCCGATTTGTCCAACGGCGCTGCCGACCGCGCCGGACGCGGCGGCGACCACCAGGGTTTCTCCCGCTTTCGGCTGGCCGATATTCAGCAGGCCCGTATAGGCGGTCATGCCCGGCATGCCCAATACACCCAGCGCGGTGGATAGCGGTGCGTCTTCGGGGTTGATCCTGCGCACGCCTGTGCCGTCCGACAGCGCATATTCCTGCCAGCCGGTGCGGCCTACAACGTAGCTGCCCGGCGGGTAATCCGGGTGGTTTGATGTTTCGACCCGGCTGACCGTGCCGCCTTCCATCACGCCACCGATGGGCACCGGTTCGGCATAGGACCGCTCCGCGTTCATGCGGCCACGCATATACGGGTCAAGCGACAGATAGATGGTTCGGGCAAGGAACTGGCCCGCCGCAGGTTCCGGGATCGCGGATTCTACGATCTCGAAATCATCCGGCACAGGAACGCCCTGTGGGCGCCGTGCCAAAAGAACCTGCGTATTCTGTGCCGTCATCTGCCGTCTCTCCGCGGTGCTTCAGTCGAAGACCGTTTCCATGTAATGCGCCGGGTCGACATAGGTTTCGATGACGCTTGGCCCCTCCGCCGCGAAGGCGGCTGTCAACTGCGTCTTCAGTTCGGCGATGCTGTCCACGCCGATCGCCGGTGCACCAAAATAATGCTGCGGCGTCGGGCCACTATTGCCGGTTTCCAGCGCGATGCCCGAATTGCTGTATTGCCGTTGGGACTGCTTGATGTGGATCAGGCTCAGCGTGCTGTCATTCAGGACGACGAAGGGAATGGCAAGACCCATCCGCCGTGCCGTGGCCAGTTCGCCGCAGGTCATCTGGAAACAGCCATCGCCGATGATGCAGACGACGGGCATGTCCGGGCGCGCGATCTTCGCTGCGATTGCCGCCGGAAACCCGAAGCCCATCGACGACCAGCCATTGGTGATCAGGAATTCACGCGGTGCGTGGGCCTGCCATTGGCTGGCGATCTGATGGGTATGTGCGCCGACATCAAAGGACAGGATACCCTTGCGCGGCAGCACGTCGCGAACGGCGTCAATGACCTGATACGGTGTCAATCCCTTTGCGGGCGGGCGCAATGCTTCCTGGAACGCCGCTGTGTGGGCGGCAATTTCCGCTTCCGCCCAGTCATTGCCCGCGCCATCGGCATCGGCCAACCGTTGCAGGGAATCGTCCAGGCTGCCGGTGACTTCTGCGGCAACCGTAACGGACGGCGCCACGTCGACAGCTTCGATGTCGATCTGCAGCAAGGGAACATCGGTGATCCAGGCTTCGAATTCCACCTCGACGGTGTCGTAACCCAGCCCGATGATCAGGTCCGCGCTGCGCAGCATCTTGCGTTGCACCTGCCGGCGCGCGCGTTCGATGCAGCCGATCGAAAGCGGGTGATCCTCGTCGATCATGCCTTTGGCCATCGTGGTCGCGGCGAAGGGAATATTGTGTTTTTCAACGAAGCGACGCAGCAGTTCCGGGTCGTGCATCCGCATGGCCGATGAACCGATAACGGCGATCGGTCGCTTGGCGCCGGCGATAAGTTCCAGCGCCCGGGCGATTGCCGTGTCGTCCGCTTTCAGGTCGAACGCGGGTACAACAACCGGCGGCGGGACGTCTTCGGTTGCGGGTGCCAGCATCACGTCTTCCGGCAAGTCCAGATGCACCGGGCCCATCGGTTCGGTGAGCGAAATGCGAATCGCATTCTGCACGGTTTCGACGATATTGCCGGGGCGGACGGCGAGGGTCGCCTTGGTGATCGGCTTGAACAGTGCATGATGATCAATCAGCATCTGCAGCCGCCGGCCAAGCTGGTTGGTGTTCAGGTTACAGGTGACCGCGATCATCGGCGAGCGATCAAGCCAGGCATCGCCAACGCCGGTCGCGAGGTTCGTCGCGCCAGGCCCAAGCGTCGCCACGCACAACCCCGGCGTGCCGGTCAGTCTGCCGGTGACATCGGCGGCAAAGCCGGCCGTGCCCTCATGGGCGGTCAGCACGAATTCGATGCCGCCTTTCCCCATGGCTTCGATGAAGGGCAGTACGTTTCCGCTCGGTATACCGAAACCGTGCTCGATACCGGCATCCTTAAGTATTCTTATAATCAGATCTGCGTTATTCATGGTCGTTCCTGTGTCCCGCAATGTTCAGGCCGGTTAGTATTACCTGGAACGCGGGGAAACAAGGGCTGTAACCAATTTTTGGTTGCCGCCGCTGGGGTAATGCATATCGATGAGTGATCTTTTTGTGGTTGGCGGCTCGATGTATGCGGATGCCGCGAAGGTGCATGAATGGCGGCAGTACGAACAAGCTGTTGTTCTAAAAGTCGATTCTGACAGTCTCGCGGTCGAACGCCTGCTTGATTACGTGTCCCCGCCGGAGGTCTGCCCCGAACATCCTTCAGTCGTGTTCAAGGCGGGCACGATGGATGCCGAGCATCTGTACCTCTGTACCCAGACGGAAGTCCTGATATATCGCCGCGACGACCTGTCGGTTGAAAACTATTTAACGTTGCCGCTTTTTAACGATCTGCACCATGTCACGCCGTCCGGATGGGGTACCTTGCTGATCGCGGTGACCGGGCTGGACATGGTGGTCGAAATCAAACCTGACGGCACCGTGCTGAACGAATGGAACGTGCTGGGGCAGGACCCGTGGCAGCGTTTCGCGCGTGACGTGGACTATCGCAAGGTGCAAAGCACCAAGCCGCACCATGCCCATCCAAATTTTGTTTTTACGATTGGCGACGCGGTCTGGACAACTCGATGCGACCTGAACGATGCGGTTTGCCTGACGACGCCGGGCCGGCGTATCGACCTGATCGGTAATCGCGAAAACCCCGTGCAATTTGTGCATGACGGTGTGACGGCAAATGGCCGTGTCTATTTCACATCCGTGGATGGCCACATTCTTGTGGTCGACCCGGACAGCCTGCAGGTGACGGATGTCGTCGATATTGGCGCTATCCTGGATTACAACATGCCATTAGGCTGGTGCCGGGGCATCAAGGTCCTTGACGGCAACCGGGTGATCGTCGGTTTCAGCCGGCTGCGCAGCACGAGGCTGAAGGACAAGGTCAGCTGGGCGAAGGCCCAGGTCAAGAAAATCGACGGCGTTGGCGACTACACTGAAACTCTGCCGCTGCTGCCGACGCGAATCTGCTGTCTCGACCTTGGCGTACGCCGGATGGAGTGGGAACTGGACCTGGAAGGTTCCGGGATGAACGCGGTCTTCTC
>Ga0222651_1000225_pt1 | contig 41921 bp, 43 predicted proteins | sample AntAcemetagen369_FD_179855 | JGI IMG/M metagenome (GOLD analysis project Ga0222651, IMG submission 179855) | Saline water microbial communities from Ace Lake, Antarctica - #369 | ecosystem: Environmental > Aquatic > Non-marine Saline and Alkaline > Saline | place: Antarctica: Ace Lake...
GCGCCGCCGGCCATTGCGTCGACCTGAATCTGGCAGGCGCAATCGAGCCAGTAGAGCAACTGCCACGCCGCCGGAATGGTTTCTGCACAGGTCAGCAGCCCGTGATTGCGCAGGATCATCGCGCGCTTGTCGCCCAGGTCCCGGCCCAGCCGTTCGCGTTCCTCCAGGTCCAGCGCGACCCCTTCGTAATCGTGATAGGACAGATGGCCCATGACGATCATGGCCTGCTGGCTGATCGGCAGCAAGCCACGCTTCTGCGCCGACACCGCGACACTGGCGCGGGTGTGCACATGGGTGACCGCGTTCACGTCCGGTCGTGCCATCAGAATGGCGCTGTGGATCGTGTAACCCGCCTGATTGAATTCGCCCTCGCCGATGACATTGCCGTCAAAGTCGAGCTTGACCAGCGACGATGCCGTGATCCGGTCGAACGGGACGCCGTATTCATTGAGAAGGAAGGTACCTTCCTCACCCGGCACCCGGGCGGACAGATGGGTGTAAATGAAATCGGTCATGCGGAACCGGGCAAGGGTCCGGTATAGCGCGGCCAGGTCGCAACGGGTCTGCCACTCGGCTTCGCTCATATCGCCTTGCGGCTTCAACTGGGTAACGGCCATCGGTTTCTTCCTTTCTTCTTGTCGTGTCCGAATAACGGTCAAATCGCGTATTCTATGCCTTCACGGGCGAATTTCCGCTGAAATGCGCTCCATTCCTGCATACCCATATCACCACCGGCCAGCCATTCGGCATAGATTTCATGGCTTTTCGCCACGATATCTTCGGGTATTTCGCGAATGGGCCCGCCGCCGGCCATCGTATCGACCTGAATCTGGCACGAGGTTTCGTAATAATAGGTGAAGTGCAGGGCTTCCGGAATCGTTCGGCCAAGACAGAGCGATCCGTGATTATGCATGTTCATGACGAATTTATCGCTGATGTTTTCGCGCAGGGATTCCCGTTCCGCCAGGTCCAGCGCGGGCCCTTCATAGGCGTGCTCCGACATGCTCAGCAGCGGCCATAGCGAATGCTGGGAAAGCGGCCGCAGCCCGCCGACCATGGCCGATACCGCGATGTTCGCGCGGGTGTGCAGATGCGTGACGCACATCGCATCCGGTCGCGCGATATAGATGCCGCTGTGAATGCAAAATCCGGCGAAATTGAACCCTTCGCCGCTCAGCACATTGCCGTCCATGTCCATCTTCACAAGGCTGGACGCGGTGATCTCGTCGAACATTTCACCGTAGTTGTTGATCAGGAAGGTGTCTTCTTCGCCCGGGATGCGCGCGGACAGATGCGTGGCCAGTAGGTCGGTAAACCCCAGACGGTGGATGACCCGGTACAGCATCGCGAGGTCGACCCGCGTTTGCCATTCGGCTTCGCTCATTTCCGATTTCTTCGCAACCGGCCTGCCGGATTTACTCACGAGCGGGGTGACGGCCATGACACTCTCTCCTCTGTTTCCACATGAATAGCGCCAGCTATCGGCTGGTGCCCAGTTCCTGATTGACGCGAGTAGGTGAAATGCTACACGACCCCTTCGCGACAGCACAAGGGGAGCCCATCATGGCGTTTGAAACCACGCAGCTTGGCACAGGTGTCGATGCGATTGCACCGGACGGGTCGGAAATCCGCTTTCTGGGGCAACGGGCCGGCGGCAGTTTCGTGCATTGCACGCTGCCTGTCGGGGGTGTGTCGCTCGCGGTGCGCCATCGTCAGGTCGAGGAGATCTGGTATTTCCTGTCCGGAAAGGGCGAGGTCTGGCGTGCACAGGATGATGTCGAGGCGGTGGTTCCGGTTGGTGCCGGCACGGCACTGACGATACCGGCCGGCGCGCATTTCCAGTTTCGCAACACCGGCGATGTGCCATTGGTACTGGTGCTGGCCACCATGCCGCCCTGGCCGGGCGCGGAAGAAGCGGTGCGCGTCGCCGATTACTGGGAAACCACCCCCTGAGTTTTTGGCCAGCCGGCTATTTCCAGCCTTCGACCCCGGCCATGTTGGGGAGTTCGTGGGCGATGCCCTTGTGACAGTCGATGCAGGTTTTCTCGCCGCTGGCCAGAAGCCGCTGGTGCTGGTCGGACGCGCGGGGGCTCTGAACCGTAATATCCATATAATCGTATTCATGACAGTTGCGGCATTCCAGCGAGTCATTCGCCTTGAACCGCGACCATTCATGGCTTGCCAGTTCAAGCCGCTTGTCCTGGAACTTTTCCCTTGTGTTGATCGTGCCGAACACCGTTCCCCAGACCTCCTTGGAGGCGGCCATCTTGCGCGCGATCTTGTTGGTCCAGTCGTGTGGCACATGGCAGTCGGGGCAGGTGGCGCGGACGCCTGACCGGTTCGTATAGTGAACGGTCGCCTTTAGCTCCTGATAGACGTTGTCGTTCATTTCGTGACAGCTGATGCAAAAGGTCTCGGTATTTGTCAGCTCCAGCGCGGTATTGAACCCGCCCCAGAAAATAACCCCCGCAATGAAGCCGCCGAATGTGAGAAAGGCGAGGCTGAAATGCCGGGTCGGACTGTTGAGAACCGACCAGAAGCGCTTGATACGTTCAAATTTCGACACGGCTCACTTGTCCTTCCCGATGACCGTGTCGACATCGACAAAGGTATTCTCGACCAGCGGTTTCACCTTCAACTGCGGGACATGGCACTGGGTGCAGAAATAGCGCCGTGGTGTTACCGAGCCGAGGACCTGACCGTCGCGGTCCATGAAATGGGTCACGCTGACCATCGGCGCCTGTGACTGTGCGACGGCGATACGGCTGTGGCAGCTGAGGCACTGATTGGCGTTGCGGTCGATCTGGTAGCCCGTGATCTTGTGCGGAATTGTCGGTGGCTGTTCGGGATAGCTGCGCACCCGTTTCAGCGTTTCGTCGGATTGGTTGGCCATCGGCGGTGCGGGCATCGATATGCCGATCTCACTGCCGCGCAAGGTTGCGATGGGGTCCGCACCCACGAAGGATACGAACAAGGTGGCGATACAGGCTGCCAGGAGGCTGACCTTCACCGCGCTGCATCCGATGTGCTTTGCGGCACTCATACCGGGATGACCTTGACGGCGCATTTTTTGTAATCCGTCTGTTTGGATATGGGGTCGGTGGCATCCAGCGTGACCTTGTTGATCAACTGGCTGGCGTCGAACCAGGGAACAAAGATGAGGCCCCGGGGCGGCTTGTTGCGGCCACGGGTTTCAACCCGTGTGCGGATTTCGCCGCGCCGGGACATGATCCGGACCTCGGTGCCGCGCCGCAAGCCGCGCGCCTTGGCATCGTCGGGATGCATGAAGCACAGGGCATTGGGAACCGCTTCGTAGAGTTCCGGCACCCGCTGCGTCATCGATCCCGAATGCCAGTGTTCCAGCACCCGCCCCGTGGAAAGCCACAGGTCGAAATCGGCATCCGGCGATTCCGCGGCCGGTTCGTATGGCAGGGCGAAAATGACCGCCTTCTTGTCGGGCTTGCCGTAGAATTGTACTTCCGTGCCGGCTTCGACATAGGGGTCGGAACCTTCCCGGAAACGCCAGCGGGTTTCCTTGCCGTCGACCACAGGCCAGCGCAAGCCGCGTTCTTCGTGGTAGCGATCAAAGGGGGCGAGGTCATGTGCGTGGCCCCGTCCGAACGCTGCATATTCCTCGAACAGGCCCTTCTGGATATAGAAACCGAAATCCTTCGATTCGTCGTTATTGTAATCAGTCCGCGTTTCGGACAACGGGTAACGGTCCACATTGCCGTTCTTGTACAGAACCTCGTACAGCGTCTTGCCCTTGTATGCCGGGTTCGCGTCCAGCAGCGCCGCCGGCCAGACTTCCTCGGTCGTGAAGCGCTTGGAAAATTCGACCAACTGCCACAGGTCGGAGCGGGATTCACCTGGCGCGTCGACAAGCTGGTGCCAGAACTGCGTGCGCCGTTCGGCATTGCCGTAGGCGCCTTCCTTTTCCACCCACATGGCGGTGGGCAGGATCAGGTCGGCGGCCTGCGCGGTCACGGTCGGGTAGGCGTCGGACACAACGATGAAATTGTCGGGGTTGCGGTAACCGGGCAGGGTTTCCTCGTTCAGGTTGGCCGCGGCCTGCACGTTGTTGTTCACCTGGACCCAATAGGCATTGATCTTGCCATCCTTGAGCATCCGGTTGTGCTGGACGGCGTGATAGCCCGGCTTGCCGGGAATGGTGCCGGACGGCAGCTTCCAGATCTTTTCGGCGATGGCCCGGTGCTTTGGATTGGCGACCACCAGATCAGCCGGCAGACGATGCGAGAAGGTACCGACTTCGCGCGCGGTACCGCAGGCGGATGGCTGGCCCGTCAGCGAGAACGGGCTGTTGCCCGGCTCCGAAATTTTTCCGGTCAGCAAATGGATGTTGTAGACAAGGTTATTGGCCCAGACACCGCGGGTGTGCTGGTTGAATCCCATGGTCCATAACGACATGACCTTGATCTTCGGGTCGGCATAGAGTTCCGCCAGCTTCAGCAGGTTTTCTTCCGATACGCCGGAGAGTTTCGATACCGATGCGACGTCGTAATCGGCGACGAAGGCGGCGTATTCATCAAAGCTCATCGGCTGCGAGCCACTGGCCTTGTCGGCGTTCGTGGCCTTTTGTTCCAGCGGATGTTCCGGCCGCAAGCCGTATCCGATATCGGTATTGCCCCGGCGGAAATTGGTATGCTTGCCGACGAAGTCCTGGTTCACGCGTCCCGTTGTAATGATGTGATTGGCGATGAAATTCAGGATCGCCAGATCGGTCTGCGGGGTGAAGATCATCGGAATGTCGGCGAGATCGAAGCAGCGATGTTCGAAGGTCGACAGCACCGCGACCTGCACATGCGGGTTGGACAGCCGCCGGTCGGTCAATCGGGTCCACAGGATCGGATGCATTTCCGCCATGTTGGAGCCCCACAGGACGAAGGCGTCGGCGTGCTCCAGGTCGTCATAGCAACCCATCGGCTCATCAATGCCGAAGGTGCGCATGAACCCGCCAACAGCCGAGGCCATGCAGTGACGGGCATTCGGGTCGATGTTGTTGGACCGGAACCCGGCCTTCATCAGTTTGGATGCGGCATAACCTTCCCACACCGTCCATTGTCCGGACCCGAACATGCCGACCGCCGTGGGGCCTTTTTCGCGGATCGCCTGTTTGAACTTGTCGGCCATGACGTCGAAGGCCTGGTCCCAGGAAACCGGCGTGAATTCGCCCTGCTTGTCGTATTTTCCGCCCTTCATGCGCAGCAGTGGCTGTTGCAGCCGGTCCTTGCCATACATGATCTTGGACAGAAAGTAGCCCTTGACGCAGTTGAGGCCGCGATTGACCTCTGCCTTGGTGTCGCCATGGGTGGCGACGACACGGCCATCCTTGGTGCCGACCATGACACTGCAGCCCGTACCGCAGAAGCGGCAGGCGGCCTTGGACCATTTTAATTCCGTTTTCGTTTTTTCGGTGACGAGGTTGCTGGCGAGTGCCGGCAACGGCATGCCGGCGGCGGCTGCCGCGGCGGCGACGGCCTGCGCCTTGATGACGTCGCGTCGGCTGGGCCGGAAGCCCTTCTTGTCGTCACTCATGATTCTGTTTCCTCGACCTGGTGATAGACAAGTGGCGCCGCGATAACGCCCGGCGTTGCCTCGATCCAGGTGACCGTATCGAGCAGCCGGCGATCACTGCCGGCTTCGACGGTGACGATGATCTTGCCCTTGGGGTCCGTGGCATGGACTTCGACGCCCTCACGGCCGGCCAGAACTGGAGCAACGGTTTCGATGTTTTCCGGTCGCACCTGGACCAGGAGGCTGGCGACATGTTCGCTGCCCTTCGCGAACCGGGCAGTCATCACCCCCCGGCGCGCCGTGCTGAATTTGGACGCGGGTATAGGGTTCACGCGCTGCGCTCCTTCATTTCAGAATGAATGGTGACTGTGACAGGGGGAGTCAGGAGTAACTGGGGGGCCCGGCGAGCAACTGGTAAATCCAGATCGCAAAGCCGTACCCGCCGACAATGGCGACGGATAGCGCAGGCGCTAAAAACACCGTCAGGAACACGAATCCCTTGAGTTCCCGCTTCCTGGACGCGGCAATTTCATCTTCACCCATCTGGTCCACCCTCTGCTCCAACACAAACTTCAATGTGTTTATGACGCAGGTCATCAAAGGCTGGCTTGATCTAGGTCAATTCAGCAACACATTCAAAAATAAGAATGTTGTAGATGCTTTTCAGCGAGGGCTATCCGTGGCGACCCCGGGCGGGGTTAGCGCCGCCAGCCATTCCGTCACGCGATCCTGGTTCACACCGAAATCCGAGCGTCCGTAATGTGCCCGGCTGTAAATCGCGAGGGTCGCGCGGCTGTCGTCAATCGGGATGAACCGCACCGTGATGGAATCCGGAAATTTCAAAAACCGGGAGCGCTGAACGAAATCGTATTGCAGCGCTGCATCGTCTGCCCCCGCGAGGGTCACGCGGGGGCGGGTTTTGATCATGCGCATCCATCGGTCGCGCAGTGCTGTCGCCGGCATATCGAATGTCGGGCTGATCAGGCCCGGCGTTGCCGCGCAATATCCTTCCGGGCAGACCAGAAAAGCATTCTGACGGGTGCCCAGATCCAGGGTGGAAAAATCGATGCGTGCAGGCGCCGGGTTCGGCATGGCGCTCATCATCGTGTTGTTCCAGCCCATCAGAAAGACGCCGATGAGCGCCGCGACGATAAAGCCGAGCAGATAGCCGCGAAAAACTCTCCGGTGCCGGACCAATGTTGCGTCATCCCCATTCCCGCCTGTGACCAGACGCGCTTTCATTGTGAATCAAACGCGCGATTCCTGTCACTACTTTGCGCATCTCCGGGGCTGAAGACAACGGGATAATCAGGTGGTGACAGGGCACGATGTCGCCCGCTCAAACAGGGCGGTCGCCCGAAAGCTGGGTGCGGCGCATCAGCCGGCGGTAACGGCCATCGAACGAATCCCGGCGGTGCATGCTGCAGCGATTGTCCCACATCACGACGTCGCCGGCGCGCCACTGATGATGCCACGAGAAAATCTCCTGGGTCGCATGTTCCCAAAGCCGGTCGAGCAGGGCCTCGCTTTCCGCCACCGGCAGGCCGGTGATATAGCTGCCGGCGCGGCGGCCGAGGAACAGGGCCTTGCGGCCCGACCCGGCATGGGTGCGGATCAGCGGATGGATCGGGCCCGGCCCCTGGCTCACATCGTTCAGATGCGCGTATTCCGGCCGTCGTTCGCCACCGCTGCTGAAGGTCGGGTCGTGCTTGGCGGATTTACCCTCGATTGCAGCGCGCAGATCGGCCGGCATGGTCTCCAGCGCCAGGTACATATTCAGGAAGCCGGTATCGCCGCCGCTGGGCGGGACCTCGATCCCGCGCAGAATGCTGGCCGCCGGCGGTACCTCGACGAAATTGCTGTCCGTGTGCCATGCGGCCTCACCGTCACCCAACTCGCCAATCGGTTTTCCATCCGCCTGGATGTTGGAGATGATCGCGATCTCCGGCGGCGTGTCAGGCGGTCGGCCCGCGACATGGGGCCGTTTCAGCAGATTGTTGGGGCCAAGTTCCGTCGGGCCGAATTGCCGGGTAAAGGCGAGCTGTTGCTCGTCGCTCAACGACTGGCCACGAAACAGCAGGATCAGGCGTTCATGCCAAACGTCGCGCAGCGCCGCTACCGTATCCCGGTCAAGCGGCTGGCTGAGGTCGAGCCCGCGAATTTCCACCCCCAGGGGCGCATCGATCAGGCGGATATCGAGCGTCGATTGTTTGCCGTCATGAATCGTATCTGTATTCATTTTCGGATCCCCGTTGATCCTGCGCGCGTTTCGGCGCAGCCGGTCCATAATGTCCCGATCCATCGCTGCTGACCAGTGGGGGCGTCTTCAGCGACCTCTGCGCAGCAGCGCGCCGGAGCCCCGCAGGTGCCACAGGATCAGCACAAGCGAATAGCCCAGCGTCGCGGCGAGGCCGGTCGACAGGCCGATTGCCGAACCGAAACGCTGCGTCATCAGGTGCGCGGTCAGCAGGGCGATGCCAAGCCCGACCAGCGGCACGACGGCACGGGCAAGGATCGCGGCTGTGGCACCACCGCCGAGCCGCGCCAGCAACACGATGGTCGCGCTGATGAAGACGACGGGGAAAATGGCGAGAATGCCCGATGTTTTCGGCCCCAGCGCAGCACTTGTCAGCGAAACCGTAATCGTCAGTGTCGCGACCAGCAGCGCGCGCAACGGCAGGTCGAACCAGCGCGACGGCGCCGGGATCGCAACCCCGGGACGTCCCCATGTCTTTGTGATGGCGAGGGCGATGATAAAGGCGGCAATGTTGAGCGCGATGGCGTCGGTGACACCCCACTGAACCACGTGGATGGCCCAGGACGACAGGCACCAGGCGCCGACGGCGCCAAGGATGGTTGCGCCCGCGCCGGTGCGCGTTGCCAGGACCGTACCGGCGGACAGGAACGCTGCCATCGAGGCATGGGCCGCGAAACTGCTGAGCGTGCTGTCGGCGATAAAGGCGTTCGAACGGTCGATGGCCATGACCACGTATATCGGTCCCATGGATACCGGCAGCGCTGTGATCAGCGCGCCCCAGAACGGGCCGGATCGTTCCGCCGCGATGGTCGCGCCAACGACGACGATAACGGCGAACCCGGCCTTGAGGAGCAATAAGTAGAGGTCCGGCACGACACGCCCGATCCGGTTGCGAATGCGAGCGCCTTCTTACAGCACAAGTCGTGCCGGATCATCAGGGAACTGCGCGGGGTTAACGATTTGCCTCGACCAGCGCCGCCAGCCCGGCTCGTTGCATGCCGGCTTCATCGAAGTTGGATTCGTCCAGCCAGCTTTCGAAGGCCCGCTTCAGCGCCGGCCAGTCGCTGTCGATGATGGCCAGCCAGTCGGTATCGCGGTTGCGGTTCTTGTACATCGTCGCCTGCCGGAACTGACCTTCATAGACGAAGCCCAGCCGCAGGGCGGCATTGCGTGATGGCGCGTTCAGGGCGTCGCATTTCCATTCGTATCGTCGGTAGCCCAATTCGTCGAACACGCGGGCCATCATCAGATACATGGCTTCGGTCGCCATCCGCGTGCGCTGCAGGGGCGGCGCGAAATTGATATAGCCAACCTCGATACTGCCAACAGCCGGGTCGACGCGCAGGTAGCTGGCGATCCCGGTTGCCCGCCCGTTGCTGTGGTCGATGATGGCATGCGTGATGCGCGACGTATCGGCGCAATGCGCGGCATACCAGTGATCGAATGCATCCCGGCTGTCGAAGGGCCCCTGTGGCAGATAGGTCCAGTTGCGTCCCTCGCTATCCAGCAGGAAGGCGTTGTACAGGTCGTCGCAATGGCTGGGCGCGATGGCTTCGACGCGGCAATAGCGTCCATCCATTGGGGTTCCATCCGGAATTTGCGCCGGTTGCCAGTCCGGCATTGCAAACCCGATGGGTTGGCCGAGTTCGTTTGTGCGCGTGGTCATTGGTTCGCTCTTTGTCGTTCCGGTTTGTGTCGCGCTTTATCCACCGTTTTGGCGGTCCCGGGAAAGAGCCAATAGTACCATTTGTCATAAGACCAATTGAGCGACAGGCAGAACCGTCCCCGTAACAACGTTCGCATGGACATTCCCGTTGCTCACGAAAGTTGTCATGCTGTACGGTGGACCATTGAAGACCGTTGCCAAAAGTTCGAAAATATAATGATTTAAGGATGATGCGTGCTTGTTCCCTGGGGCGTTTGGAGCATTCAAAACCCCGACCGGGGTGAGGATATCGGCGATGCCCGGCTTGTAACGGGCGGCACCTACCGGATCCGCGAAGACGGTTCCGTGCGGGTCGATGCCACCCTTCGGAATGGTTCGGGCGTCTCCGAAACGGAATCCTGGAGCGGGTCCATTACCCGCCTGGAGGAAGCGGAACTGTCCATCCGCTTCGACGATGGTGATGTCGAAGCCTTCGAGGTTCATGATGGGAGCGGCCTGCGCCGCAGCATGACCACGCGCCTAACTCGGGAAGACGGTTTCCTGATGACCCGTACTGGCCCCGTCACCGATGAGCCGGAGGCGGCGCATAGCGATATCCCGCCGGTTTTCTTCAATACGATGCCGAAATCGGGCAGCATTTTTATCTCCCGCTGGCTCAGCAAGGGGTTGGGCCTACGGGAAATGAAGGTCGCGGTATGCCTGTTCCCGGACGATCTGATCATCCGCGATGACATGGACCGCCTCAGCAAGGGCGGCTGGGTCTGCCAGCAGCATGTACCCGCCAAGGATATCAATGTGCGGTTTATCGCCAACCGGCTGAAACGGATGGTGGTGCATATTCGCGACCCGCGACAGGCAATGCTGTCATGGGTTCATCACCTCGATAATTTTCACGCACATCGCGATAGCGTTCCGGCCTGCCGCCTGGGGCTGGAGGCGGTGATGCCGGCGCTGCCGGTGGACTATTTCGACCGGACGCTACCAGCGAAAATCGACTACCAGATCGATGCCCATCTGTCGGCACTGGTCGATTGGACGCAAGGCTGGCTGACCGCCGCTGATGCCGGGCAGCACGGGCTGGAAATCCTGATCACGACGTTCGAGCGTTTTCGGCAGGACCCCGAAGAAACGATGCGCGAGATTCTTGCGCATTGCGGCATTCCCGAAGCGAAATTCGACTGGTCGGCCCGGCCGGATCAGGTCGCCAACACACATTTCCGCAAGGGCGAAACCGACGAATGGCGCAGCGTCTTCAGCGACGCCCAGCAGCACCGGGCAACGGCGATGCTGCCCCCGGTATTACGCCAGCGTTTCAACTGGCCTGACTGACCGAACCAGCCGGATAAATGAAAAGAGGCCACGAAAAAATCGCGGCCTCCCTCCATGCAAGCCTGATGTCTTCTAGTCGTCGCCGGCTTCCAGGGCGGCGGCTTCGGCCGCGACCTTGTCAGCGGGCTGGTAGAGTTCGCCGCCGGTTTCCTTGAACTTGTCCGACATGTCGAACATGCCCTTTTCGGCGAATTCGCGGATTTCCTGCGTGATTTGCATCGAGCAGAATTTCGGCCCGCACATGGAGCAGAAATGCGCGATCTTGGCGCCTTCCGCCGGCAGGGTCTGGTCGTGGAAATCCTCCGCCGTTTCCGGGTCCATCGCCAAATGGAACTGGTCGCGCCAGCGGAAATCGAACCGGGCCCGGCTGACCGCGTCATCCCAAAGCCGGGCACCCGGGTGCCCCTTGGCGAGGTCGGCCGCATGCGCCGCGATCTTGTAGGTGATGACCCCATCCTTGACGTCCTTGCGGTTCGGCAGGCCGAGATGTTCCTTCGGTGTGACATAGCAAAGCATCGCGGTGCCGAACCAGCCGATCATTGCCGCCCCGATGGCGCTGGTGATGTGGTCGTAGCCGGGTGCCGTGTCGGTGACGAGGGGCCCGAGCGTATAGAACGGCGCCTCGTGGCATTTCTCCAACTGCAGGTCCATGTTCTCCTTGATCTTGTGCATCGGCACATGGCCGGGGCCTTCGATCATGACCTGCACGTCATGCTTCCACGCGATCTTGGTCAACTCGCCAAGGGTTTCCAATTCGGCGAACTGGGCTTCGTCATTGGCGTCGGCCAGGCTGCCCGGCCGCAACCCGTCGCCCAGCGAGAAGGCGACGTCATACTTTTTCATCAACTCGCACATTTCCTCGAAATGCGTATAGAGGAAGCTTTCCTGATGATGGGCGAGGCACCATTTCGCCATGATCGACCCGCCCCGGCTGACGATGCCGGTGACGCGCTTGGCGGTCATCGGGATATAGCGCAGCAAGACACCGGCATGGATGGTGAAATAGTCGACGCCCTGTTCCGCCTGCTCGATCAGCGTGTCGCGGAACAGCTCCCAGGTCAGGTCTTCGGCGACGCCGCCGGTCTTTTCCAGCGCCTGATAGATCGGCACCGTGCCGATCGGCGAGGCGGAATTGCGGATGATCCATTCGCGGGTGTTGTGGATGTCCTTGCCGGTGGACAGGTCCATCACCGTGTCGCCGCCCCAGCGGGTGGCCCAGACCATCTTCTCGACTTCTTCCGCGACCGATGACGATACGGCCGAATTGCCGATATTGGCGTTGATCTTCACCAGGAAGTTCCGGCCGATGATCATCGGTTCCGATTCCGGGTGGTTGACGTTGTTCGGCAGGATCGCCCGGCCCGCGGCGATTTCATCGCGGACGAATTCCGGCGTGATGACGTCGGGGATATTGGCGCCGAAGGTTTCGCCGTCCCGGTGTTCCGACCGTCCCAGATTTTCGCGGGCGGCGACGAATTCCATTTCCGGCGTGATGATGCCGCGCCTTGCATAGGCCATCTGCGTGACAACGGCGCCGTCCCTGGCGCGCAGGGGGCGGTGCTTTGCCGGGAATTCCGGACAGGCGTCCTTGTCGCCTTCCTTGCGGTTATTGTCTTCGACCTTGATCTCACGGCCTTCGTACTCTTCGACATCGCCGCGCGCGCTGATCCAGGATTCGCGGATGCGCTCGATCCCGGCGGTTACGTCGATCGTGACGTCATCCGCCGTATAGGGGCCGGAGGTATCATAGAGCCTTACCGGGGGTTCGTTGGCGCTGTCTTCCAGTTTTACTTCGCGGAAAGGAACGCGCAGCGCGCCGTCTTTACCGGCGTTGACGTAGACTTTCTTCGACCCGGGTATCGGGCCGGTCGAGATAACTATTTCGCTGTCTTTGGGCATTGTGAATCTCCTGCCAATGGTTTGGGGAGATCCGGAATCGGAATGGGAGAGAGGATGCGCCCGCGAAGGCGTTGGGTTGACGAGATATGGCGTTCGCGTGCGTCATTGGTTTCCTGTCCCTACGCCGGTATGATCCGGATCAGGTTCGAAGGGTCACCGCACCGCATTACGGACAATCCGCAATGCCAACGATATCTCAGCCTCTGCTTGAGGCCCCCCTAGGAATGCCCGTATTTTCGCGAACCCGTTCCGCATTCGTCAAAGGGTTTCGCGCGAATTGCGATGTTCGTGGAATTATGAAGACGAATCAGGAACTTCGTGTTTTCCACGAGGCGCCCGTTTTCGGAGCGGCTGCCAGAATGTCGCGGGATTTTGCGAATCAGGAGATTTTCGCTGTCAGGGCAGGGCCAGAATGTCCGGCAATTCGCGGGCGCTTGGTGATTGGTTGACGAAGTCCGCGACGCTGACATTTTCATCCGTTACGGTCTCGATCCGCTGCAGTTCCTGCGCCAGAATCCGGCGGGTTTCCAGCAAGTGGTTGAACTGTGCATCGCATCCCGGAATGGGCCCCGGATAGTTGCGAATTTCCGCCGCGACTTCAGCCTTGCGCGCGATGAGCGCGTCACGAAGGGCGGCAAGGTTCATGGCGATTTTCATCCTGGTAAGATAGTCGAAATTCGGTTTCGAACCAATAAGGCGCAGGAATTTCATCCGTAAGGCACAGCGTCATGAATGCCTGTTTTGTATTCAGAGTCCATGAACGATTAAAAAATAGGCATCAAAAGGCGCGCAACGGAACATTGCGCCAGGAGCCCAAAGAATGAGCAGGTGCCGGCCTTTGCGATGATTCTTAGCCAACACTAAAAATAAAAATATTATAATTCAATATGTTGGTGGAGTGTGGGGCGGAAAATATCGCGCGTCTAACAGTTGTGGCCCCGATCTTGCTTTTTATGTCTGTATCATCAACTCACGTAATGGAGGCAATGATGGAAAACGATGAAGGCCATCCGCTGAACGGCCCTTTCTCGACCGACTGAGCAAACATCTGCGGGTCCGCGTGTTTCCATACCGCGCGGACCTGCGGCGGTGTTTCACGGTTCCGATACGCCGTAACCGGATTATCCGAACAGATAGGCGGTGATTGCGACCGCCGCGACGATACCCGCGATATCGGCTGTCAGGGCGGCTGCCAGTGCATGGCGGATCCGGCGGATCTGTACCGCGCCGAAATACACCGCGAGCACGTAGAAGGTCGTTTCGGTCGACCCCTGCAGCGTCGTCACCAGATAGCCGACATAGGTATCGGGCCCCGTCGCCGGGTCCGAGATGATCGACGCCATGATGCCATAGGCGCCTGACCCCGACAGCGGTCGCAGCAGGGCCATGGGCAGCGCTTCCGGCGGCAGGCCGAACGCCCCCGTTACTGCGCCCAGCGGCGTGATCAGCAGTTCCAGCGCCCCGCTTTGCCGCAGCATCCCGACCGCGACCAGGATCGCGACCAGATAGGGGATGATCCGCAGCGCCACATTGAAACCCTCCTTTGCGCCCTCGACGAAGGATTCATAGACAGGGACGCCGCGCAGCGCGCCAAAACCGAGCAGTGCCACCATCAGCCCCGGAATGATCCACGGCGCGATATCCCGCCCGTACAGGATCGTGACCGGCACGAAGGCCGCAACCGCCACCAGCACCAGCATCGAAACCCATAGCGGATAGGGGGCGCTGGGTTCTTCTGAGAGGTCCGCGTCCGACGTGACGGTTTCCGCGGTGTCGCTGCTGTCGGCGATGGCCTCGGGCACGACCGTGAAACGCTGGTACAGCTTCACGGCGATGATGGCGACCGTGGTCGAACAGATTGTCGCGAACAAAGTTGTCGGCAGGATTCCGGCCGGGTCCATGGAACCGGCCGAGGCGCGCAGGGCGATCACGCCCGTCGGCAACAGGGTAACCGAAGACGTATTGATCGCCAGGAACATGACCATCGCGTTGGTCGCCGTGCCTTTATGCGGGTTCAGCCGGTCGAGTTCCTGCATTGCGCGGATGCCGAAAGGCGTCGCCGCATTGCCCAGCCCCAGCACATTGGCGGAAATGTTCAGGATCATGGCCCCCATTGCCGGGTGGTCGGCCGGGACATCGGGAAACAGGCGCACCATCAAGGGCCGCACAGTCCGCGCGATGATGGCGAGCAGGCCGCCGGCCTCCGCCACCTTCATCAGCCCCAGAAACAGGGCCATGACCCCGACCAGCCCGATGGCCAGTTCGACCGAGCCCTTGGCGGCGTCTATCATCGCCAGGCCCAGTGCATCCATCGGCGCACTGGTTCCGGCGACGGGAATTTCAGTTACCTGACGGTAACCCGCGACAACGAAAGCGATCAGGACGGCGGCAAGGAAAACGGCATTCATGGGCGAAATCCGTACAGGAGGCGCGGGACTCCTCTATACCAGATTCGCCCGGTTTCACCATTGCCGGCGAAACCCGGTCCAAAAGAAATTTGACGCCATCGGCGAGGGGATGCGAAAACGCCATGCTTCGCGCCAAAAAAATCAATTCGAAGGGAATGACGCATGAACGGTCCGCTTGACGGTCTAAAGGTATTCGATCTCACCCGCATTCTTGCCGGGCCGACCTGCACGCAGATCCTGGGCGATCTTGGTGCCGAGATCATCAAGATCGAGCGGCCGGAAGTCGGCGACGATACGCGCAACTTCGCGCCGCCCTACCTGCCGGATAATAACGGCGAAGACAGCAGCGAAAGTGCTTATTTTGCCGGCGCGAACCGCAACAAGCGGTCCATCACGTTGAACCTTTCCGATCCGGAAGGGCAGGCGCTGGCCAAGAAGCTGTTGGCCGATTGCGACATTCTGGTGGAGAATTTCAAGACCGGCACGCTGGACAAATACGGCCTTGGTTTCGAGGAACTGCACAAGGAATTTCCCCGGCTGATCTATTGTTCGGTGACCGGATTCGGTCAGACCGGGCCGTATGCCAACCGGCCGGGCTACGATGCGCTGATCCAGGGCATGGGCGGGGTGATGAGTCTGACGGGCGAACCGGAAGGCGAACCGATGAAGGTTGGCGTTTCCATCGCCGATATCATGTCGGGCATGTATGCCGGTGTGTCGATTCTCGCGGCAGTACGGCACCAGATGCTACACGGCGAAGGCCAGCATATCGATATCTCGATGCTCGATACGCATGTTTCCTGGCTTGCCAATCAGGGCATGAGCTACCTTGCGACCGGCGAATTGCCGACACGGCTCGGCAATATGCACCCGTCCATCGTGCCCTATCAGGTCATGCCGTCGGCCGATGGTTACTTCGTCCTGTCGGTCGGTAACGACCCGACCTTCGAACGGTTCTGCAAGGCCGCGGGCTGCGAGGAATTGCTGCAGGACGAGCGGTTCCGCACGGCGACTGAACGGGTCCGCAATCGCGATCATGTTACCGCGACACTGAATGACGTTACGCGCCAGCATCCGGCGGCCTGGTGGCTGACGGAACTGGAAAAGGCGAAAGTCGGCTGCGGGGCGATCAACAATCTGGAGCAGGTGTTCGCCGACCCACAGGTGCAGGCGCGTGAGATGGTGATTGAAATGGATCATCCGGCAACCGGCGGCAAGCCGGCAAAGCTGATCGCCAGCCCGATCAAGATGTCGGCGACGCCGGTGACCTATCGTCATGCCCCGCCGACGCTTGGCCAGCACACCAATGAAGTGCTGAAGGAAAAACTGTCGCTTTCCGACGACGATATCGCCGCCTTGCGCGACAAGGGCGTCGTCTGAAGATATATGGGAACATGAACGCCGCATGGAGGAAGCATGACGCTGCCTGAAAATTTTATGGAGATCGCGTTGCATGTATGTGCGGCGGTCTCGGTATTGCAGATCATCGCGACGATTGCGTCGGGCAGCCATCGGACGGAAAAGTCCCGCAAGACGTTGTTTCTGACGGTGCCCTTTATCGGGTTTTACATATATCTGATGCTGAAATAGGACAGCGGGCGCGGCATTAACGATCCGTTAACTCTGTTTGCGCGACACTGTCGCCATGTCCGGTACGCTGGTCCGATCTCAATCGCCTCTCACACGCGGCAAGACTCTGTCTGCCGCGCGGCCATCACCTGCGTCTGCAAAGACGCAGTCTGCTGTGGTGAAGCCCGAAGAGCACGCCCAGTCCGACGGCTATATCCCGTTCAAGATCCGGTTCCAGGCCTGGTGGGAAGGTGTTGAGCCGGGGGCGATTGTCCGCAAAGGCCAGAAACAGCAAAGTGTTGCGCCCGAACGCGCGATAGAGCTGGATTCAGAACCCGAGCTACCGCCGGAAACCATACTGGGCGCAGCACGCGTTCGTATCTGCGATCAAGTATGGGGCGACGGTTTCGCGCAGCCCGGCGGCGCCACGTATGGGTTGGAGCACGCCGGATCGTTCCCGCGCGGGGCGAAAAGCGAGGTGCTGGACCTGAGTGCTGGCCTGGGCGGCCGCATCACGGAACTCGCCACTGAAAACGGATTCAAGGTCACGGGCATGGACCGCGACGAAGAACTGGTCGATTACGCGCAGCAACGCGCGGAACTGGCACAACTGGATAATGTGAAGACGATAACGCAATACAATCCGGACCGATTGAATCTGCGGGGCCTCAAATACGACGGGATTGTCGCCCGGGATGTCTTTTTTACTGTACCGGAGAAGCTGGGCCTGATGGGTACGATACGCGGCGGCCTGCGGCAGGGCGGCATCCTGGCATTGACCGATTTTGTTCTGGCCGAACATGACCAGAACGAGGGCCCGGTTATGGAACAATGGCAGGAGACCGAGCCGGTCAGGCCGATGCCCTGGTCAATCGACGAATATCATGACTGCCTGACGGCATTGCATTTCGACATTCTGAATTTCGAGGACGATACGGACGCCTATCGTGACCTTATTGTCAGCGCATGGCATGGTTTTGCAAACGGGTTGGACTCCAACGGGCTCGACCGGGCCTTTGTTGATGCGCTGATCCCGGAAGCCGAATTATGGATGCACCGGGTTCGGGCACTGGAAAGCGGCCAGCTTCGACTATTGAAGGCAACGGTGTGTAACAGCAGGGCAAGTTAGTCTGATCCCGGACCTGTGACGCCGGTCTGTTCCTGCTTTCCTATTCCGCGCCGTCGCGCGTGACAACCGCGGTTCCTTCCGCAATCCGGTCGCTTGGATGCAGCAGGACGTATTCATCTTCGGCCAGCCCGTCGAGCACTTCGGCCATGATCGCATTGCTGTGGCCGATCCGGACGATCCGTTTTTGTGCGAGGCCGTCGGTCACGGTGAAGACAGCCCAATCCTGACCTTCCCGAAACAGGGCGCCGACCGGAACGCGCAGCACATCGTCGCTCCGCCATATGACAATCCTGACCTCGACCCGGAAACCGTGGCCAAGGCGGCGCCATATTTCAGGCGGGTCGGCAATGTCGATGACGACAACAACCCGCTGTTCCTCGATTCCCAACGCGGATACCTTGGTAAAGCCGGTTGGTTCGATCCGCCGCACCAGGCCATTTAAAAAGCCGGCACCACCCCATTCTTCGATGATGACGGGGTCGCCTTCATGGACCTGCACGGCATCGGTCGACAGCAGTTCCACGACAATTTCCAGTTCCCGGGCATTGCCGACTTCGAGCAACGGCTCGCCCGCCGCGACAACACCGGCACTTTCATGCAGCACGCGCAGGACCTGACCGTCCACCGGCGCCCGGACGGTCACGCAGCAGGTTTCGCGATCGGTGTTCCCGGTCGTGCCGGCGCCGGCTTCGATCAGCGACGCCCGTGCATTCTTTAATTCGAATTCACGGACCCGCACCGCCGCTTCCGCTGTGGTCAATGCCGCCTGCCGGACCCTGGCATCCATGACCGCGCGATCAAGGGCGGTCTTCGAAATCGTTTGCCGCTTCACCAGTTGCCGGGCGCGGTCCAGTTCTTCCAGTGCGAAATCCAGTTCTGCCCGTGCCCGTTCCTGATCTGCCCGGGCGAGTGACAGGGCGGCTTCGGCGCCGTTCGCCAGCGCTTCGGCCTGGGTGCGGGAACGAATATCCAGAGGTGTCGGGTCGCTGGGTTCAATGGTCGCCAGTACCGTTTGCGAGGCAATGACGGGGTCACCGGCTTTCTTCGTAATGCGCATGGCGCGGCCGGGCAGGGGGGCGGAAACGACATAGATATCCCGCACCCGGGTCTTGCCTTCGTCATCGACCGTAATTTGCAGTGTGCCCCGGCTGGCCTGGTCCAGGTCGACCGCGACCGGTTGCGGCATGAAGGCGTAAATCAGTCCCCCGGCCAGTACGGCGCAGAGGATGCACCAGAACACGATACGGCGAATTTGCGGTGCCATGTGCGGCTACTCCCTGGTTTTGAGTACGGCGATCAGGTCGAGGGTATCGATGCGCCGACGCACGAAAAGGCCGGACACAATGACCGCAGCGACAATGACGGCCGTGGCGATGCCAAATGAATCGCGCTCGATATAAAATGGAATACGGTAGAGTTCGGTTTCGAATATCGAGGACATGAAACGGCATAGACTATAGCCGACAGCACATCCAATCGGCAGCGCCAGAAAAGTCAGTGTGGCCAGTTCGCCCAGCAGGATATACGAAATTTCAAATCGCGTCAGACCCAGAACACGCAGGCTGGCCAGTTCCCGCCCGCGCTCGGACAGTGAAATACGGACACTGTTGTAGACGACCCCGAATGCCAGCAGGCAGGAAAACATCACGTAGAAACCCACCATGATATACATTGTTTCCCCAATGGTTTTTCGGAAGGCCGCGATGGCGGCGTCACGCTGTGTCACGCCGGCCACTTTCGGCATGTCCTTCAGGACCGCGTTCAGCGCTGTTTTCTGCCGGTTGTCGGCAAGGATATAGCTGCCCGATATGCTGGGCGCTTCACGCATTAACTGGTTCAGGGCGTCGAGGCGCATATAGGCCGGCGTGCCCAGGTAGGTGCTGAAGATGGCGGCGACCTGGATGTCGCGGACCGGCCGCCGTCCTTCCAATACCTCGACCGTGACCCGGTCGCCGGCCGACGCGCCCAGCAGCTTCGCTAGCTTGTCGGATAAAAGCAGCCCTTCCGGCGGCAAGGGAACGGGCCGGTCGCTTTCGTCGAGTACCCGGCCAAGCTGCGGGTTGGCGATCAGGCCGGTCAGCGCCTCGCGACGTTCCCGATGGCCGAATTTGAACCGGACCGCGACGGCGCGAAAGGGCTCGACCGCGATAACACCCGGCAGGCGCGCCAGTTCGTGGACAATACGCAGGGGTTGGGGATCGGTCATGGTGACGCGCACATCATCACGCTGGGCCAGATTGTATTGAACATCGATGATCCGGTCGATTGCGTCGATCCAGTACATGGAACTCAACAGCACCGAAAACGACAGGGCGATGCCCAGCACGCTGAGCGCGGCCCGCAACGGCCAGCGCATGATATGCCGCACGATCATGCGTGTCGGCTGGTCCAGTGCGTTCAGAAACGGCAGCCGCTGCATGAAGCTGCCGTGGTAGCTGGTCGGGGCAGGTGGTGCCATTGCCTGGGCCGGCGGCAGGATCGTGGCGCGCCGGACGGCGCCGGCGCTGCCGACCAGCGCCGCAATCAGGCTGATACCGACAGCGCCTGCGAAAACGGTGCTGTCCAACCGGAAATACAGATAGGGAAAGCGATAGAACTGGGCGTACATCTCGGTCAGGATATTGCCGAGCCAGGCACCCGCCGCGCAGCCCAGGAACACCCCGCAGGCGACCATGGCCAGCACAAACTTGATATAATGCCAGCCGATTGCAGCGTCGGTATAACCGAATGCCTTCAGCAACCCGATCTGTTCGCGTTCGGTCGCGATGAGCCGCGACACAACCATGTTCAACAGGAAGGCCGATACCGACAGGAAGATCGACGGCATCAGCGTTGCCATCGTGTTCAACTGGTCGATCTCGCTGGACAGGAACCAGTTGGATATCTGGTCCTTGCGTAGGAAAGCTCCGGTACCGCCATAGGGGTCAAGCAGGGTGTCGATCTGCTGAATGACTGAATCCGGCCGCGCGTTGCGCAGCAGCGAAATCGAGACATCGTTGAATGCCCCGTCCATATCGAAGGCGGCGGCGAGCGCGTCCCGGCCCATCCAGATGATCCCGAAGCGACGGTCGTCCGGCATCAGCGCACCGGGTGCGATTGAATAGACATATTCGGGCGACAGGGCGATTCCGACGATGTCCAGTTCCCGCCTTTTGCCGTTGATGGTGGCGAGGAGGCTGCTGCCCGGCAGCAGTTTATGCGCTTCGGCAAAGGCCTCGCTGATGACGGCTTCATCCGGTCGGCCCCGCGCAACCCGCCGGCCCTGGCGGATGAGAATGTCGTTTAAGCCGATACGGCCGGATTCAGGTATGGAAACCAGCCGCCCGGTTACCGGCTCGTCGAAATTCGCCATATCGAGCGTGACGTCGCGCACGATGCGCGTATCGACGGCACGGACTCCCTGAATACCGGCAATGCGTGGTACCAGCCGTTCCGGCGCCCGTTTGGCAAAGCCGAAGACATCCGCAAAACGATATCGTTCGTAATAGGCGTCGCGTGTTTCCTCCAGCGCCCGCACGGTGCTGAGCGACATGACGAATGTTGCAATACCGGCGCCGATCACCAGGGCGATGGCGATCACCAGTCCTCTGACATGCCACAGGTCGCGCAACAGTTTGCGGTTCAGAGGGGGCATGGCGGCTACCAGATGATATCGCGCGCTGCTTTGCGCTGTGCGTTGGTTTCGGTGCCGGCGATCCGGCCATCGGCCAGGGAAACAACCCGGTTTGCCATGGCGGCGATGCCGGCATTATGGGTGATCAGCGCCATTGATGTCTGGAACTCCCGGTTCACTGCCTCCAGCGCCTCCAGCACGACGACGCCCGTACGACTGTCCAGCGCGCCTGTCGGTTCGTCGCATAACAGGATATCGGGTCGCTTGGCGATGGCGCGGGCGATCGCCACACGCTGCTGTTCACCGCCGGAAAGCTGGGACGGGAAATGATCCAGCCGGTCTTCCAGGCCGACAAGGGCCAGCGCGTCTTCGGGCGTCATCGGCTTGCGGGCGATTTCGGTCACCAGGGATACGTTCTCGCGCGCCGTCAGGCTTGGTATCAGATTATAGAACTGGAACACGAATCCGACATGGTGGCGGCGGTAGTCGGTCAGGGCCCGGTCGTCGAACTGGGTCAGTTCGTTGCCGTTGAAGAAAACCTGCCCGCCGCTGGGCGCGTCCAGCCCACCGATTATGTTCAGCAAGGTCGATTTGCCGCTGCCCGACGGTCCGAGCAGTACAACGATCTCGCCACGGAACAGGTCAAAATCGACCCCATCCAGTGCATTCACCGTGACATCGCCGGTATGGTAGACCTTGGTCACGCCGCGTGCCGATATCGTGCGATCCGTATCCATACGGCCTAATTAGGCGATTGCCGTTCTGAAAGCCATGTTTCAGATCAATAGGGCGTCCACGCCATTGTCGCGCGAAACTGGCGTTAACCATTATTTATAAAAATACGACCACATTATTTGCATGGTCAAATTTGTTGAAAACCAGGCCGGTCTGACGCTATCGCTTTGGGCGGTACAATTGCGATGAAAGACGCAGACGACGGCTATATCCCGCTGAAAATCAGGTTTCTGGGGTGGTGGGAAGGCATGGATCCGGCATTCCTGATGCGTCAGCAACAGCAGGCACAGGATGGTGGCGGTACCCCATTACCTTCGGCTGGTGATGATGAGGCGGAAACAGAAATTGTGCGATCAGGTGAGGCGGTCGATGACGAGTTGCCGGACCTGGATTCCGCGCTTGCGATCCGTGAAGCGGTATGGGGCAAAGGCTACGTCAAACCGGGCGGGAAAGACGCCATTCTCTCGCTGGCCGGTCCGGCGGAATTGGGCGAAGATTCACCGGTACTGGTCCTGGGAGCCGGCCTTGGCGAAGGGGCGATGGCGGTCGCCGGCGAATGGCTTGCCAATGTCGAAGGCCTTGTTGATGCCGGTCCGACCGCCGAGAAAGCGACAGCCCGAATTGCGGCGCGGGGCATGTCGGATACGGTATCCGTTACTTCCTATATGCCGCAAAATGCACGGCTGAAGGTAAATCAGTACCGATGTGTGCTGGCGCGGGAATCGTTTTTCGACCTGATGGCAAAGCAGACATTGCTTGAGAAAATCTGGAATGCCCTCAAGGAGGATTCTCATTTTCTATTCAGTGACCTTGTCTACGCCACCGAAGCGGCGGCACAGGACCCGGTTATCGAGGAATGGTGCGACAAAGAGCTGCGAATGCCCGATTGCTGGACGATGGAACAATACGACGAAACCCTGACCGGTTTCGGGTTTGTCATCAAGAGTACCGAGGACGAGTCCGATTGGTATTACGGATTGGTCAAGGCAAAATGGCTCGAATTCATGGATACCCTGGGCGGCAAAAACATCGAGCGGAAATACATTGATCTGGTGATGGACGAAGCGCAATTATGGCAATCCCGAATGAAGGCGATCAAATCGGGGCACTTGCGGTATGTTCGCGTCCACGCCTACCGCCGGCTGGATAAAGATATTAAGTAAAACGCTGTATTGACAGGTCGACCAGCCATCCCTATTTTCCGCGCTTCCTAACGGATCAGCAAAAAAACCGACGGATTAGAGCCATGAAAGTCGTACGTTCGCTTAAATCGATGAAGAACCGCCACAAGGACTGCCGTATTGTTCGGCGCAAAGGGCGCATCTACGTCATCAACAAGACGAACCCCCGGTTCAAGGCGCGCCAGGGCTAAGCCCGAGCGACCGGTCGCCCGAATAAAGGCGGCAAACCGATGGAACCGCGCTTCGGCGCGGTTTTTTTGTTGTCCCGGCGGCGGCGGGCGCGCGCTATACTGCGCCCCGGCCAGCAGGGAGTAGCTTTATGGAAATGCCAAAGCCGGATGGCGCTATCATTGCCCGGCGGTTGGAAATCGCCGATGCGCTGCGCGATATCGTGCCCGGCGAAGGCGTGATCGTCGATGAGGAGGCGTTGCGCCCCTATGAATCCGACGGATTGACCGCCTATCGCACCCTGCCGCTGATCGTCGTGCTGCCGGAAAATACCGAACAGGTCAGCCAGGTGCTGCGCTATTGCCATGAAAACAGCGTCAAGGTGGTGCCGCGCGGTGCCGGAACCTCGCTGTCCGGCGGGGCGCTGCCCTTGGCGGACGGGATTATCCTCGGCCTTGGCAAGTTCAAGAAGATCCTGGATGTGGATTACGACAACCGCTGTGCCGTGGTGCAGCCGGGCGTAACCAACCTGGGCATTACCGATGCGGTGCGCGGGGATGGCTTCTATTACGCGCCGGATCCGTCCAGCCAGATCGCCTGCACCATCGGCGGCAATATCGCGGAAAACTCTGGCGGGGTGCATTGCCTGAAATACGGGCTGACGACCAATAATGTGCTGGGTCTGGAATTCGTCACCATCGACGGGGAAATCCTGCGGATCGGTGGCAAGCATCTCGATTCCGGCGGGTATGACATGCTGGGCCTGATGACGGGTTCGGAAGGGCTGCTGGGCGTCGTGACCGAAGTCACCGTTCGGTTGCTGCGCGCGCCGGAAACCGCCCGCGCCCTGCTGGTCGGGTTTCCGTCCAACGAGGCGGCGGGGGAATGTGTCGCCGGTGTCATCGGCGCGGGGATCATTCCCGGCGGTATGGAAATGATGGACCGCCCCGCGATTGCCGCGGCCGAGGCCTTCGTCGAGGCCGGGTATCCGCTTGATGTCGAAGCCTTGCTGATCGTCGAACTGGACGGACCCGAAAGCGAGGTCGAATACCTGATCGGCGAGGTCGAACGGATTGCCCGGGACAACGGGGCGGTTTCAATCCGGATTTCGAACAGCGAGGCGGAGCGGCAGAATTTCTGGGCCGGTCGCAAGGCGGCGTTCCCCGCTATCGGAAGGATTTCGCCGGATTATTACTGCATGGACGGCACCATTCCGCGCAACCAGTTGCCGCGTGTGCTGACCCGCATGGCGGAATTGTCGGACGCATTCGGGTTACGCGTCGCCAATGTCTTCCATGCCGGCGACGGCAACCTGCATCCGCTGATCCTGTACGATGCCAACGAGCCGGGCGAGTTGGAACGGGCGGAGGAATTCGGATCGGAAATCCTCAAGCTTTGTGTCGAGGTTGGCGGTGTGCTGACCGGGGAACATGGTGTCGGTGTCGAAAAGCGCGACCTGATGGGCACGATGTTCACCGAAGACGATCTGAACCAGCAGCAGCGGGTCAAATGTGTTTTCGATCCGGATTCGCTGCTGAACCCGGGCAAGGTCTTCCCGCAACTGCATCGCTGCGCCGAACTGGGCCGCGTGCATATCAGCCGGGGGCAGATGCGCTTCCCGGACATTCCAAGGTTCTAGGGCATCATGGCAACGGTTCTCAGACCCGATAATGCCGCTCAGGTACGTGATGCCGTCGCCTGGGCCGTCAGCGAGGAAACTCCGTTCGAAGTGCTGGGCGGTGGTTCCAAGCGCGATATCGGCCGGCCCGGCAATGCATCGCATACGCTGGACCTGTCGACACTTCGCGGGATCACACTTTACGAGGCAGAGGAACTGGTCCTGTCGGCCGGTCCCGGCACGCCCATTGCGGAAGTCAATGCGGCGCTGGCCGAGCGCCAGCAGGAACTGGCGTTTGAACCGCCGGATTACGGCCCCTTGCTGGGGCAGGACGAGGGCGCGGGAACACTGGGGGGTGTCATCGCGGCGAACCTTGCCGGGCCGCGCCGGATCAAGTCGGGCGCCGCACGTGACCATTTCCTGGGCTTCGAGGCCGTGAGCGGAAGGGGCGAGGCGTTCAAATCCGGCGGCCGTGTGGTCAAGAACGTGACCGGCTATGACCTGTGCAAGGTGATGGCGGGGTCCTGGGGCACGCTGGGTGCGCTGACGCAGGTCACGGTAAAGGTGCTGCCGGCGGCACAGAAGCTGCGCACCGTGCTGGTCTTTGGTTGCGATGGCGCGCAGGCGACCGCGGCCATGACCCTGGCGCTGAACACGCCCTATGACGTGTCCGCTGCCGCCTGGCTACCGGATGAGATCGCGGTGAATTCCACCACGGGCTATGTCCGTGATTCGGGCGGGTCGGTAACGGCGATCCGGATCGAAGGGCCGGGGCCATCGGTCGAATACCGCTGCGCTGCGCTGCGCAAGCTGCTGGGTGGCTTCGGGCAGACCGAAGAACTGCACGGCCATAACTCGGCAAATTTCTGGCGCGAGGTTCGGGATGTTCGCTATTTCGCATCGGGCGGCGACCCGCGTGTGGTGTGGAAAATATCGGTGCCGCCACAAGCCGGTGCATCGCTTGCCGCCGGGCTGTGCGACGAACTGGAAGGCGACGCCTTCCTTGATTGGGGCGGTGGGCTGGTCTGGCTGGCTACCCCGGCCACCGATGGTGGGCACGAAGCCATTCGCGCGGCGGTCGCGCTGTGTGGCGGGCACGCGACGGTGATCCGCGCCCCGGCGGAATTGCGTGCCGCGATCCCGGTATTCCAGCCGCTGGACCCGGGCCTCGCCCAACTGAGCCAGCGCTTGAAGGAAAGCTTTGATCCACGCCGGGTGCTCAACCCCGGTCGAATGCAGGCGGGGGATTGACGAAGAATGCAGACGAAATTTTCCCTGGCCCAGCTTGCCGATCCGGATATCGCCGAAGCCAACAAGATTCTGCGCAACTGCGTGCATTGCGGTTTCTGCACGGCGACCTGCCCGACCTATGTCCTGCGCGGCGATGAATTGGACAGCCCGCGCGGGCGTATCTATCTGATCAAGGAAATGCTGGAAGGCGGCAAGGATGCGACGGCGCGTGTCGTGCGCCATGTCGACCGCTGCCTGTCCTGTCTTTCGTGTATGACGACCTGTCCCAGCGGTGTGCATTACATGCATCTGGTCGATCATGCCCGCGCCCATATCCAGAAAACCTTTGAACGGCCCTTGCCGGAACGGATGCTGCGGTCGCTGCTGAAGATCGTCCTGCCCAATCCGAACCTGTTCCGGTTTGCGCTGATGGGGGCGTGGTTCGCGCGGCCCTTTGCCGGATTGGCGCCGGGCCGGCTGAAGGCGCTGCTGCGCATGGCGCCGAAACATATTCCCTCGCCCTCGCGGGTGGACAAGCCGCAGGTGTTCGCGGCGCAGGGCAGGAAGCGGGGCCGCGTCGCGTTGATGACCGGCTGCGCGCAGAAGGTGCTGAACCCGGCGATCAACGAAGCGACGGTCCGGTTGCTGACGCGCCGGGGCATCGAGGTGGTGGTGGCGCGCGGCGCCGGCTGCTGCGGCGCGCTGACCCATCATATGGGCGAGGTGGAAGACAGCCACGCGCGTGCGGCGGTGAATGTTCGCGCCTGGATCGCCGAAGCGGATGGCGCGGGACTGGACGCTATTGTCATCAACGCGTCGGGCTGCGGGACAACGGTGAAGGATTACGGCTTCATGTTTCGCGAGGATGCCGCAATGTCGGCGGATGCGGCGCGGGTTTCGGCGCTGACCCGGGACATTACGGAATACCTGACAGAGGTTGGCCTGGGCGATGTTGCGGCGCCATCGGGGCTGGCCGTGGCCTATCATTCTGCCTGTTCGCTGCAGCACGGGCAAAAGGTGACGACCCTGCCGGGCACGTTGCTGGGCGCGGCCGGATACGATGTCCGCGCCGTGCCGGAAAGCCACCTGTGTTGCGGATCGGCGGGAACCTATAACCTGCTGCAGCCGGAAATGGCGAACCAGTTGCGCGACCGCAAGCTGGCCAATATTGCCCGCACCGGGGCGTCGGTTGTCGCCGCCGGCAATATCGGCTGCATGGCACAGATTGGATCCGGCGCGGATATCCCGGTTGTGCATACGGTCGAACTGCTGGATTGGGCGACCGGTGGGCCGAAGCCGGAAGTGCTGGAAGGCCGCGTGTGATGCGCGGTTGCACTGTCATGGTGCTGCTGATGCTGGCGGGCTGTGGCGGTGCCGATGACACGCCGATGTGGATGCCGGGCGAACGGCCCGTCCCGTCAACCGGTTCAGTAACGGAAACGTCGTTGCCGCCGGCGGCGCATCCGGCCCCGGTCCTGTCCGCGCCGCGCGCGCGGCGTCCTGTTCCGCGCCCTGAAACACCGTCAGCAGCAAACCCGCCGCCCCGCTATACGCCGGAACCGGCGGCGCCATCGGTGACGTCGCGCCGCACGCTGACCGATGCGGAATTCCGGTCATTGCAGGGGGTGCGGCAGTCGCTGGATGCGTCTATCCGCGATCTGGAGCGGCGTTCCACCTTTGACCGCACGACGGGGTCAGATGACGCCCGGCTGCGTGCGATGAAAGCGCGGCGGCGCGATGTGCTGCGCCGCCTGCGCGGACGGTGACGCGCCCTATTCCAGCGTGCGCAGGAATTTGGTGCGTTCGGTCGCGGCCTTCATCAGGAAGCTGAGATCCGATCCACCCAGGATCATGCGGATGCCCTTGGCGACATATTTCGCGACAAGGTCCTCATCGTAAATGCCGCCCATGGCTGCCGTGATGCCGTGCTTTTTGGCGGCAGCGCAGACCGCGTCATAGGCGTGCTCGATCTTTGGATTGGTGTAATCACCCGGAACGCCCATTTCATTGGACAGGTCGTTGGTGCCGATCAGCAGCACGTCGACGCCTTCGACGGCGGCAATGGCATCGATATCGTCGACGGCCTTCGGCGATTCAACCATGACCACGACCATTGTCTGGTCGTTCACGACTTCCTGGTGCTTCACATTACCCAGTCCCGTGAAGCTGACCTGGGGCACGGTGCCGCCATAGGAACGATGGCCGACCGGCGGGTATTTGCAATTATCAACCGCCAGTTTGGCTTCCGCCACCGATTCCACATGCGGGACGATGATGCCCATGGCGCCGGTATCCAGCAGGCGTGAGGCATGAAAATGCTGCGGCCCCGGTACGCGGACAAAGGGGGTCACCCCGGCCTGCAGCCCGGCCATACAAAGCTGGGATGCCATATCGACGTCGAGCGAGCTGTGCTCCATATCGACGAACAGCCAGTCATAGTCGCAGGTCTTGGCGATGGTCGCGATATCCACGGTGCGCGCCTGGCGCAGCCCGATGCCCAGTGCGAGCCCGCCGGCGGCAAGTTTTTCTTTTGTGTGATTCTTCAAGATGGTCATTCGTCAATCTCCCCGGGAATAAGCAAGTGGACGGGCCTGGACTGAACAGAACCGAACCCGCCGCGTTGTGGTTTCAGTTATGGCCGAGCCCGCGCAGAAATTTACTGCGGGCCTTGGCACCGGCCATCATGAAGGTGAAATCCGCGCCGGCGCTCAGGAAGCGCATGCCCATTTCAACATATTTTCGCGTCAGATCCTCATCCGCGACCCCGCCCAATCCGGCAAACTTGCCGTGTTTGTGGGCGGCCGCGATGGCCGTGCCAATCGCAGCCTCGACATCGGGATGCCCGAACTGGCCGTGCAGCCCCATTTCCGCCGCCAGGTCGTTACAGCCGACATGCAGCATATCGACGCCGTCGAGCGCCGCGATTGCCTCTGCGTTGGCAATACCTTCGGGTGTTTCCAGCATGATGATCAACAGCGTGTTTTCATTGGAAACCGTACCGATTTCCGATACGGGCAGGCTCTCGAAGCCCAACTGCGGCAGGGGGCCGCCAAAGGACCGGTGGCCGACGGGCGGGAATTTACACTGGCTGACGGCGCGTTTTGCTTCTTCCACCGTGCTGACATGGGGGATGATGACGCCCATGGCGCCGTTGTCGAGGATTCGCGCGGCGTGAAAATGCTCATGGCCGGGAACCCGGACCAGCGGGGTGATTCCCGCGTCGAGCGCGGAAACGCACATTTGCGAGGCTGTTTCCAGGTCAATGGCGCCGTGTTCCATGTCGATGAACAGGTGATCGTAATCGCACGCCTTGGCCATCCTGACGATATCGGGGCCGTACAAACGGCGGATCTGGAATCCCAGCGATGTCTTGCCTTGTTTCAGGCGTTCCTTGGCGTGATTGGGCGTTATTGTCATGACGGTTCCCCTCCATTATCACGGGCTTGGCGCGCTCGCATTGCCCTTATGACGCGACAGGCTAGCGCGTGTTGGGAGCGCCGCCAACTGTTGCCATCGGGCACGGCATATATTCGGTTTGACTCAACCGGCTTCAGAGCGTGTCATCGGTGCAATGTGACGACAGATCAGGGGACCTGCCATGTTGAAATCCGAATTTCTGGTGATTGACGAACTTTACATTCCGGTAAAGCGCCGCAGTGAAATCGAACCTGAAAAGGTTGCTTCCCTTGCGGAAGAAATTCTGGAGGATGGCCAGAAAGCACCCATCCAGGTCCGGCGCGACAAGAAACGAAAGTTTGTCGTTGTGAACGGCGCGCACCGGATTGAAGCTGTAAAGCTGCTGGGTGAAACCAAAATCGAGGCCTTTGTCGTTGGCGAAGGGAAATTCTGAACAGGGGGCAGACCATGACCAATCAATTCAATCTTTCCGGCACGCGCATCGCGATCACCGGCGCTGGCGGCGGGATCGGCGCGGAAACCGCGCGGCTTGTGGCGACCATGGGCGCTGACCTGATGTTGTCGGACCTGCAGGCGCCGGAACCGCTGGCGGATTACCTGCGCGGGCAGGGTCGGGATGCGACGGCGGCGGCACTGGATGTTACCGACCGGGCCGCGGTTGAAGCCTGGGCCGAAGCATGTGGCAAGGTGGACGCCCTGATCGATTGCGCCGCTATTTGTCCGTTTGACGACTGGGAAGAAGACGGGTGGGACGATGTCGCCGCCCGGGTGTTCAATATCAACCTGCAGGGGCCGGTCAATCTTTGCCGCGCCTTCATGCCGGGGATGATGGCGCGCAACGCCGGCAAGATCGCACTGATCGGCTCAATCGCCGGACGACTTGGCGGGGTGCGGGCGGCGCCGCATTACGTCATGTCAAAGGGGGGTATTCACGCCTATGTCCGCTGGCTGGCCAAAAAGGGTGCGCCGCATAACGTGGTGGTCAACGCGGTGGCCCCGGGACCGGTGGCGACACCGATGACGCAGGGCGAGAATTTCGGCCCGGAGAATTTCCCGATGAAGCGCATGGCGGAGGCGGCCGAAATCGCCGGGCCGCTGGCGTTCCTGGTGTCGCCGGCAGCAAATTATGTTTCAGGTGCGGTGCTGGATATTAACGGCGCCATGCATTTCAGCTGACGCGCTGGATCAGGAAGAATGCCGCCCCCAATGCGATGGGGGCGAGCAGCCCTGCCGAGGCACGCCAGCCGATGGCCGCACCGCCGATGACGAACGCGATGGTACTTTTTGCCAAACCGTTCACGGCGGCGGCCAGCAGGATTCCCATACCGACAGTCGGGATTGGCAGTTCGTTGAGGCTCATGCGTGACAGCGACAGGGTAATGGCATCCACGTCTGCCAGGCCCGAGGCCGCCGCGAGATAGTAAATTCCCTTGTACCCCAACTGGTCGATCAACAGCTTGGACAGGGCGAGGATCGCGACCAGCAATACCCCGAACCGGATCGCCTCCATCAATTGAAATGGATTGCGGATGACCGGTTGCACCTCCGAATCCGTGCCACGGGCGAACCACCAGGCGCCGCCAGCGGCCAGATAGGTTCCCGCTGCCATAATGGCCAATGGCGGCAGCAATGTCGCTGTCAGTGCCGGATTTACGACCGATGCAACGAGCAGGATACGGGGGTACATCGTGGCGCCCGCCGCCAGAATGCCGGCAGCCAATGCATTCTCCTGCCCTGTCCCCTGTCGTGCCATCCGGGACAGGCTGAGTGTGACAGCGGTTGATGCTGCGAGGCCGCCGAAGACGCCGGTCAGCAGCGCCCCACGCCGCGCCCCGCCGATCCTGATCGCGAAATAGCCGAGATACGAAATCCCGGCGATGAGTACGACCATCCACCAGGTCTGGTAGGGATTGAAGACGTCCAGGGGACCGAAGACCCTGTCCGGCAAAACCGGCAGCAGCACGACGGATATCAGCAGCAGCTTGAGTGTTGCGTGCAGTTCCTGTTCTTCCAGCTTGTTGACCCAGGCATGCAGTGTCGGCTTGAAGCTGAGCAGCAAGGTGGTGACAACCGCCGCGCCCACGGCCGGCAGCGCGTAACCGAGCGGCACCAGCGCACCGAGGACGAATGTCAGCACGCCTGCAAGCGCGCTGGTTGCGCCGATGTCGCTGGTGTTCTGACTGCGGCGGAAATAGGCCACGGCGAACAGAATCGTGACCGCGAGGGTGCCGAGGCCGAGGAGAAGAGTCCCGTCTTTGCCGGCCGCCAGAGCGGTGCAGCCGCCCAACAATCCGACGAGACCGTATGTGCGCAGCCCCGCGACGCGCTGGCCATCCGCCATGGCACGGGTTTCCCAGCCTCGTTCCAGCCCGATTAACAGGCCGATCCCGAGTGAAAGGCCCAGATGTTCGAATGGCGCAAGTTCAAGACCGAAATTCATGCAGACACTACTGCATGAAATTCAGATGCGGGCATTGACCTAGGGCAGTTCGATGGCCGCGTTCAGGAAGTCGTCCAGTGGTTTCAAGGCCTGGTATGCGGTCACCGCATATTGCAGAAACCCCGGGCCGAAGACCTGTTCGTCGTGCACGGCATGCTTTGCGAGGAAGCTTTTCTGGCGCAACAGATCGATTTCCGGGTGATCGCGGGGATAGCCCTTTGGTGCGCTCTTGAGCTTCTCACCGTCAAGTTCCCCGAAATAGTGCTGGAATGCGGGCGTTTCCAGAACGTCGTGCAGCGCCGCAGCGTTGCGGTCGATCTGCATGCGGATTCCGTTAATCCATGCTGTCGGCGGACGAAAGGCGCCGCCTGCCAGAATGCAGTTTCCCGGTTCGACGCTGATGAAATAGCCGGCACGGCAGTGCAGGTTCTTGCTGCCGCCTTCCAGCATATGCGCGCCGAAACTTACCTTGTACGGCGATTTGTCTTTTGAAAACCGTGTGTCGCGGTTGATGCGGAAGGTACATGGTTTTGCGTCCAGCCCGGCAACACGGGGATCGAATACTTCGATTTCGTGCAGCAATATGCCGACAAAGGAAATGAAGTCGGTGCGGGCTTCTTCGTATCGCGCGCGGTTACCCGCGAACCAGTCGCGGTTATTGTTTTCCTTCAGGTCGATCAGGAATTGCCGCGTATCGTCGTTCAGGTGGGACATTTTCAGAGGGTTCTCGTAAAGGCCAGGGCCTGACCGGCCACCGAAACCCATTTGTCCCGTTCCGCTTCACCGATGACCCACCAGCCTTTCAGCGGTCCTTTGGTCTTGAACGGGTTCAGGGGCATGGGGTTTTCGATTCCTGCTTCGGCGGGGTCGAATGCCGGGCCAAGGCGGAATCCCATGTTGTCATTCCACAGGAAGGCGAAGACTTTCCCGCGGCATTTCAGCCCTGGGGAGCTCATCATCGGGCCTGGCTCGACATCGGGATTCGCTGCCGTGAAGTTTGCGACAAGGGCGTCGAATGTCGATTTTGCGCAATCTGTCATGGCAGCTTCCGGATCACCGTGCGGGGTCAGCCATCGCCGCGTGGTGGCATTTCATCGAAGCTTGCCAGCGCGGGGTCGATCGTATCCCAGGACAGGTGATTCTTGAAAAAGACACTGAACTGCGGCTCGATTGCTTCCGGGCTATCGAGCGTACCCAGCATGAGTGCCTTGATGCCCGGCATCCCCGCCGATTCAGCGAACAGCCGGCTGCCGCAGGTCGGGCAAAAATATCGAGTCACCGCCGCGCCGGTATCTGCCGGGCGGGAATAGGCTGACAGGGGACCTTCGATTGCGAATTGATCCACGCCGAACATTGCCGCTGTAATATGACCGGTCCCGGCAGATTTTCGGCAATCGATGCAATGGCAATGTCCGGCCATCATGGGGTCGCCGGAAATCGTGTAATGCACCGCCCCGCACAGGCAGCTTCCCGTGTGCGTTTTCTGCGACTCGCTCATCGTTTTCTCCCTGACATATTATGCAGAATAAGGTAACTTTTTATTTGCAAGTTACCTTATTCTGCATAGTGACTTCGTTTTTGCAAGTGACAATGGCGGAGCTCTAACATTTAATCCGATACCGGCTTGGCTCGAAATCTTCGGCGGCAAATGGAGACTGTTGATGATGCGTAATCAGGCATGACAGGTTACGGGGTTAACGTCTCGCGTATACCATCATCGTCTGGCGGCATTTCATCGAAGGTTGTCAGCGCGGGGTCCACGGCATCCCAGGACAGGTGATTCTTGAAATACACGTGGAACTGCGGCTGCACCGCTTCCGGGTTGTCGAGCGTGCCCAGCATGACCGCCTTGACGCCAGGCAGCGATGCGGTTTCATCGAACAACCGGCTGCCGCAGGTCGGACAGAAGGACCGGGTCACTGCCGCGCCACTGTCTGCCGGGCGGGAATAGGTTGTCAGGGGGCCTTCGATTTCGAACTGATCCACGCCAAACATTGCCAATGTAACATGACCGGTCCCGGCGGATTTGCGGCAATCTATGCAATGACAATGCCCGGCCAACATGGGGTCGCCGGAAACCTTGTATTGCACCGCGCCGCACAGGCAGCTTCCCGTATGTGTTTTCTGCGATTCGCTCATATGTTTTCCCCCTGTCATAGTATCTTAAAACCATGTAACTTTTTATTTGAAAGTTACTTTATTCTGCATAGAGACTTTAACGATTCAAGTATTGAAAAAGGGGACTTCGAAGTTTCAAACCGATGACTGATGACAAGCTGCCCTACAAGCGTTCGGCCTGTCCGATGTCGGCATGGCTCGACATTTTCGGTGACAAGTGGTCGCTGCTGATTGTGCGCGACATGATGGCGGGAAGGTGCCGATACGGCGAGCTTCAGAAATCGCCCGAGGGTATTCCCACGAATATCCTCGCCAGCCGCCTGAAGCTGCTGGAGGCGACAGGCGCGATTACCCGCGAGCAATATTCTGCCCGGCCGCCACGATATGAGTATCGGTTGACCCGGCGTGGCGCCGATATGCTGCCGGTCATGCAGGCGATGTGCGACTGGTCGCGCAAACATGTTGGCGATCCGTGGACGCCGCCGGACTGGTTCCTGGAAGCGACACCGGAAACCTTCGCGCCGAACCCTGCGATCGACACGAAGAAAGACGATTAGGCTGCGATCCTAAAGCCCCATATGGCCCAGCAGGGCGCGGGTAATCGGACTGTCGGCGCGGGCGATGCCATCGATGATTGTGAAGTGATTTTCACCCGGGGTTTCCAGATAATCGATCTGGCTCAGGCTGTTGTTCCAATGGTCCCGGAATTCCTTTGACTGGCGGCGGAATTCATCCGTTTCCGCACCACCGACAGCAATCGTCATTGGCATGTCGTGGCCTGGTGTCAGAAGGTGCGGGCTGTTTCGTGTGGCCATGTCGGCATCCATCCGCACATCGTCATTGACGCTGGTGTGGCGGACAGGCTCCAGAACGAAAAGGCCACTCAGCGGCGTTGCGCTTTTGACCAGTGTCGCGGGAAGACCTGCCTCGAATGCCGGCCAGTCCGTTGCGGCCATCATCGCGGCGAGGTGCCCGCCGGCGGAGTGCCCGCTAACGTGAATACGGTCCGGGTCGCCGCCATAGGCCGCAATATTGCGCGAGACCCAGGCGCAGGCGGCGCGGGACTGGCGGACGATTTCGTCAAGCGTGACCGCGGGGCAAAGCGTGTAATTGATCGACACAAAAAGCGCACCCGCCGCAACCAGCGGCGCCGTCATGAAAGCGAAGGGCTGTTTGTCGAGTGCCCGCCAGTAGCCCCCGTGAATAAAAACCAGGACCGGGGCGTTTGGTGTGGCCGGCCGGTATATATCCAGCTTTTCTTCCGGCCGGGGGCCATACGCGATGTCCAGTTCGCAATCATTCGCGTCTGTGAACGCAGTGCTGAGGGCGGCCCATGTGGTGACGATATCGTCGACCCCTTCGACCGAACGACGAGGGTTATATTGCAGTTCCATCGTTTCGGCATCGAAACCGCGAAAATCGGACTGTGACATGGGAGACCTCATGATTGAATGTGACGCCCTATTATTGCAACTGCGGCCACGCCGTCACAGTCATTTTCCGATACAGGGTCAGGTTGCTTTAGTTTGGGAAAGGCAATGCAGCGCCTGCTGGATGATGCGGGTCCCTTGCGTCTGGGTATTCGCGATCCAGGCGGCGTCATTCCGGAAGAACAGCTGCCCCAGATCGGCGCGCCGGTCGGCCACGGTTTGGCGGGCGTCGAGGCCGAGAATCGACCGGGTCGAATAGATTCCAAAATCGATATTGATCGCAGTCAGTTCGGTTTCCCGCAATCGTTCGCCAAATCCAAGGGCAAAGGAATCGAGCACGGCTGGCCCGCCCGTTCGGGCGCTCGATTCTTCCCCGAACCACAATTCGACTCTTTGGTCCGCTGCTGTTCCTGTCGCGTGGCAAGACGAGATTGTGACCGAGCCGGAGGGATGAAGGCTGGTATGGAACTCGATAACGCCGACACGCGCGGCGTGTTCGGTAACTTCCGTCGCAACGGTGTCGAAGGCCTCGACGAGCCATTCGGGTCTGGCGGTCTGGTTGCTGACTTCTGGATTTTCGTCAGCGGCAAGCCCTTTTGACTTTGCGTAGCGTGCAAATCGCCGGGCCGCGGCGCTGAGGATATTGTCGCTCCAGTCCCGGGTGATAATATGGTCCGGCGCGACCGCGCCGCCGATGGCAATGCCGTCCGGCAGAACGGCATGCAGGATGGTCAGCCCGGTATCACGCGATAAGTCGCGCTGCAATCCTTGCTCCAGCCAGCTTGAAACAATGGCTGAACCGCATAGGCCTTCCGCGCCGTGCAGACCGCAGCACAGTACCAGGGCGGCTTCGGCATCCGGGGAGCCCAGCCGGGCGATATCCACCCAGCAGGGCGCGTCGCTGCCTTCGACCGGGGGCCCGCGATAGGCGGTGGTCGCGGCGCCGGCCAGGCTGCAGGCGGCCAGAAAGCGGTTGCGGGCGTTGTCCCGCTGGATTGCTGGTTCTGTCGGCATCCGTGTTATTGCGCGAAGGGCTGTTGTCGCAGCCGCGAGACCAGCGCATCCAGAATATGGCTGATCAGGCGGTCTTCTTCCGAAAGCCAGGAGAGGCGCTTTTTGAAGCTTTCCTGCGGCACGACGACGACTTCCGTATCGGTCATGGCGCGGGCAGCGGCCATGCGGGGCTGATCGTCGATCAACGCCATTTCACCAAAAATTTCACCCCGGTCGAGTTTCGCCAGCACGAGCTTGCTGCCATCGGCCTGGACGGAAATTTCAACAAGGCCCGACAGGATCATATAGGCTTCGTCACCATTATCGCCTTCCGAGAAGATTGCCTCGCCCGCCAGAAATTTCCGTTTCCCGTCGGCATCCGGTTTGGGTGCACGGGCGGGTTTCGCCGGTTGCGTTTTCCCCGGCGCTTTCTTCTGTGATGGAATGTCCCGGGATTCCTGACTGCCGTCGTTGAGGATCTTGGCGAGCTTCTTCTCGATCAGCGTGCTGATTTCCTCGCCCAGGGCATCGCCGCCCAGCCGGTTGCGAAGATCCTCGACCGCAAGCGCCAATTGATTGCGCGTGCTTCTTTCTGGCAACAGATTGCTTAGGGAGGACACCGATTTGACGACGGATAACAAGGTGGTCAGCACGGCTGCCTGATGTCTTTCCCCAAAGGGGGAGCGGCTGAGGTCGAGCAGGTAACCGATCTTGACCGCCCGGTTCGGCAGCATCGCAAGAATACGCGTGATGCCCTCAACGGCTGTCAGGTCTTCGCCTCTGGTTTTCAGGGCCGTTCGGCATCGGCGTGTTACCGCTTCGCTTATCTCAACGCCGCCGGACAGCCCGGCATACCAGACCAGGTCGGTAACCAGCGCGGGAAATGCGGCGCCGTCGGCGGTTTCATCTTCCCGTGTCAGCGGTTGTGCGCTGGACAGTGATCGCGTTACCCGCTCCAGCAGGATGCTTCGGGTCATGGGCATGTGGTTGGTCGCCATGATCGCGTTCAGGCGGTTTAACAACGGGGCGCCGGTCAGCGCCGAGTTTTGCCGGCCACCACTAACCCGGGCCAGGATGCGCAACGCAGAAACCATATCCGGTTGTCCGCCCAGAAGCATCTTGATTGCCTCGGCGCCATCCAGAATTTCAGCACATATTTCATCCAGATACGCCAGTGCATCGCCTTCGGCACCCATGTCGATCTGGTCAAAGACAAGCACCAGTTTTCGATTCCAGTCGCGTTCCCTGCTCAAGAATTCCGCCAGAACGGCATTGGTGAACAGGGGCCGTCTTTCCGCAATGAACGCGTCCTCTATGGCCTTCAAAGCAGCGGCCAACCCGTCCTTGGCGATCTGGTCGGTATAGGGGGCGGTCTTGCCGATGTCCCGCAACTCTTCGGTCAGATGTTTCGACAATCCATAAAGTTTGTCGATACGCTCCGAGGCGACAAGGTCATACGCGCGCGCCTGGATCGAGGCGATCCGGTGAATCGCCTGATCGTAGAGTTTGTCGGTACGCTGAACATCCTGCAAATGCCAATAGCTGTGCAGGATTTCCAGCGCCGTAATCCCGTGTTCATCGAGATACCTGCGCAGCACCCGGCCTACCGTTTTACGGGCCTCAAATCCGTTCAGGTCGGCTAGCGTATCGCAGAACGCGGCCTCGTCGATTGGCGAAATGGTAATCGGCTTTTCCGCCATCCCGGCGGTTTCCTGCTCAAAGACGACTTTTTCCGGTGCTTTGCCGGCGGTACGGGTTACCCGCACCGCTTCGTGCTGGTTCGCAGCCAGGAGCGCCTGCGCGTGGCTCATCGCAAGTATTTTCGCCGGATGGATCGATTCGATCATCCAGCGATTGTCTTTGCCAATCAGGACTTCGTAGGCGACATCCGCTGTTTGCATGGAATAGGCCGTCCTTCTGGTAAGGTTTGCGAATTCGGCGACGGTATCAGTGTAATCCTGTTTCTTTACGGTAATCATAAGGGCGAAGACCGAAATATTGAATAAATTGTATCAGTGGCGAATTTCGGCTCGGTTGGGCCGCGGATTACTTGTCGATTGGCCGCTGACGGCGCATAATTTGGGTATGCGCGACATGATTGTCATACTGGCGATGGTTTTTGTGACGCTTTGCGGAACCGCCGCCAATGCGACGCAGGATGACCCGCGTCTCGACGCGCTGTTCGAGCGCCTTCAGACGACCAAGGATTCCAATGACGCGGCGGCTGCCGAGCGGCAGATCTGGTCAATCTGGATGGAAGCGGAATCGGAAGATCTCAACATTCTGATGAATCAGGGGGCTGTCGCAATGTCCTCGCAGAATTTCGACCTTGCCCTGGAAAGCTTCAACGCGCTGATCACTTTGGCACCTGAAATGGCGGAAGCCTGGAACAAGCGGGCCACATTATATTTCATGATGCAGAACTTCGAAGCATCTGTCGCCGATGTGCAGAAAACACTTTCTCTCGAACCCCGGCATTTCGGCGCGATTGTTGGAATGGGACTGATTTACGAACGGCTTGGCGACCAGAAAGCAGCACTTCGTGCCTTTGAACAAGGGCTGAAAATCAATCCCCACATGGAACATATCCGCGAGAAAACCGAAAAACTCGGCCAAGAACTCCAGGACCGGAATATCTGAGGCATGCCGTGGAAGATAGTCGTCAGGAAATGTGCGAGTCGCTGCGGCGAATGGGGATGCTTGCGGATGGCGAAGAGCCCGAATTCACGGCCCTGACAGGGGGGGTGTCGTCGGATATCTGGCGCGTGGACCTTGCTGCCGGCCCGATCTGTATCAAGCGCGCCCTTGCCCAGCTAAAGGTCGCAGCCGAGTGGCGGGCGCCGGTTGAGCGCAACGCGTCCGAGGTGGCCTGGATCGAAGCTGCCAGGAAGGTTTCGCCAACCTGTGCGCCGGAAATACTGGGGCACGACCCGGAAGCCGGGCTTTTCGCGATGAAGTTTCTCGACCCGTCGCAATACCGGTTGTGGAAAAATGAATTGCGCGATGGCAACGTCATCCTGGCGGATGCCGCGGCGGTCGGCGACGTGCTGGGCCGCATTCATGCGGCGACTGCGGATGATCCGGAATGCGCGCAGCGGTTTGCCAATGACAGTGTCTTTTACGATATTCGGCTTGAACCCTACCTGGTGGCGACAGGACGGGCCCATCCTGATCTAGCGGATAATTTTGCCGTGCTTCTGCAGGTGACAGCGGAAACGCAGCGCGTTGTCATCCATGGTGATGTCAGCCCGAAAAATATTCTGATCGGGCCGGACGGACCGGTATTCATCGATGCGGAATGCGCCTGTTTTGGTGATCCGGCATTCGATCTTGCATTCTGCCTCAATCATTTGCTGCTGAAATGCTTGTGGACGCGCGCCGCCACCGTGGCGCTCCTGGATGCGTTCGGTGTTTTGGCAGCGCGGTATCTTGCCCATGTCGACTGGGAGGAACCCGAAGTGCTGGATGCGCGCGCGGCCCGGTTGCTGCCGGGGCTGCTGCTGGCGCGGGTTGATGGAAAATCGCCAGTGGAGTATCTGACCGAAGAGGCCGACAAAAATATTGTGCGGTCCGCCGCGCGGGCCCTGCTGGACAATCCGGCGCCGCGGTTGGGGGAAATACGCTCCTACTGGAAGGAAATGCTGAACGAATGACGGATATGGCCATTGTCGATATCGCGGGCCGCCGCGTGTGGGATTCGCGCGGCCGCCCGACGGTCGAAGTGACGGTGTCGCTTGCCTGCGGTGTGGCTGGACGTGCCATTGCGCCTGCGGGTGCTTCGACAGGAAGCGGTGAGGCCGTTGACCTGCGCGATGGTGGTGACAGCTTCGGTGGGTATGACGTGCGCCGGGCGCTGGCCGCGGTGAACGATGAAATCGATCCGGCGCTGGCGGGATTCGATGCGGATAACCAGGATGCGGTCGATGCGGCGCTGATTGCGTTGGATGGTACGCCGAACAAATCCCGCCTTGGCGGCAATGCTACGGTTGCGACATCAATGGCTGTGGCGCATGCGGCGGCGGCTGCCGAGGGAGTTTCCCTGTGGTGTCGGCTGGGTGGTCTGCGGGCGCATACCCTGCCTTTGCCGGAAATTCAGATATTCGGTGGCGGCGCGCATGCGGGCCGTCGTGTCGACGTGCAGGATTTCATGGTCATTGCCAATGGCGCCGGTGATTACGAAGAGTCGCTCGACTGGACGGCGCGGGTTTACTTGGCGGCGGGAAAGTTGATGGCGGCACAGGACCGGCTGCAGGGCGTTGCCGATGAAGGCGGCTTCTGGCCAGTCTTCGAAAATAATGAAGATGCGCTCGATATGCTGGTCCGGTCGATCGAGGCGGCGGGGCTGATACCGGGTGATGAGGTGTCTATTTCGCTGGATATCGCGGCGTCGGAATTCGGGGAAGGTGGGCAATACAGGCTCGGCCTGGAAAACCGTTCGCTGGACAGTGACGGGCTGTCGGCGATGCTGACGGGCTGGGTCGACCGCTATCCGATTATTTCCATCGAGGATCCGCTCGGTGAGGATGACGAGGCCGGGCTGATCAAGTTCACCACGGCTGTCGGTGACCGGATCCAGATTATCGGCGACGACTACCTTGTCACCAATGCGGGTCGGGTACGTAACGGCATCGCGAAAGGTGCGTGCAATTCAGTCCTGGTCAAACCGAACCAGGCGGGCACGCTGACCGAAGCCCGCGCGGCCTTTGACGCCGCAATGGCTGGTGGCTGGGGCGCTGTTGTTTCCGCGCGGTCGGGTGAAACCGAAGATACGACCATTGTCCATCTGGCTGTTGGCTGGGGTGCGCCGCAGCTCAAGGTCGGATCGTTCGCCCGTTCCGAACGGATGGCAAAGTGGAACGAGGGGCTGCGCGTTGCCGACGAAATCGGCGTACACGCTTCCTTGCCGCCGAAAGACGCGTTCCCGTGGAAAATATGACGCGCGGTTAAGCGCCGTCAGGCGCCCGGTATCTGGTACTGCGCGTCGCCGTCTTCGGTGATTTGCGCCGGAAGCTGTTCCTCCCAGGCAAGATAGGCCCGCATCGAATCCTGATTGCCGTGATGGCGGTCATGTACGAAGAACAGAAAATCGAGACATTCGGAATCCGGCGGCGTGCCGGGGCTGTCTTCGACTGAAAAGCCTGCCTGTTTCCATGCTTCGCGTCCGCCGGTTAGCAGGGCGACGGGAA
>Ga0222651_1000227_pt1 | contig 41539 bp, 37 predicted proteins | sample AntAcemetagen369_FD_179855 | JGI IMG/M metagenome (GOLD analysis project Ga0222651, IMG submission 179855) | Saline water microbial communities from Ace Lake, Antarctica - #369 | ecosystem: Environmental > Aquatic > Non-marine Saline and Alkaline > Saline | place: Antarctica: Ace Lake...
CCGCCCCCTCGATCAGTGCCAGCACGTTTTCATCCGGCTTGCCGGGCACATGCTCGGTATCGGTGACGTAACACATTGACTTGCCCTTATATTCCACCCGGTAGCCGGTCGCACCGAACGGGTGATTCAGCGGCATCGTCCGAACCTGTATATCACCGTAGAGCTTGAAATTTTCCCCCGCCCGGAAATCCTCGAAATTCAGCGTACTGCGCATCGCTTCGAGCGGTACCGGAAAGGTCGGCGTGGTCATCTGGCCGGCAAGCATCCGTTTGATACCGCCGTCGTCGCTGACATGGCCCGCCATGATCGTAAAGGAACTGCCTTCATGGAAGGCCGGCGAAAAGAACGGGAACCCGTTGATATGGTCCCAGTGTGTGTGGGAAAGCAGCAGATGCGCGTCATAAACATTCTTGCGCAACAGCCAGTGCCCGAGATTTCGAATTCCCGTCCCCGCATCAAAAATGAGACGACGACCACCGCAGGCAACCTCGACGCAACTTGTGTTCCCGCCAAAGGCGACATGTTTGGGTGACGGCGTGGCAATACTGCCCCGAACGCCCCAGAACTTGACCTTGAAACTCATCGCGCCGGACCTTCTGCTACTCTACCCCATAAAATCCCCAACTCAATCAACGCTGAACCTTCCGGGCAATGCTGTGATGCCTGTCACTCCCTGTGACTATTTTTTAACAAAATCAGCTATCTCAGCATCGCCCGAAAAGTCAGATTGTCATCATTGGGGCATACTTCGCAGTCAAGGAAATCAGATCGTAAACTGCAGATCACCCAACCGCTTGGTCAGCTTCATGTTTTCCGCATAATCGATCGGAACGGCGAGAAGCGCCGGCCCGTCCTGCGCAAACGCCTCCGTCAGCGCCCCGGGCAATTGATCGGCGGCGGTGAGGGTCTTGCCCCACATGCCGAACGACTGCGCCAGCAGTTCGAAATCCGGATTTCCGAAGGAAAGCTCGGAATGCTTGCCGTCGAAATGGTTCTGCTGCTTCCACTTGATGAGGCCGTATTCGCCATCGATCCAGACCATGATCACGGCATTGAGCTTGCGCCGGACCATCGTTTCCAGATCCTGCACATTCATCAGGAACCCGGCATCGCCGCAGATTGCCAGAACCTTGCGGTCCGGCAGGGCGACTTTCGCACCCATCGCCCCTGGCAGGGCGAAACCCATGGAACAGAAGCCATTGGAAATCAGGCAGGTGTTCGGCACATCGCACTGATAATAGCGCGAGATCCACATCTTGTGGGCACCGACATCGCTGAGCAGGATATCATCCGGACCCAGCGCCTCGCGCACATCCCAAAGCACCTTCTGCGGCTTCATCGGGAAGGACGCATCGTCCTTCTCCATGGCGAAATCATCGAGGATCGTATCGCGCATCTTCTTGTGATCTTCGATGTTGAACAGCGGCAGCTTGCCCTCATTGTCAAACCGGACATTGAGTTCTTCATTGATCTGCCACAGCGCATCAGCCACGTCGGACACGATATCGACTTCCACCGGATAATCGGTATCGACCTCGGCCGGCCAGAAATCGATGTGGATGATCTTCTTGTCGCCCTTGTTCCAGAACGACGGCGCGAACTCGACCAGATCGTAACCGACAGAAATGATGACATCGGCTGCATCGGTTGCTTCGATGATATGGTCACGCCCCTGCAGGCCCATGGTGAAGAGGCAATGCGGATCGGTCCGCGGTACAGCACCCTTGCCCATGAATGTATTGACCACCCCGATGCCCGACTTGTGCGCCAGACGAACGAGCTGCTGCGCAGCGCGTTTGCGGACCGCGCCGTTGCCGGCGATGATCAGCGGTTTTTTCGCGGACGCAATGATATCGACCGCCTGCTTGATCGCCTTGTGATCGGCTGCCGGACGGCGCGTTTTGCCGGTTTTCATTGGCTGCAGGTCTACATTGTTCTCCGCGATATCTTCGGGGAGTTCGATGACGGTCGCACCGGGCTTTTCAGCTTCGGCGATCTTGAACGCCTTGCGCACGACTTCGGGAATATTCCGCTCGTCGTAAATCGAATGCGCCCATTTCGAAATCGGCCGGAACATGGCAATCGCGTCCATGTTCTGATGGCTTTCCTTGTGCAGGCGGGTCGTCGATGCCTGACCGATAATGGTCACCACCGGCGCACGATCCATGTTGGCATCGGCCACACCGGTCACCAGGTTGGTCGCGCCCGGCCCGAGCGTCGCCAGACAAATGCCGGACTTGCCGGTCAAACGTCCATAAACATCGGCAGCAAATGCCGCTGCCTGTTCATGCCGGCACAGCACGAAATCGATCGGGCTATCATTTAACGACAGCATCGTATCGGCGTTCTCTTCGCCGGGAATGCCGAATATGTACTCTACGCCCTCGTTTTCGAGACAACGTACAAATAAATCAGAAGCCTTCATAAAGTTCCCCTCTAGTCTTCTAGCGGATTAATCAAGAAATTCGCCCCGAGACGTAGTATGGCATTCGTTTTCTCTCGGTCAATGCGAACTATTCGTTTTTGGCTCATTTCTGCGGTATTCAAGGATGCAACCGTATTGAAATGCGCCGGTTCTTCTCCCGGTTCCCCGGGATCACTTCTCCAAAAAGGTCACGATTCGGATATTTTGGTTTCACGTCTGCGTAGCCGGATGCCTTCATGCGAACGGGCTCGGTTCCGGAAGTAATGAGATAACGTACGACCCCGGTCGCCCGCGCGGTGGACAATTCCCAGTTGGAGGGGAATCGGGGTGTATTGATCGGTGCGTCATCGGTATGCCCCTCCACATCCACGTAATACAGGTCATACGGCGGTTGGGCTAATTGATAAGAAATTTCGACCAGTATTTTCTGCGCCGTCGGCAACAGCTCGGCAGAGCCCGGACGGAAAAACGAGCGGTTGGAAAATTCGATAACCACACCGGCCTCGTCAAAGCCTGTCTGCACTTCTTCCTGATCGATCTGCACTTCTTCCAGAATCGAATTCAGGTTTTGCGCCAGGTTGAACATTGGCCGCTTGGGCGCTTCATCCGTCCCCAGCTCCTTTTTGATGCCGGCCATTGCTTCTTCGAAGCGCGGTATATCCACCTTGGAAAACGACACCAGCATGACGAAAAACGCCATCAGCAACGTGATCGCATCCGCATAAGTCGTCATCCAGCTTTCGTCTTCCTCAGGCGCTGTATTTTGCCGTTTGCGCGCCATCACCGATCCTTCATCTGCTGATCGATGTTGAAGCGGATCGACGGATCGAGGAAGCTGTTCATCCGATCCTGGATGAAGCGCGGGCTGCGCTTTTCTGCCAGCAACGCAAACCCTTCGACCATCAATTCATGCCGAAAGCGCAGGATTTCCTGACGCTGCTGCAGCTTGTTTGCGGCCGGGACAAAAATCATCCGCGCGAGCATCACACCGTAAAGCGTTGTATTCAGCGCCACCGCCAGACCGGGGCCCAGCATTTCCGGATTGCTGCCCATTGCGTCCAGCATCACGATAAGACCAATCAGCGTTCCGATCATGCCAAATGCCGGTGCGGTCCCACCCATGGAGCGCAGGATATTTGCCGGCACCATATTGCGTTCAAAAGTATTGTCCGCCACCGCCTGCAGGGTTTCGCGGACGTCCTTGCCGTCATACCCGGTGATCAGCAATTCGACGCCGAAGACCAGAAACGGATCGGATGCGACTGTCTTGATCTCATCCTCCAACGGCAGAAAACCCTTTTCCTTCACCAGATAGCCCCACCGGATTATCCGGCCGACTTCCGTATTCAGGATTGTCCGATTGACCCGCTGGGGAATAAAGGTGCTGCCGATCCCCTTCAGCGCCAGGATGACGTATCGTGCTTCCTGGCCTACGAATGTCGCCGCAAGGGTACCGCCGACCACGAGGATAAAACTGGGCGCGTCGAGAAACAGACCGAAATTGCTTGTTGCAAGCAATATCGAGCCGACGAACAGGCCAATAGCGGCAAGAAAACCGAAGAATGTCGCAAACGACATATAGCCCCAACACCCGCCAGCCTTTTAATGCGACTGGCCCCAACCCAAACACTACCCTAAGAACAATGACAATAAGAGTATCGCCAACACTAGCAGTCGTGAACCTTTTTTATTATAGGTTTATTAAGTATGAACAAATCCTTTCCAAATAACGCTGAACCAATGCAGGTCGCGGTCGAAAGCATCGGCATGCGGGGCGATGGTATCGCGGTCGTTGATGGCGTGCCGTACTACATTCCCGGCACTGCGCCCGGCGATGTCGTCGACATCATCAGGGGCAGCAAGCGCGATGACGGGTATACCGCGACCGTCAGTACATTACACACACCCGGTCCGGACCGGACGGAACCAGCCTGCCGCCATTTCGGAACCTGTGGCGGGTGCACGCTGCAACACATCACACCCGGTGCCGTCGCCGATATCAAACGCGATCAGATCAGCCTGACACTGGCGCGGCATGGATTTCAGGACATCCCGATTCGCGAGACCATTGCCATTCCGCCCGGTGAGCGCCGGCGCGTTCGTTTCAGCATGCACAAGAAGCGCGGTGTCGCATTCGGTTTCAACGCCAACCGCAGCAATGACGTTATCGACATCGCCGAATGCCCTGCCGCACGGCCCGAGATCGCTAAACTGATCCCCGATCTGAAGGCGCTGGCCGCCCGAACCCCCGCGCTGGGGCGCCGTGCGGAATTCATCGTCACCGCAACAGATACCGGCATCGACATCCTGCTTCGCCCGTCGAAACGCAAAAACCCGGGGATGGACGAACGCGTGGCACTGGCGGCTTTCGCCGAGCGTCATGACATCGCACGCATCGGCTGGGACGGACCGATCGGCTATGAGCCGCTGGCGGCGCGGCGCGCGCCAACGATCACATTCGGTAAAACCCGTCTTGCGATGCCGCCGGATGCGTTCCTGCAGCCAAGCCAGGGGGGCGAACGCGCCATCGTGAAAGCGGTTTGCGACGCGGCTGCCGGTGCGCGGAAGATCACGGACCTTTACGCGGGTTGCGGTGCGCTGTCGTTTCCCCTGTCCGCGCTTGGGCCCGTCCAGGCCTATGAAGGCAACGAGGATATGGTTCAGGCGATCCGCTATGCCGCGGCGGGCCAGCCCGTCGCCGCCGAAATCCGCGACCTCGCGCGGCGGCCCCTGTCCCCGGACGAGTTGAAACGATTCGATACCATCGTTTTTGATCCACCCCGCGCCGGTGCCAGGGAGCAGGCGGGTACGATCGCATTATCGGCCGCGCAAACAGTTATCGCCGTTTCGTGTAATCCGGCAACGCTGGCACGAGACCTGCGGACGCTGGTGACCGGTGGCTACCGGATCGAATCGATCCAGCCGATCGACCAGTTCCCCTGGTCAGCCCATGTCGAGGCCGTTGCCGTGCTGCGCCGCGACCGTCCCTAATTTTCGACGATACCGCCCGGCAGCAACTGGCGCGCGGTCATGACCGTTTCCGGACCGACTTCCGCCCATTCGGCGAATTCGACCACCATCGCGTCGTCGCCCAGCAAAAAGTCCAGCACGCCGCCAAGAAAGACCGGATCACCGGCCCGGACGCGGATTTCCGCTGGACCAATTCCGGTCAGCGCCAAAAAACGGCCAAGCCGGTCACCGTCTTCGGCAACAAAGGACAAGCAACGAATAGCGAGAAGTTGCGCCGCATCTGCGGGCGTCGTTTGAACTGGATGCTTCATTTGGCCTACGGTAAGAGCGTTGTATCAATCCGGGCAACCACGAAATCGCACCGCCCCGGACAAGGAACCCCTTTATGGCATGGAATCCGAGCCAGTATCTCGCTTTTGCGGGCCCGCGCATGCAGCCGGCAATCGATCTGCTGAACCGAATCCCGCAAGAAACACCGGGATCCGTCATCGACCTTGGCTGCGGGCCAGGCAACATTACGCCGTTGCTGCGCCAACGATGGCAGGACGCCGATATCATCGGGCTAGACAATTCCGACACGATGCTGGAACGCGCCCGCACCGCCTGTCCCGACGAAACCTTCGACCATTGCGACATCACGGCCTGGCAGCCGGACCGGCAATACGACGTCATCTTCTCGAACGCAGCGCTGCAATGGGTCACGGGTCACGACACCCTGTTCCCGCACCTGCTCGACCTTGTTGCACCGGGCGGCACACTGGCCATCCAGATTCCGCGCAATACCGATGCTCCATCGCATCGGCTGATCGGCGACGTGATCGAGGGTGGCCCGTGGCGTGATCTGCTGGCACCGATTCGCGATGCCATTCCGACACAGGAACCCGCCTGGTACCGCAATCTGCTTTCTACCACCGCGCAAAGTCTGGATATCTGGGAAACCGAATACATGCAGGTTCTCGACGGCGACAATCCCGTCGCCGAATACACCAAGGGAAGCCAGTTGACGCGATTCCTGGAACCGCTTGACGAAGCCGCGCGCGGTGAATTTGAATCGCGCTATCGCGATCTCGTCATCAAAGCCTACCCACCGGAATCCGACGGCAAAACCCTGTTCCCGTTCCGCCGCCTGTTCATACTCGCAAACGCCTGACAAGAAACTGGAGCCCCATCCATGAAACTGCTCGTACTCGCCGGCGACGGCATCGGTCCCGAAATCACCGGCGCCACGGTAAAGGCCGTCGATGCGCTGAACCATCGGTTCAATCTGGGATTGACGCTGACCGAAGCCGATGCCGGCCTGTCCAGTCACGCCAGACATGGCACCACACTGACCGAGGACGTGCAGGCGCAGGTCATGGAAAGCGACGGGGTCATTCTCGGGCCGACGGACTCGCTGATCTATCCCGCGCCGGAAGACGGCGGCATCAACCTGTCCCCCTGGTTCCGCAAAAACCTGGATCTGTACGCCAATATTCGCCCGTCACGGGCGCGGCCCGGCGTGCCCTGCCTCGCAAAAGACATCGACCTTGTCATCGCGCGGGAAAACACCGAAGGCTTTTACGCCGACCGGTCGATGTACATGGGATCGGGCGAGTTCATGCCGACCGAGGATATGGCGCTGGTCGTGCGCAAGATCACTCGCGACGCGTCACGCCGGATCGCTGAATCCGCCTGCCAGTTGGCAATGACCCGTCGCAAGAAACTCACCATCGTGCACAAGCGCAATGTGCTGAAACTCTCCGACGGCCTGTTTTACGATACCGTCCGCGAAGTGGCCGATGGATACGAGGGCCTGGAAGTCGACGACTTTATCGTCGACGCGATGGCGGCATTGCTGGTGCGCAAACCCGGCGCATTCGATGTCGTGGTCACAACCAATATGTTTGGCGATATCCTGTCGGACCTGGCCGCGGAGCTTTCCGGCGGCATCGGCCTCGGCCCGTCGATCAATGCCGGCCGCGACCGTGCCATCGCACAGGCGGCGCATGGCGCAGCGCCCGATATCGCCGGACAGAATTCCGCCAACCCGACGGCACTGATGCTGTCAGCCAGCATGCTGCTGGCCTGGCTGGGCGATCGCCATAACCGCACCGACCTGGAAGACGCCGCCCGGCGTCTCGAAGAAGCAATCGACGCCCAACTGGACGATCCCGCCGGTCGCACGGTCGATTTAGGTGGAAAACTTAATACATCGGATTTTGGCGATGCGGTCGCACGCCGAATTTCCGGTTAACAATTTCCTAAAAGCTCAACTTTCATAAATGTTTACCAAAAATATTCACAAGTTATCCACAACATGTTGTCCATTAACGTTTTGTTAACCCACTATCTTGTAAAACTTGATGCAACGCAGGCTCAACCGATATGGCAGAATTCGGAGGCCGGCTCCACACAATGAGAGAGCATTGTAATGGCGCGCGAATTTCCGATGGACAGCGGCAGAATACCACGCAGGACGGTGACATACCGCAGCCAGTCAAGTGTCTATTATGGATTCACCGAATTTGGCATTGATCAGCCCCGCCCCCATGCGGCAGGCATCTTCATGCTGGCGGAAGAAACTGTCGGACCGGATATCTGGCGGATTCTTCTGGTCGGAGAGACCGCCGATTTCACCGCAGGCATCAAGCACAACACCGCCGTCCGCGAAGCCCGGCGGCGCGGCGCAAGCCGTATCCTCCTGCATTTCTCACCGCTCGGCAGCCAGGCCCGTCTCAATGCCGCGCAGGATTTGTGGCTGGCAATCCGGTCGCCACTCGTATCCTGGGCGACAGCCCCCCTGCATCGGTTCGGCTGACCTGACTCAGCCGCCCTGGGTTTTCGGCAGCATCGTCTTTTCCGCAAAAATTCTCAGATCCGCATCCGCGCTGTTCCGGGCGGCGTCCTGAACCGCCAGCATCAGCTTTCCAGCTGCCGTCTGCTGCCAGAACCAATCCTGCACCTCCTGACTGGACCGCGTGCCGGGTTGCGCCGTCCCGGCTTCGGAGTAATAGGCGAGAATATCGGTAAACGCGTCCTTGAAGGCGAAAGCCGCCGGACGATCCGGCATCGGGTTTTCCGCCGGCGTTTCGTCAAGAAAGGACGCCACATACCGTGTCGCATCGTCGATTTCCAATCCGCTGACCCCGACCATCGTCCGCTTCCGGCGGTCCAACGACAATTGATACCACGGGGACAATTCCGCAATTTCCTGCAGCGTCGCAGTAACCGGGCCCTGGTCCTCGGCGGGCGGCGGCGCGAAGCTGACCGGGCAAACCCAGCCGGTCATGTCCTCCTCCTTCGCACCCGGCGCATCATCGGGAAAATCTTCCAGCACAACCGGACCCGCCGAAGATTCCAGCAATGCCAGCGCGGCCCGCAAGACCTGTTTCTGAAATTCGGGTTCATCTGGCGCGCCCAGCGGTCGGCCAAGTTCGAACGGCACCCACAGCGCGCGGGGCGGGCGAATTTTTTCAGCATGTTCACGCACCAGCGCGATGGCAGTCGTCGCCAGACCTTCTTCCTCGAAATAATGGGCAAGCGCGCTCACGGCGCGCGTGCAATTGGGTCAGACCGGGGTCAGAATGACGGCATTCACCTGGTCTTCCTTCAGCATCCCGGCCAGTTCACGGGCGCTGGATTCCATCTCGCCGGTATCGGTTGCCCCCATGAACGAATAATGGAAGCCGGCAACGGAACCGATCTCGCCCGCAGCCGCCATCTCCTTCATCCGCTCGATGGGATAGACGACATTCACATCGTCCTGAAACCCGGTCCGGTCGAAGTTCACCGACACATGATTCATCAACACATCGCCAGTATCCGCATCACCCGGGATGACGCGATAATCCGCCGACCCACGCGTGAACAGTTTTTCGCCGCGCAGGCTCAGCCCGGCCGTGGTGACGATCGCCACCCGCCGTTCCGACAGCGCCGGTCCGCCAACCCAGGGGGTTGATTCGAAGGATGGCAACGGCAAATGCCGCAGATGCGCCTGCTCCGATTCAACAAGGTCTTCCATACGCGCCATGCCAGCTTCCCTTAATCCCGTTCATTCCAGTCACGCCGGAGTATGGATCAACCAGCCAGTCCGTAAAAGGTCGACACGCCGCCGCGTTGCATCCATTCGCCCCGGGGCGCTACTCTGCCCATCCAATTTTCAAACAAGGACACGCCCCATGAAGGAAGCCGTTATCGTCTCCACCGCGCGCACGCCGATTGGCAAAGCCTATCGCGGCGCCTTCAACGACACGCACGGGGCTGAACTGGGCGCGCATGCGGTGCGCCACGCGGTTGAACGCGCCGGTATTGATCCGGCCGCGGTCGAAGACGTGTTGATGGGCTGCGCCATGCCGGAAGGGGCCACTGGCGGCAATATCGCCCGCCAGATCGCGATTCGCGCCGGGCTGCCGGAAACCACGTCGGGTGCGACGGTCAACCGGTTCTGTTCTTCGGGGATGCAGACCATCGCCATGGCTGCGCAGCGGGCCATCGTCGACAACGTCCCGGTCATGGTCGCGGGCGGGCTGGAATCGGTCAGTCTGACAGTCAACGAACACCGCAACAGTTATCACGACGAAAGCGACTGGATCCGGGCGCATAAACCGGCGCTGTACGACACCATGATCCAGACAGCCGAAACCGTGGCCGGCCGCTATGGCGTTTCCCGCGAGGCGCAGGACGAATATTCACTGCAAAGCCAGCTGCGCACCGCAGCCGCACAGCAGGCCGGGAAATTCGACGACGAGATCGTGGCCATCACCACAAGCAAGATCGTCACCGACCGGGAAACCGATGAAACCCATGCGGAAGACGTCACGCTGTCCCAGGATGAGGGCAACCGGCCAACCACGACTCTGGATGGGCTCGCCGGATTGAAGCCTGTCATGGGCGATGACGCCTTTATCACCGCCGGCAATGCCAGCCAGCTTTCCGACGGTGCGTCGGCAACGGTCGTCATGGATGCGAAGCTGGCCGAGCAACGCGGGCTGGAACCGCTGGGATATTTCCGGGGCCTCGCCGTAGCGGGCTGCGAACCGGATGAAATGGGTATCGGCCCGATCTATGCCGTCCCCCGTTTGCTGGAACGGCACGGGCTGAAAATGGACGATATCGACCTATGGGAGCTGAACGAAGCCTTTGCCGTGCAGGTCCTGTATTGCCGCGACCAGCTTGGCATTCCCAACGAATTGCTGAACGTGAATGGCGGCGCGATCTCCATCGGCCACCCCTTCGGCATGAGCGGCGCGCGGATGGTCGGCCATGCGCTGATCGAAGGTAAACGCCGTGGCGCCAAACGGATCGTTTGCACCATGTGTATCGGCGGCGGCATGGGGGCTGCGGGATTGTTCGAGATCGCCTAGCACTGGCGTTCCGGCAAAGAAAAAGCGGCGGCCCGATTAATTGGGCCGCCGCAGTCCGTCTTCGACAATCATAGTCCGTCCACATATCGGTGGCACGAACCCCACCCTGGATCCCCTCTCCAGAATTCTCTAACTGAGTGACAAAACAGCAATTATTGGGCCACCAAACTAAGCCACTGTAATCATTAATATATTTCTAAACCCTGAACAAACATAATACCATATTGTAAAATATTCCGACAGTTTTCCGGCCGAATTCTCGTCCGGGCACCCCCTATTGAACATAAATTCTTATTATTTGCAGAAGGTTAGGGCAAAATTCAATACCGCAGCCACAGTGTAAGATATTCCGACACCTTGAATCGCCGCGCGGGAATATTCGCTGGTTCAGGCAAAGTGACGGCAATCACAGATATTCGGCTGATAGCCGGTTACTCTTTTTACGATCGAAACCAGGCAACGGGTCAAAACGATGCTGCAGGTCGACTTTAAGGAACTGAACCATCGCTGCGAACGCGCCGTACAACTGACGCGCACAGCACGGCAACTTGAAGGACGGCATGCCCGCAGAGCCGGCGAAGCGGCCGCCCGCGTCCTCCAGGGCGTGATTTCGGACATGTGGGAATCCAGGCGACAACTCAACCCCGCACCCGCCCGGCCCCCGATGATCGGCCGGCATTGGCTGCAACCGCTTTAAATCAGGCGTCCGCAGGCTGCGACAAAGCTTCGGCGACGAGCGCCCGGGCCCGCGCGCCAATGTCGTCAATCGTCATACCGGGTTTGTAAAGCGAAGACCCGACGCCAAACCCGTCAACGCCAGCATCCCGATACGCGGTCATGTTATCCGCGCCGATCCCCCCCACCGCCAGGACAATCGTATCCGTCGGCAGCACCGCGCGCATGGCACGAACCGCCTTGGGCGGAATAATTTCGGCCGGGAAAAGTTTCAGCCCGTCGGCACCGGCATCCAGCGCGGCGAAGGCTTCGGTCGGCGTCTGCACACCGGGCGCCGAGATCATCCCCAGCGTTCGGGCCCGGGACACGACCGCAACATTGAAATTCGGCGCCACGACAAGACGTCCCCCGGCATCGGCAACCCGGTCGATATCCTCGGCGCGCAACACCGTACCCGCGCCAACCAGGCACGTGTCGCCATGCGCCACCGCAATCCGGTTGATCGATACAAACGGGTCCGGACTGTTCAGCGGCACCTCGATGATCCGTATCCCGGCGGCGACAAGCACGGCAGCGACATCGACCGCTTCATCCGGCGACAAGCCGCGCAGGATCGCCACAACCGGCATCGCGTTCAGATAGTCACGCAGCGTCATCGCGTTTTGCCTTTCCGTCACTGGTTGGGCCAGGAAACCCGGCGCGACAGGGCGATGAGCCCCCGTATCGTCGCGTCCTCGCTCGCCACGGCCTCGGCGGTGATGTCATAGCCGTGCAGTGCCCGGATGTAGCGGTCGTTCAGCGTGGCATTGCCAACGACGGTAACCCCGCCATCAACCGCGAACATGTCACGCATCGCGGCAATTTCACTGCCGATCAGCAGGCCCGACAGAAAGTCACGCATCGACCGCGGGCGCGCCGCGCCTGAAAGGTCGAGCGCCCGGACGCCGAACAGGCTGTCTAGCAACCCGCCTGTAACCTTCGACGCGGCAACACCCTGGTCAAAGGAGACCCCGTCCAACGCCGCGGCTTCGGGCTCCATCGACAGTTTCAGAATCGAATGCTGGCGCAGCACGTCATAGGCCTCACCGGTCATCGAGGTCGCGAAATTCAGGATCGCTTCGTCGCGGCAGGAGACCCACTTCGAATGGGTCCCCGGCAGGCATAGCAACCGCTCACCACGCCCTTCCGCCAGGGCGCCGAAGACCTGTACTTCCTCACCGCGCATCACGTCGAAACGGCCGGCAGGGTTGGTGGTGCTCAGCCCCGGCACGAACACAATCCCGGGCCGTTCGGGATGTGCGACGACGGCCCGCGCGACATCATCCATCGATGCCGGGCAGGGCGCATAGGGCGCTTCGAACCAGCCATTGCGGCTGCCGATCATGCCGGACAGGATCGCGCGGCTTTTCCCGTCCCAGCCGGCTGTCAATTCAGCATAGGCCGCCGCGAAATCCCCACCCGGGACATTCAGAATGCCCAACCCGCTATCGCGTTTATCGACAACGTTGAAATCTGCGTCGAGCCGATAGGACCGGGCATTGGTCGTCCCCCAGTCGATCAGATTCAGCGCGTCGCTCATTTGCCCCAGCGCAGCACGATGGGATCAAGCGCCCGTGCCAGCGCCAGCAATTCTGCCCGCGTTGCCGGGTGCAACGGCGGCAGCGGATGGCGGACATGATCGGATTTGATCACCCCGCCTTCCATCATCGCCGTCTTGCAGGCGCGCAACCCGCATTGCCGGTTTTCGAAATTGATCAGCGGCAGGATCTTCGTGTACTGGGCGGCGGCATCATCGGCACGGCCCGCAACGTGATGTTCGAGTACCGGCTTGATCAGGTCCGGCAACAGCGCGCTGGACATCGTGCCTGTCGCGCCGGCATTCAGGTCCGCCATCAGGGTGATCGCTTCCTCACCATCAAACGGCCCCTCGATGGCATCGCCACCAGCCTCGATCAGCGCCCGTATCTTGCCCGCCGCCATGGGCGTTTCGATCTTGAAATAGGCGACCTGTTCGATTTCCCGCGCCATCCGCACCAGGAACGGCACGGTCAGGTCCATGCCGCTCAACGGTGCGTCCTGCACCATAATGGGAATGCCCGCGCCCGCACCAATCTGCGCGAACTGTTCGAAGGCTCCGGCTTCGCCGCCTCTCAGCGTCGCCCCGTGATAGGGCGGCATCATCATGATCATGGCCGCGCCCAGATCCGCCGCACGGGTCGCCCGGGCGACAGCGATCTGCGTGGAAAAATGCGAACAGGTCACGATCACCGGAACCCGCCCGGCAACCTGGGTCAGGCAGACCTCTGCCAGGGTTTCACGTTCCGCATCGGTCAGCAGAAACTGTTCGGAAAAATTCGCCAGGATGCACATGCCGTCCACGCCCTGATCGATCATGCAATCGATGATGCGCTTCTGCCCTTCGATATCCAGTTCGCCGGTTTCCGTGAATGGCGTCGGTACGACGGGGAATACCCCCTTGTATGGTCTGTCGGTCATTTGTCCTCTCAATCCGCCGGTATGGTTTGCAGCGCGGCGCGCAACTGCGCCGTATCCGCCGTGTGGCCGGAATATATGGTCCAGGCATCGATGCCCTGATGGAAGAACAGCTCATAGCCGCTCATGATCTGCAGCCCCTGTAGCTGCGCATCGCCGAGGAATTGGGTGTCGATTGGCGTATAGACCGCATCGAAGGCCCATTGCGCATCGCGCATCAGCGCCGCCGGCATGGGCGTCCCGCCATACCCGACCATCCCGACGGGGGTGCAGTTGACCAGCCCGGTCGCGCCCGCTGCCGCAGCGGCCACATCGTCGCTGACCAGAAAATCGGCTGCTGGCGCCGCAATGCGCAACTGCGCCGCAAGCGCTTCGGCGCGCGGCCTGTCCGTGTCGATCAGGCGCAGTTCGGAAACACCCAGCGTGACGAGACCAAAGGCCACCGCCTTGCCGACGCCACCCGCGCCCAGCATGCAGACCCGGCCCGGCGGCACCTCCCCGAACGTCGCGCGAAAGGCGGCAACGAAACCGGAATAATCCGTGTTGAAGCCGCGCGGCCCGTCCGCTTCGAACACCACCGTATTGACCGCGCCGATGGCCCGGACATTCGGATCGTCGACCCGAACCTTGCCGGCAGCGACTTCCTTGTATGGATAGGTGATGTTGATACCGCGATAGCCCTGCGCGATGCAGTCGGCAAAAACCGCGTCGAAATCCTTGCCCAACTCCGCCGGCGTCAGCAGATCATAGGTAACCGAAATTCCGGCCTGTGCGCCCGATAACCCGTGCAGGTATGGCGCGCGGGACGCCGCAATATTGCCGCCGATCAGCCCCAGCTTCATATGCGGCTGCGGGTCAGACATCGAAGAAGACGGTTTCGGCGGCGCCCTGCATATGAATGTCGAACCGGTATACGACGCCACCGTCGCGTTCGATTTTTTCCGCCAGCAAGGTGCCGCGACGTTCTTCGGGAATTGACATCAGCACGGGGTCTTTCGCGTTCGCGACCACTTCGTCGGGAAAATAGAGGCGCGTATAGGCGTGGTTCGGCATCCCGCGCATGAAGACAATGACATTTATATGCGGCGCCTGTTCGCTATCCACCGGACCCGGCTTGACGGTGCGGAAGACAAAACGGTTCTCCGGATCGGTTCCCGTGCCCCAGCGCGCAAACCCCTTGAAGGCCTGATTGGACGACCGCTGGTCGTTCGGGTGATTGTACCGGCCTTCCGTATCGGCCTGCCAGATTTCGATCACGGCATCGCCGATCACCGTCCCCGCGCCATCGAAGACGTGGCCTTCGACCGTCACCGCGGCGCTGTCTTCGATCCCTTCCACCGTGGCCCCGGCGATGCTGGCGAAGTCATAGCCATATTGTTCCGGCGTCATGCCATAGGCGAAGAACGGCCCGACCGTCTGCGACGGCGTCTGTTTGCTGCTCATGCGCTCAATCCTCCATCGGGGTTTCGCCGCGACCGGCCAATACGATGTCGAACCGGTACCCAAGGGCAAAATCCGGCTCGGTCACGCCAAGATCGAGGGATGAAACCAGCCGGTCCCGCGCGCCTTCGGGCACGCCCCGAAAGATCGGGTCCAGCGCCAGCAGCGGATCGCCGGGAAAATACATCTGTGTCACCAGCCGGGACGCAATGGTCGGCCCGAACAACGAGAAATGAATATGGTTCGGCCGCCATGCGTTGGGATGGTTGCCCCAGGGATAGGCGCCCGGCTTGATCGTATGGAACCGATACACCCCATCCGCATCAGTCACACAGCGCCCCGCACCCAGAAAGTTCGGATCAAGCGGCGCGTCATGCTGGTCGACGGCGTGGTTGTAACGGCCCGACGCATTCGCCTGCCAGATTTCAAGCAGCGTATCGGGCACCGGCTTTCCGTTGCCATCGAGCACCCGGCCGGAAACGACAATGCGCTCGCCGAGCGGTTCGCCGGTCTTGCGGCTGTTCAGCGTCAGATCGGCATCATCCGGCCCAAGGCATTCATGCCCGTAAACCGGTCCCGTCCGTTCGGACAAGGTATGCGGCAATGGTACGAGTGGTTTTGTCGGCCCGCGTAGCGCGGTCGATTTATACCCTTCGTGAATATACGGCGGGTGCGAATCCCAGTCGCGTGCCGACATCTTCTTCTCCCCCCTCAACACAAAACTTGCCGAAATCAGTATCGGTATTAACAGCGGGACCGACAACCGAAATACCCGCCCCGGAAGGCGGCGGTAAAAGGCTAGGCCGTATCCATGAGCGCCTGAAGCGATTGCAGTGCATCGACGGCATGTTGCGGCAGCGGCACAGTGTCCGCTTCGGTGGCGAAAATTTCCAGCGAGTACACACCGGTATAGCCGGTCGCCTTGATCGCGCGCACGAAGGAAACCAGGTCAAAATCGCCCCGGCCCGGAAGGCATCGGTGCTGCCGGCTCCAGGGCATCAGATCCATATCCAGCCACGGGGCATCCGTAATCTGAATGTCGAAAATCCTGTCCGATGGAATATGCCCGATGGGTTCGACGGGCAGGCCCAGCGCCAGTACGTGGAAACTGTCGAGGACCAGCCCGACATTCGGGTGATCGACGCGCTGGATAATGTCCCAGCCATCGCGGTAGTCGCTGACATGGCGTGCCCAGGCAAGCGGTTCGACGCCAACCCGGAAGCCCCGCGCGGCGGCGCGTTCGCCCAGTTCGTGGAAATCGGCGATGGCCCGTTTCGGCTCGGGCGATGCATCGGGTGAAACATTGGTACAGGTCAGCAGCAGATCGGTACCAAGCGCCTGCATGATATCGAATTGCCGTTCGGCCCGGTCGAAATTGTCAGACCGCGCGGGTTCCGGCATGGCTTCGAACTCGCGAAATGGCATGAAGGTCGACACCGAAAGCCCCAGATCGGCCACCAGCTCGCCAATCGCGGCCGCATCCATCCCGCCGGGTTCGATATCGGTCGCAAAAACCTCCACCCCGGTAAATCCGGCGGCGGCAATGGCGCGCAACTTGTTTGTCAGGTCGCCATGGAACGTTACGGTCGCGGTTGCCAGCTTCATCATCTTCCCCCTTTTCCAGCATCTCCCGCATCAATCTGCCATATAACAAGGGGCGCAGGCTATCGGGCGCCCCCGAATCGCCACGGCATTCGCGGGCCAGATGCGGGCGGTTCCAGACTGGCTTTCCCTGCCCCCCATCCTTAAACTGCTGCGGTCCCTGAACATCCGAGGACCCTGCCCGATGTCCCGAGCGACCGCGTTGTTTTCCGTTGGCACGCTGATCCACCACCGGCTTTTCCAGTATCGTGGGGTGATCTTTGATGTCGACCCCGTGTATCAGGGAACCGAAGAATGGTACGCCCAAATGGCGCGTTCCCGCCCGCCGCGCGACGAACCCTGGTACCATGTGATGGTCCACGACGCGACGCACACAACCTATGTGGCGGAACAAAACCTGGAAGCCGACCTGACGGGTGAGGAAATCAACCACCCGCTTCTGGACGAGCAATTCGCCGGGTTCGACGGCCACCGGTATCTGTCCCGGCAACAGTCGAACTGATCGCGGCTTGCGGCGAAGCGGGGCTATCCCGTAAACAGACAGTCCCGCCAAACGAAGAGGTTTATCATGGCCGCCGATCCCGCCCGTATTACTGCCCGAATCCTGATCGAAACCGAATCTGTCCTGTTCCGGCCGGAAGACCCGTTTGTGCTGACCAGCGGCCGCACCAGCCCGGTCTATATCGATTGCCGCCGGCTGATCGGGTTTCCACGGGCACGGGGGAAACTGATGGATATGGGGGCCGAGCTGATCGAGGAAGCCATCGGCTTTGAATCGATTGACGTCGTCGCGGGCGGCGAAACCGCGGGCATTCCCTTCGCCAGCTGGATCGCCGACCGGCTGATGCTGCCGATGGCCTATGTCCGCAAGCAGCCCAAGGGGTTCGGCCGTAACGCGCGTATCGAGGGGCTGGTGAAGGAAGGCGACCGGGCACTGCTGGTGGAAGACCTGGCGACCGATGGCGGCAGCAAGATCAGTTTCGTCGAAGGGCTGCGCGAAGCCGGCGCGACCTGCGCCCATACCTTCGTTATCTTCCATTACGGTATATTTCCGCAGGGCGTCACCAATCTTGAGTCGCATGGTGTGAAATTACACGCGCTGGCAACCTGGTGGGATGTACTGTCCTGCGCCGAAGAGGAGAACTATTTTCAGCCCTCCGCCCTTGGCGCGGTGCGTGAGTACCTTAACGACCCCAAGGCATGGTCAGATGCCAACCCGGCGCCCGCCAGCTAAGATACAGAAAGCACTATATTAATTATGGGAATTAAAGATTCATTAACCATAACATACTGAATTTTATTGCTTTTTACACATAGTTAAGAAGTTTTCCGCATGATGCGCTTCACGCACACGTCCCATCAGGGGGCGATGTTGGTACATCCGTGATAGGCGTATTTTTTTCGGAAGGCTTACAATGTTTAATATCACAAAATTGCGTATCCGCGGGCGGCTGATTGCGGGATTCGGCGCAACTTGCGCGTTTCTCGTACTCGCTGTCGCTTTAACCCAGTACAATGCCCGGTCGGTCAATCACCACATTACGGATGTTGACGAGATCCAGGTTCCCACCACTATAAATGCGATGGCCCTGGTCAAGGACGTGTATGCCTCCCTGGGGTCACTGCGCGCCTGGATGATTACCGGCGACCCCTACTTCAAGAAAGAACGTGCCGTTGTATGGCATGAAATCGAAGAGAGCGTTCATGCCCTCGACGAGTATGTCAAACACTGGAAAGACCCCAAGGAAGTCGAAGGCTGGAACGCCTTCAAGGTCACCCTGGCGAAATTCCAGGCCACGCAGGATAAAGCCGAGAAGCTGGCGCATAGCGCGAACGAATTTCCGGCAATGAAACTGCTGTCCGAACAGGGCGAGCCCAAAGCAGCCGCCATGGGCGCTTCGATCACCAAAATGATCGACCTGGAGGGCAACCAGAGTGCTTCCCCGGAACGCAAGCGTCTGCTGGGAATGATGGCCGATGTGCGCGGCTCCCTCGGCCTTGCGGTCGGTAGTCTTCGGACCTACCTGCTGACAGGCGACGAGGCTTTCAAATCCCAGTACGAAGCCCAGTGGAAAACAAACACCCGCCGCTTCGCCGATCTGAAGTCACAGGCATTCCTGCTGACAGCCGGTCAGCAGAAGGAACTCGCCAACTTCGCCAAAAATCGCGCGGCCTTTGAACCGCTGAAGCCGGAATTGGTCGCCATGCGCGAGTCCAAAGAATGGAGCATGGCCAACCATGTTTTGACCTCGACAGGTATGCCGCAGGCCGCCGAGTTGCTAGGCTTTCTGGCCGGACCAAAGGGTGAAGACGGTATCCGCCATGGCGGCGTCATCGATCATCACCGCGAAGAGCTTGAAGCCGATGTCTCCCTTTCCGTCGACGCCATCGATATCCTGGCGCTCGAAATGTGGATTTTGCTGGTGGTCGGTGTTGTATTCTCAGTCGCTACCGTTGTGCTGATGGCCAGGTCAATCGTGACACCGGTCGCCAATATGACGGTGACAATGGAGAAACTCGCGGACGGCGACAACCAAATCGAAGTGCCGGCGCGTGACCGTACAGACGAAATCGGCGAGATGGCAAATGCTGTCCAGATCTTCAAGGACAACGCCATCGAAAACGAACGCCTGGCAATCCAGGCCAAGGCTGCCGAAGAACAGGCGCAAGCCGCAGAAGCAGCAGCGCAGAAGGCCAAGGAAGAACAGGCCGAACGCGATCGCAAGGCGGAAGCCGAACGTACCGAAGAGCAGCTTCGTGTTGCGAAGGTCGCTGAAGATCGTGCCGAGAAAGTGCGTGAACTCTGCCAGTCCTTCGATGACATGGCGACAAAGGCACTGAACGACGTCACCACCGCGGCCGAATCCATGATGGTCTCTGCCGATCAGATGGCCAGCACGGCAAACGGTACCAGCCAGCAGGCATCGGCTGTCGCCAGTGCTTCTTCGGAAGCGTCGACCAACGTGCAGACCGTCGCTTCGGCAACGGACGAGTTGAGCAGCTCTATCGGCGAAATCAGCCGACAGGTCAGCCGCTCAACATCCATCACGCAGCGTGCTGTCAGTGAGGCCAATACCACCAACGATACAATGCGCGGACTTGCAGACGCCGCACAGAGCATCGGCGACGTGGTCGAACTGATTAACGACATTGCCAGCCAGACCAATCTGCTGGCGCTCAACGCCACAATCGAAGCGGCACGAGCGGGTGAAGCCGGCAAGGGCTTTGCTGTCGTGGCAACGGAAGTGAAATCGCTGGCCGAACAGACAGCGAAAGCGACTGAGGAAATCGCGACTCAGATTGCCCGTATGCAGGGCACAACCTCGGATGCGGTCAATGCGATCGGCGGCATCAGCAAGACAATCGATGAAGTGAACGATATCGCCGCATCGATTGCCGCAGCTGTCGAGGAACAGGGTGCCGCAACCGACGAGATCGCCCGGAACGTTCAGCAGGCTTCTGCACGTACCGGCGAGGTTTCGGACAGCATCAAAACCGTTACGGATGGTGCCAACGAATCCAACCAGGTTGCCGTGCAGGTGAAGGACTCCACCACCCAGATGTCGAGCGAAGCCCAGGCATTGAAGGAGCAGGTGGCCAAGTTCCTGCAGGACGTTCGCGCCGCCTAGGCACGATCACAAACGTTACTGTTATCGGCGCAACGGCGCGGCAGGGTTTCACCCTTGCCGCGCCGTTCGTTTTTGACAGCGGCGTTCGTTGCGACATCGCCCCTTCCCCGAAAGAAAATTCGCGGCCTACAATGCAGGCTGAATGGAAGAGGGCCTAAACACTCATGACAAATACCGTCCTGGTCGAACGCGATGGACCGGTTACCACCGTGATCATCAACCGTCCGGAAGTCCGCAACGCGGTCGATAACCCGACAGCCGATGGCCTGGCCGACGCGCTGCGGGCCTTCGATGCGGATGAAAACGCCAGGGTTGCCGTCATCTGGGGGGCGGGCGGATCGTTTTGTTCCGGGGCCGACCTGAAAGCCATCGCATCGGGCGCGCGACGCGAACGCTACAAGCTGGATGCGGATGGCCCGATGGGGCCGACCCGTCTGGCGCTGTCCAAGCCGCTGATCGCCGCCGTTTCGGGCTATGCGGTCGCGGGCGGCATGGAAATTTCGCTGCTGGCCGACCTGCGGGTGATGGAAGAAGACGCGGTGATGGGCGTGTTCTGCCGCCGCTGGGGCGTACCGCTGATCGATGGCGGCACCGTGCGCCTGCCGCGCATTATCGGCCAGGGCCGGGCGCTCGACCTGATCCTGACCGGCCGCCCCGTCGGCGCCGAAGAAGCGCTGTCGATGGGGCTTGCCAATCGGGTCGTGCCGGCCGGGACATCCCGGCAAGCCGCCGAAACCCTGGCGCATGAAATCGCCGCCTTTCCGCAGCTCTGCATGAACACCGACCGCGAATCCGTATACCGGCAGTGGGATATGAATGTCGAAGACGCCATGCGCGCCGAATTCAAGGCAGGCATGGCCGCCGTCGAAGCGGAAGGCGTGCAGGGCGCAGCACAGTTTGCGGGCGGCGCCGGCCGGCACGGGTCTTTCGGCAAGGACTGAAAAATCTGGTCATGAATTCGTGATGGAATCTGTAACGCGGCGCACCATGCCCTATCTGTATCGGGTATAACCGGTATACAGCGCAAAGGATTCCCCCCACCGATGACGACGCCCATCCTGCACGGCCCGAATTTCAGCACCTATGTCCGCACGGTCCGCCTGACATTGCGCGAAAAAGGCGTCGCCTATGATCAGGACAAGTTCGATATCACGCAGGGCTGCCCGACGGAACAGCGGGCGCGTCATCCCTTCGGCAAGGTTCCGGCTCTCACGCACGGCGAATTCTGCCTGTATGAAACCTTCGCGATCTGCCGCTATATCGACGAAGCCTTCGACGGACCGGCGCTGCAACCGGATGACCCACGGGATCGCGCCCGCATGACCCAGATCATCCAGGTCATGGACAATTATGCCTTCAGCACCGCTGCGGGGCAGATCATCCTGCAACGGATACTGATGCCGATACTGGGGCGCGAACCGAACGAGGATATCATCGCGGCCGCCCTGCCGAAGGCACAGAAGGCGTTTGCCGTGCTGAATGGTTTTATCGGATCCGGCAGCCACCTTGTCGGCAGCGCAATCAGCCTGGCAGACCTGCACCTGATTCCGAACTACCATTACTTTCTGCGGACGCCCGAAGGCAGGGCCATCGCTGAGACGAGCCCCGGGTTGTGCCGCTGGTGGGACGGCATGCAAACCCGGCCGTCCGTAACCGAAACGGAGGCCTGACGTGGCTGACAAACCGATACGCAACTTTCTCCGATACTGGTTGGGCGCCATCGCCCTTGTCTGTGGCCTTGCCATCGCCCCGCCCGCCTTCGCCGCGAAGGACACGCTGGTCATCGGCATCAGCCAGTTCCCGCGCAACTTCAATCCGAACATCGAATCGATGCTGGCGAAAAGCTACGTGCTGGCAATGGCGCGGCGGCAGATCACCATCTACGACCCGAACTGGAAACTGATCTGCCTGCTGTGTACCGAGCTGCCGACTTATAAAAATGGCCGGGCCAAGAATGAAAAAACCGCCGACGGCAAGGACGGGATCGCCGTTACCTATTCTCTGTTGCCGCAGGCGGTCTGGGGCGACGGCACGCCGATCACGGTAAAGGACGTGCTGTTCACCTGGCAGGCCGGGCGGCACAAGCAAAGCGGTTTCGGCAATTCCGAACTGTTCGAGCGCATCACGTCCATCGATGTGATCGACGACAAGACCTTCACCCTGCATGTCAACAAGCGGACCTGCGATTTCGCCGGGATTAGCGGGCTGGAACTGCTGCCCGCGCATATCGAGGAAGCGAATTTCGCCGAGCCCGTCGAATACCGCAAACGCAGCGCCTATGAGACCGATACGACCAATCCGGGGCTGTGGTACGGGCCATACCGGATTGCGGAAGTCGTCAGCGGATCGCATATCGTGCTGGAGCGGAATCCGAAGTGGTGGGGCCAGAAACCCGCCTTCAAGCGCATCATCGTCAAGGCTATTGAAAACACCGCCGCACTGACCGCCAACCTGCTGTCCGGCGATATCGATTATATCGCGGGCGAACTGGGGATGACCGTCGACCAGGCGCTTGCCTTCGAAAAACGCGCGAAGGACAAGTTCGATTTCGAATACAAGTCCGGGCTGATCTACGAACATATCGACGTCAACCTGGACAATCCGGTGCTGGCCGATATCCGGATGCGCCGGGCGCTACTGCACGCAATCGACCGCAACGCGATCAACCAGCAGCTTTTCGCCGGGCACCAGCCGGTGGCGCATGGACAGACCAACCCGCTGGATACGGTCTACAACCCCGACACGCCCAAATATGCCTACGACCCCAAGCAGGCAAAGGCGCTGCTCGATGCCGCGGGCTGGTCGGTGATCAAGCAGGGCATTCGCCACAATGCAAAGGGCGAACGGCTGCAACTGGAACTGATGACCACGGCGGGCAACAAGTCCCGCGAACTGGTCCAGCAGGTCATCCAGAGCCAGCTGAAACAGGTCGGCATCGATCTGCGGCTGCGCAACGAACCGGCACGGGTGTTCTTTGGTGACACCGTCAGCCAGCGCAAGTTCCCCGACATGGTGATGTATGCCTGGGTTTCCGCACCGCAGAACATTCCGCGGACGACCCTGTACTCGACCCAGGTGCCGACACCGGAAAACAACTGGTCCGGACAGAACTATCCCGGATACCGCAACCCGGTGATGGACAAGGTGCTGGACGACGTGGAGACCGTCTGCGAAGACGCGCCCCAGAAAAAACTGTGGCACGACATGCAGCGCCTGTATGCCGAAGACCTTCCGGCCCTGCCGCTTTATTTCCGCGCCAACCCGTTCATCATGCCGAAATGGTTGAAGGGGGTCACGCCGACGGGGCACCAGTTCACCAGCCCGAACTGGGTCGAAACCTGGACGGCCGAATAGGCGGGGGACGGGCATTTGTTCCGCTATATCGCCGGACGCCTGCTTGAAAGCATCGTTGTCCTGCTCGTGGTGTCCTTTGCCGTTTACGGGTTGATCGGGCTGATGCCCGGCGACCCCATCGACCTGATGGTGCAGGGCGATCCGAACCTGACCCCGGAAGATGCCAAACGGCTGAAGGCGCTATACGGGTTGGACCAGCCGATCATTGATCGCTACCTCGCCTGGCTGGGCAATGCCGCGCAGGGCGATTTCGGCTATTCGCGCAACCATGGCCAGCCGGTGCTGGACGTGATCGGCAGCCGCATTGGCAATACGATCTTCCTGCTCGGCATCAGTCTGATCCTGTCGCTCGCCATCGCCATTCCGATTGGCATCTACGCGGCGCTGCGGCCCTATTCACCGCTCGATTATGCGATCAACATGTTCTGCTTTGCCGGCATCTCGATCCCACCCTTCTGGCTGGCGCTGCTGCTGATCATTCTGTTTTCGGTCACGCTGGGCTGGCTACCGGCAGGGGGCATGGCAACCGTCGGCGCCAGCGGGTTGCTGGACCGGCTGGAACATGCGGTGCTGCCGGTCGCGGCGCTGACCATTGCCTCGGTCGGCAGCTTCACCCGCTTCATGCGCGCCAGCATGATCCAGACATTGCGGCAGGATTACATCCGCACCGCCCGCGCCAAAGGCGTCAGCACCACCAGAGTGGTCACCCATCACGCGCTACAAAACGCGCTGATCCCGCTGGTGACCGTTATCGCACTCAGCTTCGGAACATTGTTTTCCGGCGCGCTGATTACCGAAACCATGTTCTCCTGGCTGGGCATGGGCAAGATGATCTACGACGCCATCCTCGGCAATGATTACAACCTGGCGCTGGTCGGGCTGATGATCGCAACCGTACTGACGCTGGCCGGAAATTTCCTCGCCGATATCGGCTATGTCTGGCTCGACCCGCGCGTCACCATCGCCAGCCGGGCGGACAAACGATGACCACCGTGACCGACACCCCGCCCCCTTCGCCGCCACAAAGCAATGCAAAGCGCATGGCGCGGCGCTTCCGGCGCCACCGGCTGGCGCTCGGCAGTCTGGTCGTGCTGATCCTGCTGGCGCTGCTGTCGCTCGGTGCGCCGCTGATCGAAGCCCTGCTCGGTATCGATGCGGAAACCACGAACCTGTTCCAGCGCTTCCAGCCCCCTTCCGCCGCGCATCCGCTTGGTACCGATGAAGCCGGGCGCGATGTGCTGGCGCGGCTGCTGCATGGCGGGCGGGTGTCGCTCGCGGTGGCGATGGTGGCGGCGCTGTGCTCGGCAATCATCGGCACGCTGATCGGGCTGTTTGCCGGCTATCACGGCGGCTGGGCGGATACGCTGCTGATGCGCTTTACCGACGGGGTGATCGCCCTGCCGCTGCTGCCGCTGCTGATCGTGCTGGCCGCGATTGACCTCAACAAGCTCGGCCTGCCGGACAGCATCACCCAGTCGGAAGACGTCAGCCTTTACCGCATCGTCGTGATCATCGCGCTGTTCGGCTGGACCACCGTAGCGCGGCTGGTCCGGGCGGAAACCTTGTCGCTGAAGCAACGGGAATTCGTCCGCGCGGCGGTGGCACAGGGCGCGCGGCCGGGACGCATCATGCGCACCCATATCCTGCCCAACGCGATCTCCCCGATCATCGTCGCCACCACCCTGTCGGTCGGCAGCATCATCCTGTTCGAATCGGTGCTCAGCTTCCTCGGCCTCGGCATCCAGCCGCCGGTGGCAAGCTGGGGCAACATGCTGACCAACGCCCAGGATCTCATCTGGGACGCGCCGCTGCTGGCGGTCTGGCCGGGGCTGCTGATCTTCGTGACGGTCATCGCCTTTAACTTCCTGGGCGACGGATTACAGGACGCGATGGACCCGCGGGCCGTGGATTAGGGCCGAGGTTCGACGCGGAACGTGCTGTCGTATCAGTTTTCGTCGCTGACCAGACACGCCGTCGCCAGCACCTTTGTCTTCTCGATATAGGCTTCTTGCGACCAGCCGCATTCGATTGTGAGCTGTTCCCAGTTCCGTATCGAAAGCATCGTCCACAAGATGTCCGTTGCCTGTTCCGCCGAATGGTCGGGTGACAGGATTCCGTCGTTGCCCAACGCCTGAACCACGGCAGCGCAGCCGTGACGCACCGCCTGCATCCGTTCCGCCAGCGCCAGTTTCGCGGCCTCGTCCGTGGCCTGCATGGCGAGCAACGCCCGTGCAACCCCGTAAATCTCCGGGATGTAATTGCCCCATGCGTCGATATAGGCAGCCAGCCTTGCGGTTCCATCAGGCGCATTCCGGCTCGCGGCGAGCCGGCCATCGATATCCTTGATTTCATCCAGATAAAGCGTGGCGGCGACCAGTAATTCCGCCCGGGTGGGGAAATGCAGATAGACGGCCTGGCGGCTGATGCCGGCTTCCTTTGCAATATCACTCATGCGGACGGCGCTGCCGTCATCGGCTTCCAGCAGCTTCAGGGCCGCCATAAGAATACGGGTTCGTGTATCGGTATTTGCACTTGACATGGTGTCAACATAACCATACTTAACGCCATGTCAATTTACACAGTGTCAAGCAAAGGAAACCGATATGAACAAGAACATCTTCATCTGGGTCGCGCATCCCAAGGGCGGCTCATTAAGCGAGGGTATTGCTGATGCCTATGAACAGGGCGCGGCAGGGACCGGCGCGGAACTGCGGCGCATGGACCTGCATAAAATGTCCTTCGATATGAACTTTGAAGGATATGGCGACGACAGCCCGGCCCTCGAACCCGATCTGCTGCAATGGCAGGAAAATATCGGCTGGGCCGACCATATTCTGGTCGTGCACCCGTACTGGTGGGGCGCGATGCCGACCAAGGCCAAGGCCGTGCTGGACCGGGCGCTGACATCCGGGTTCGGATACCGCTACCACAGCAGGGGGATGGGCTGGGAAAAGCTGCTGACGGGAAAGACAGCGGATGTGATTGTCACCTCCGATACGCCGCCCCTCCTCGACACGTTGCTCTATTGGAGACCGGCGCGGCGCGTGTTGAAGAATCAGGTTCTTGGGTTCTGCGGCGTCAAAACACGAAAGGTCGTCCAGTTCGGTTCGGTGAAACTTGCCGGCGCCGCGAAAGTGGAATCCTGGATCGCGCGCGCCGGGCGGATGGGCGTCACGGCCGCCGCATAACCCGGCCGATGCCGGCACCTGAAGAATGGAGAGCGATATGCCAACCGACTGGCCGATATATGCATGCCTTGTGATTGGACTCGGCAACGGGCTGGTTGCCGGTGTCTTCCAGTCCTTCTCGGACTTCGTGATGAAGTCACTCATCGCCGCGCACCCCGCCAGCGGCATCGAAGCGATGCAATGGATCAACCGGAAAGTTTTCCGGTCGCTGTTCCTGATCATGATGCTTGGTCTGGCGCCGGTGACTCTTGCAACAGCCATCTACGCCAACGGGTATCTGGCGGGGCCGGCAGTAAGCTGGATCACCGCAGGGGCGGCAATTTACCTGACCTGCGTTTTCCTGGTGACGTTATGGGGCAATGTTCCAATGAACGAACGCCTGGATAAAATGCCCCCGTCAGCCTTTGAGACCGTGGGCTACTGGCGGATCTATGGAATTGTGTGGACCCGGTGGAACCATGTCCGGACACTCGGGTCGGCAGCCACCGCCGCCTGTTACCTGCTCGCCGCCGTCGCGCTTCCCTGAAGGTACCGGAACCGGGATCATTCCATCGCGCTTGCGATCAGCACCTTCGCCGCCTGCCCGGCCGCTTCCGCATAGGCCGGGTCCCGGTGGATGAGCATGGTTGAAAACACACCATCCAGCAGCAGGACGATATGCCGGGACAGCGCGTCCGCACTCCGGATGCCCGCGCCCTGAAATTCCCCGGCCAGCCAGGCCTCGAACTTCTTCTTGTGCGCCGCCCCAACAGCAACCGCCGGGTGTCCGGGCATGTTGGCCAGTTCCGCCGCCGTGCGCAGGAAGCCACAGCCCTTCCACTTCGGATGCCGGGCGCTTTTGGCGAGCTGAACAAATATCGCGGCAACCTTGTCCGACAGATCGCCATCGGCCGCATCGAACCATTTTGCAAACAGCGCGAGATTGGGCTGATCGCGGGACGTGAGATACCCCACGATCAGGTCGTCCTTGCTCTTGAAATGGTAGTACAGCGTCTTCTTTGTCAGGCCGGCCTTTTCGGCAATGGCGTCAACGCTGACGGCGCGAATGCCTTCGTCATAAAAGAGCCGATTGGCGGCATCCAGAATGCGATCCCGCGTGGCGGGAGTTGTTTTGGCCATTTTAGTATACTGACTAGTGAGTGTATCTCATAATCCATCCTCCCTATCCTGCTGTCAATCGCCCCGAACAGCAGGATGGAAGACCATGACCGAAACCGTATTGATGGATGTGCAGGACAACATCGCCCTGTTGACGTTGAACCGCCCGGAAAAACTGAACGCCCTGAATTACGCGACCAACGACCGCCTTCTGGAGCGGTTGGATGATATCGAGGATGACGACCGGGTCCGGGCGATAATCCTGACCGGCGCCGGAGATCGCGCTTTCTCCGCAGGGGGCGATATCCCCGAATTCAGCGAGAGCGTGAAGCAGGGCCCGGCAGCAGCAGTGAAGGCATTCGTTCGGCGCGGGCAGGCCATGACAAGTCGGTTGGAGGCTTTCGGCAAACCCGTCATCGCCGCCGTCAACGGCATCGCGTTTGGCGGAGGCTGCGAAATTACCGAGGCCGTGCATCTTGCCGTCGCCAGCGACCGGGCGCTCTTTGCGAAACCCGAAATCAATATCGGCATCCCGCCGACCTTTGGCGGGACGCAGCGCCTGCCCCGATTGGCCGGGCGCAAGCGCGCGCTGGAACTGCTGCTGACCGGTGACAGCTTTTCACCGGACCGGGCCATGGAACTGGGTCTCGTCAACCGGGTCGTGCCCCATGCGGAGTTGATGCCGGCAGCCTTCGAACTGGCGGGGCGGATCCTGCGCCACTCGCCGCTGGCGGCATCGCGTATCATCACCGCCGTAACGCGTGGGTTGAACACGACCATCGGCGAAGGACTGCAAATCGAAAGCGAACAATTCGCCCGCATGGTGCCCACCGAAGATATCCGCGAAGGCCTCGACGCCTGGATCAATCGGCGCAACCCGGTGTACACGGGCCGATAACAACCGGTCGGCGGGCCGTTACGTCGTCAACATCCAGCGAATGCCGTCATAGAACACCAGCTTGGTCGCCATGATCAGCAACAGCGCGTGGAAGACCTTGCGGAACAATTCCTCGCTGAACCGCCCGAGCACGACCTTGCCGAGCGAGGTACCCAACAGCACGGCGGGCGTCATGATCAGCAGCGCCGGGCCATAGTCGACGATGCTGAACCCGACATAGGTGAAGCCCGCGACCTTGAGGAAGTTGGACAGGAAGCCGAAGACCGACATCGTGCCGACCACCGTTTCCTTGGGCAAGCCGCGCCGCACGATCAGCGCGCCCACAACCGGCCCGAAAATGCCGACGACGATGTTCATCGCCCCGGCGATGAATCCGACGGGAATGAAAGTCCACAGCGGCAGCATCTCCGTTCGGAATGGTCGGAACAACCGGCCCGCCATGGTCGAGTAGATAAAAATGCCGATGGTGATCTGTACGACCTCGGCCGGCAGGCCCCGGAACAACCACACACCAAAGGCAATCCCGAACGGCATCAATACCGAAAAGCGGATGATGATCGGCCAGTTCATGTGCTTCCGAAACAGCCAGAAGCGCCAGATATTCGCCGCGAACTGCACCGAGCCATGGAACGGGATTGCCGCCGATGGTGGCATGAACTGCAACAGCACTGCCAGAAGGATCGCACCACCGCCGGCCCCCGCGACCGAGGTGATCATCGAGGTAAAAAATGACGTCACCGTCAAGATGGCGATCTGATGCGCGTCCATTGTTGCCTTCATGGGCATGTTGCTGTAGCAGGGCGATCTGCCGCATTGGTCCCCTGCCCGGAAACGGGTATGACCGGATTTCGCCTATGAATACGGAAATCGGCACAATACGCAACAGAAGGACGGAACTGGACACGACTGGGAAATCTTAACGAATTTCCGCCCTAATACCGTCTTAACCCCCGGAATCTGCATGAATTACTGGACCAGCGACCGGCCGCATTATCACGGCCATCACGAACTCGCGAAGTTCGAAGCATTGAATACGCCGTTGTGGATTTTCGATGTCAGCCGCCACGCCATGTGGTGGGCAAACCCGCGCGCGCTCGCGTTCTGGCATGTCGACAATCTGGAGGCGCTGCTGATCCGCGACTATTCCACCGATAGCGAAAGCGTGCGCACGCGGCTGCGCCAGATCGTGGAACAGCCCAGGGGCAGCGGCCGCATTCAGGAAACCTGGACCCTTTACCCGGACGAAACGCCGGTAACGGTCATCGTCGATATTCAGCCGATCCTGATCGGGGACGGCCGCCATGCCATCATGGTGGAAGCCTCGCGCAAACTGGAATTCAAGGAAGACCCCGAAGCGCTGCGCATGCTTGAAGCCGCGCGATCCTCGGCCCTGATGGTCAGCAGCTTCACCATGGACGGATACCTGCTGTCACAGAACCCGGCCTCCCATGCCTGCTATGCCAAGGCGACGGAGGCTTCGGGCCGGACAGATCTGGCGAGCCGCTTTACCGACGACAACCTGAGCACAGCAATTCTGTCCGCGGTCGGCCAGGCAGGGCAATTTGACGCGGAAGTCAGCGTCCGGACTGGCGAAGGCGAGCGTATCCACCGGGTCATGGCGCGCAAGGGGCGCGACCCGGTCACAGGGTCCTTCATCATGGTACTGAATGAAGAAGACATGACCGAACAGGTCACCCTTCGCCGTGACCTGCAACGGCTCAACAGCGAGCTGGAAACACGGGTTGCCGAACGCACCGAACGCCTTCAGGCACTGAATGAAAGCCTTAGTCACGAAATCGAAGAACGCCAGGCCGCCGAAGAAAAACTACGCCGCGCCCACCGAATGGAAGCCGTCGGCCAACTGACCGGTGGTGTAGCGCATGATTTCAATAACCTGCTTGCGGTCATCCTGGGCAACACCGACCTGCTGGAAGATGATCACGGCAAGCACGACCAAAGCATTACGGCAATTCGTCAGGCAGCCGTGCGGGGCGCGGAACTGACACAGCGATTGCTGGCGTTCTCGCGCAAGCAGCCCCTGCGGCCAAGGGCGGTCACCATCGGTGACCTGGTCCAGGGCATGCTCAGCCTGTTGCACCGGACCCTTGGCGAAACGATCGAAATTCAGACCCGCGCCGCCCCGGATCAGTGGGACGCAATGGCCGACCCCGGCCAGATCGAAAATGTGGTGCTGAACCTGGCACTCAACGCGCGCGATGCGATGCCAACCGGGGGCACGCTGACAATCGAAAGCGCGAACCTGCATCTGGATGAATCTGATCTGGCGGATGTCGACGAACTGGTACCGGGTGATTACGTCGTGCTGCAAATTCGCGATACCGGCACCGGCATGTCACCGAAGACAACGGCCCATGCCTTCGAACCCTTCTATACCACCAAGGAAGTCGGTCAGGGCTCCGGACTGGGGCTGTCGATGGTATATGGCTTCGCAAAGCAATCGGGCGGCCATGTCGTTATCGCCAGCGAGGAAGGTCACGGCACAACCATAAAACTGTTCCTGCCACGCGCCAAAACCGAACCGCAGCAACCGGCTGTGAAGACAGAGGCCGGCATGCCCCGGGGCCAGGGTGAAACCATTCTGGTAATCGAGGATGATACCGGTGTCCTCGACCTCGCGGTAACAATGCTGGAACGACTGGGTTACCGGGTCATGGCAGCAAGCAACGTGCCGGAAGCCCGGAAAATGCTCGCTGACGGAACGGCCATACGGCTCGTATTTTCAGACGTTGTCTTGCCTGGCGGTATCAGTGGGCCGGAATTTGTCAGGGACCTTCGCACACATCATCCCGATATCAAGGTGGTCTTTATGTCGGGTTATCCAGCGGAAACGGTTAGTGCCGATGGCGCCGTGCAAGCAGGCGACGTCCTTCTCAGCAAGCCATTCAGGATACGGCAAGTGGCTGATGCCATGCATACCGCGCTCGCATAAAACGCAGCGGCGGGCGCCCTTAATTGCCTGAGTTATCGAGGGCGGCCCGAACCGTATCCAGCAACACCGCCCGCCGGTACGGCTTTCTGATCAGCACGGGGGTCGACTCTTCCGTCCCCGAATGGTCATGGAAACTTTCGGAATACCCGGAAGTGAAAACAACCTTGATCGACGGTTGCAATCTTTTTGCCGCAGTAGCGATTTCGCTACCGGACATGCCGCCGGGCAAGACCATATCGGAAAACAGCAGGTCAAATGCTGGCCCGTCCCGCAGGCACGCAACCGCCTCTGCGCCATCCCTGGCCTCAACGACGTCATAACCCTGGCCGCGTAGTATGGATGTCGGAATTTGGCGCAGGTCCTTGTCGTCTTCGACGACAAGAATACGTTCCGTCCCTCCCGCCGGCACCGGCATGCTATCCGCGCCATCTTCCGCAACAGCAGGTTCCGGCGATTGCGGCAGATAAAGAACCACGGTCGTGCCCTCGCCGGGCACACTGTCAATCGTGACATGCCCGCCGGATTGCTTCACGAAACCGAAAACCATGCTCAGGCCAAGGCCGCTTCCCTTACCAACTTCCTTGGTTGTGAAGAACGGTTCAAAAACGTTCTCCAGCGTTTCCGCCGTCATGCCCGCACCCGCATCCCCCACGGCGACCTTGACGTAATGGCCGGAGGTCACTTCCTTCTGTTCGCGCGCATAAGCTTCATCAAGGTCGACATGGTCGATCTCGATCGTCAGCTCACCACCATTCGGCATGGCGTCCCGGGCATTGAGCGCCAGATTGATCAACGCATCCTCGAACTGGTGCGGATCGATCAGCGCCTCGCAGTCACTGGCACCTACAATGACCCGCAACGAAATGGTTTCTCCCAGGGTCCGTTGCAGCATGTCTTCGAGACTGAGCGTCACCGCATCGATCGCCGTCGGCCTTGGTGAGAGAGACTGCTTGCGGGAAAAAGCGAGCAGCCGCTGTATCAGGGATGATCCCCGCCCCACCGCATTTTCAACCGCGTTGAAATGGCGCCGCGCATTCGGGTTGTTGCCGATTTCGGTTTCCAGCATTTCGACATTGCCAATGATGACACCCAGCAGATTGTTAAAATCATGCGCCACGCCGCCGGTCAGTTGGCCAACCGCTTCCATTTTCTGCGAACGGCGCAGGGCGTCTTCTGCTTCCCTGTTTGCCGTGATATCCCGAATGATCCCTTCAACGCCGAGCACTTCCCCATCGGCGTCCTTCCAGTATCGCGTGCTGCTCGACAGCCATCGCCGCTTGCCGTCACTGTCAAAAATTTCCACATCGTAATCCAGGACCTCGCCGCCATCGGCTTCAAGACGCTGAATAAGCACGTTCCGGTCTTCCGGATTCACATAAAACTCGGTGAGCTTTCTGCCCATGACTTCCTCGGGAGAATAACCAGCGAGCAATTTGACCGATGGCGAGATCATGACGATGACCCCCTCCCGGTCCGCGCGGTAGAAGGTATCCAGCATATTGTCGAGAATATTACGATATTCCCGCTCGCTTTCCGCCAACGCGGTGGTCGCATTCCGGGATTCTTCCAGCGTCTCGGAAAAAAACCTGTTCAGGGCACCAACCGCGACAGCCATGCTGCCGCCGACCAGGGTCCAGGATATAATGGATGTCGCCCATACCGGGACGCTACGCAGCCAGTTTTCCAGGTCCATGGCCGGCGTGCGGTATTCAAAAACAAACAGGGTCCCGATCGTCACAGCAGACAGTAAGACGAGGGCAAATAGGGAAAGGCCCCAGCGAATGCCAAAAAACACCGTCGCCAGAACGGGCAGGATAACCAGCCAGGCAACGCCACCTGCCGCCAGCCCGAAGGACCATAACCCGCCCAGCGCCACAATGACGAAGGACAGCACAATAAAACCGGCGCGAACCCGATAGGGAATCCGCGCTCGGAAGGCGGCTATCAGCCAAGCCCCTGTTGCGAGCGCTACATGCACCGCCATGACAGGCTGCCAGCCAATATCGACAATCCGCCAAAGCGACGCCGCCAGTGCCGGAACCGCCATACAAGCGAAAATAATTAGAAACTGGTCGCAAATCCTGGACAGAAATTCGGCATGCGATCTTACCGGTGTCTTCATGCCTGTTCCGATTCTTTCCCCTGAGGCTGTCCTGTAACGGTTCGGCGGCAATATACCCCCGCAAATCCAAAATTTACATTTAAGAACAACGTCAAATTTATTGCCCGGGACCATACCACCGGCGCGGTTCAAAGCATGACTACTGTGTTAACGCGTCCCGTGGTGAATTTCAGTGGCGGGCGTATCCCACCACGCCAAAGACCGGATCCGATTCGTCGGTATGCCCGATATAGGGATCGTCCGGCGGACGCGGCAAACCGCGGAACGAAGCGGTCGCCGGTGTGTCGAAACATCTCGCGTGCTGGAAGTACTGTGTCACCAGCCCCAGTTGTTCAAAGGACGTCAACTCGGTCCACAGCCGCGTTACCTTGGGTGGAAACCAGCGGTTGGAAAAAGTTACCGCAAAACCGGCGCCGGGCCGCAACACACGCCCAACCTCGCGCATGACCCGTACCGGGTCCGTCAGGTAATCGATCGACACCGTGCAAATCGCGGCATCGAAACTGTCATCCGCGAATGGCAGCGGCGCACCGGCATTCAAATCGGCGACAACCGAATCCGTCAACCGGGCGTTTGCCGTCATCTCCGCAGCATTCATGCCAAGGCCGGTCAACGACCCAAAGCGCTGCTCCGGATGCAAATTGGAATGCGCACTGCTCATCAGGTCGAGTATGCGGCCGTCTGGCGGAATGATTCCGGCATAATAATCCCCGACAGTCCGTTGCGCCCGCTGATCGATATGCGCGGTGATACGGGCCTGCGCATAGAAGTCTTGGTCCGCCGAATCATCCGGTCGGCCATAGGCGCCATCGAACAGATACGCCGTCTCGGTCCCGCGCCAGCAGGCCTGTAATCCCGGACCGGCCAGCAGACGATACCCCCAATCAATAGCCGGTCGATCATCGGATTGACCGTCAAACGCGCGCAGGATTGTCGCAGAAAGCGTCACCGCGTAATCCGATAACGGGTGCCGTATATCCAGCCGCATCATGCCACTTTCCGTGCCGAGATACCGGACAGGCACCGTGCGTGGGGTCTGGTGCGCCGGCGGCAGGGCGAACAGCGTGCTGGGATAATAAAGGCCATACCGCAAAACGCCTTCCCCACCCACGGCCTGGGGATGCTGCAATCCGCTGACCGGCATATCAAACACCGCACCGGCACCGGGCAGGTCCGACGCGGCGATTGGCAAGGTCACCGTTTCGCCCGGGCCCGCCGCCATCAGGCTGTCCGCAACAGTCCCGGGCAACGTATCCCGCAGCAGGTCCACCCCACCCGCGAACAGACTATCGCGATGCCGTACTACGCCGGCAGGGGCCGCGCTTTCCCATTCCAGGGTCAGGGTTACATCCCGCAACGTCGCCATTATCCCTCACCACCAATAAGAACTGCCAGCCATATGGACCGTAACCGAAACAGCCTCAACGGAACGAGCCAAGATTATCCATCGCGGGAATGAAAGACGAAAATCTTGAATATTGCCTTTTAACATAAAATATGATATGATTCCTTTTTTATCTTTTTTGATTGTCTTGGTATTGCACAACTTCTTGCCATGCAACGCCCCTTCCCGGCGCATCGCGATGTTGCGATATGCATATCAATGCGCATCTTTGGCAATCATCCGAAACAGGGGGCATGGTCCGGACGTCGCCAATGTTGCCCGGGATACGGATGTCGATAAATGTCGATGGATGTCAATCGATGCACATCATTGCCAATCAATCCCGGCAACGTGACTGGTAGCGCGCGGCGGCGGATGCATATCAATGTCAATCAATGTTAATCTCCGACACGTTTTGCCGGGATACAGACACCAACGAAAAAGGATATGGGAATGGTCAAGGGGAGCTGTCTTTGCGGAACTGTAAAATGGGAGACGGAAGCCCCTTTCAACCGCATGCGCCATTGCCATTGCGCGCGGTGCCGCAAGGCGCATGGCGCACCGTTCGCCACATATTTTTCGGTCCCGAAGGAACGTTTCCATCTGACGGCGGGCGCGGCGGCCATTACCCGCTATCCGTCGTCACCTGAATATCACCGGTCATTCTGTTCGACCTGCGGTTCGGTCACCCCTTCAACCGGCAATGGCGATACAGTCGATGTTCCCGCAGGCTGCCTCGATACCGACCCAGAGACCCGGCCCATGATGCATATCTTTGCCGCATCGACCCCCGTCTGGGACAGGATCACCGACGACCTGCCCCGGCACGACACCTTTGAACCGGGCAATGACGCGGATGTCCTGCCCGATTCCCCGGCGCCCGAATCCGGTGGCACGCTGCGCGGCAGTTGCCTGTGTGGCGGCGCGGAATTTGAAGCCGGTGCGCCGTTCCGCGTGGCCTATCATTGCCACTGCAATCGCTGCCAGAAAGCCCGCGCCGCGGCCCATACATCAAACGGTTCCATCGCGGCGGAAGGACTGCGCTATCTGAAAGGCGAAGACCTGCTGGTACATTTCAAGGTCGCGGACGCCGCGTTCTTTACCCATACGTTCTGCAGTGTGTGCGGGTCGGGCATGGTCAAACCCGGCACCGGCGAACGGCCGTTCGTCACGATTCCACTGGCGTCGCTCGACGGCGACCCCGGCATCAGGCCAACCCAGCACATCTATACAAATTACAATGCGCCCTGGTTTGAAATTTCCGGCGACCTTCCACGGCGCGACGAAGGGCCGGAAATACAGACCATCGACCTTTTTCAGGATCCCGCCTGAAGCGGCACAATGCAACGCTATACCAAAACCTATGTCTGGAATTTCACCGAACCACCGGAAGCGATCTGGCCGGCGATGGCGGATACAGCGCGGTTCAACGAAGCCGCAGGGCTGCCCAAACATGTGATTGAGGAAGTACCGCAGGATGACGGCTCGGTCCGATTCTTTTCCACCGCACGCAAGGGCCCCTTCCAGATGGACTGGGAGGAGATACCGGTAGAGTGGGTCGATGGACAATGGTTCCGCCATGACCGGATATTCTCACGGGGGCCGATTGGCACATTGTCCGCGACATTCCGGCTGGAACCGGACAACGCCGGTGGCGCCATTGGACATTATACGCTGGTCGCAACCCCGGCGAATATTCTGGGCGTGCTGCTTCTGAAGACAGTCTTTTTCGGTGGGTTTGAAAAGTCATTCACCACCATGTCGGCAAGCGCCGATACCTGGGCTGCCGGCAGACGCGAGACACCCTTCGATATACCGGTACCGGAACTGACATCCAATGCCGAAAACCGGCTGGACCGTGTCCTTGCCCGCATAACGGAATCGCCCAACGAACATGGCCTGGCGCGACGCCTGGCGGATTGGATAACAACCGCGCCGGAAGTTGACTTGATCCGTATCCGACCGCTGACCCTGGCCCGAAAATGGGGCACGCCGGAACGGGAAACCATTGAAATGTGCCTGCAGGCCGTCACCGACGGGCTACTGGGATTAAACTGGGACCTGCTCTGCCCGCGCTGCCGTGGGGCGAAGCTTTCCGTTGCCACGCTTGATCAACTGCCGGAGGGGGCACATTGCGGTTCGTGCAATATCGACTACGACACCGATTTTTCCCGCAATGTGGAAATGACCTTCCAGCCGGACCCGGCGATCCGGGAAATTCCATCCGGCGAATTCTGCCTTTTCGGCCCGATGTCCACACCTCATGTAAAAGTCCAGGTCGCGCTGGCTTCGAATGAGGAACGCGACATTCCAGCCAGCCTGCCGCCCGGCGATTATCGCATCCGAACCCTGGAAGCCGGTGGCGAGGCCGATTTTACGGTCGATGATGGCGGCTTTCCGACCGCAATCATCGCGACCGAATCCGTCACCACGGGTGACATTGCCCCCGCCGGGGTGATCCGCGCCGTGAATCGATCACCCCAGAAGCGCACAATGATCGTGGAATCGCGTGACTGGGTCCGCGATGCATTGACCGCGGAACGGGTCACGACATTGCAGACATTCCGTGACCTGTTTTCCGACCAGTTGCTCCGTCCCGGCGATCAGGTCGGGGTATCGCAGGTCACACTGATGTTCACCGATTTGCGCGGCTCCACGGCCCTGTATGAACGGGTCGGCGACGCCGCCGCCTACAGCCTGGTCCGTGAACATTTTGCGTTTCTCGCGCGGGTGGTCCGACAATGTAATGGCAGCGTAGTGAAAACCATTGGCGATGCCGTGATGGCCGCGTTCAATGACCCGGCCGACGCGATCCACGCTGCCGTTCAGGTGCAGCAGGGCGTCATTGGTTTCAATACGGACACCGCGGGCGAAGACATCGTGATCAAACTGGGTGTTCACTGCGGGCCCTGCATCGCCGTCACGCTGAGCGAGCGCTTTGACTATTTTGGCTCGACCATCAATATGGCGGCGCGTCTTCAGGGCGAAAGCGAAGGTGGCGATATCGTGCTGTCACAGGCAATCGTCGGCGACCCGGCTGTCGCCGAAATCCTGACGCCTTTCACCCTCGAACCGGCCCGCAGCCACTTCAAGGGATTCGAGGCGCCGGTATCGTTCTTCCGGCTGCCGGCGGCAGCCTTTCTGACGACGGAATCCGGTTCACCGTAGGCGACGGCTATTCGGCGGGGACCGCTTCTTTCGTCACGACACGGCCTTCGCGATCGCCTTCCAGAACGCCGACGAAAAGCCCTAGCAGCGGTGGCACGATAGCCAAGGTCAACACGGCGGAAAGCGCCAGCCCGCCAACAACGACCGAACCCAGCCCGCGGTATATTTCCGAACCCTCACCGGGTACAAGAACCAGCGGCAGCATGCCGGCCACACTGGTCAGGGTCGACATGAAGATCGGACGGATCCGGTTGCGTGTCGCCTCTACAATCGCGTCGGCATGCGCCATCCCCTCTTCCCGAATGTGATAGAGGGTCTGATGCACCAGCAGGATCGCATTGTTCACGACCGTGCCGATCAGGATGACAAAGCCCAGCAGGGTCAGCATATCGAGCGGCTGGAAATAGAACTGGTTCAGCGCGACCAGCCCGGCCACGCCGCCGGCCGTCGCCAGCGGGACGGAAAGGAGAATGATCAGCGGATAAAAGAAGCTCTCGAACAGCACGGCCATCACCAGGAACACGATGACCAACGCCATCAACAGGTCGATCTGCATCTCCGCCCAGGTCTCGGCCAGCTTGTCAGCCGCACCGGAAAACCGAATCTGGACGCCCGGCGGCAAACCTTCGGCATTCAGTCTATCGACGACACCGCGTTGCAGTATCTCGACCGCTTCGCCCAGCGCCAGAGTATCCCTGGGCTGGATTTCCAGCGTAATCGTCCGCACCCGTTCGACATGGCGGATCGAGGTCGGCCCCGCGGTAATTTCAATGTCGGCCAGCGACCGCAGCGGCAGGATCGTCCCCGACCGCGTGACAATCGGCATATCGCCGATCCCCTGGGTCTGGCCGATGGCCGCATCCGGCCCGGTTAGCATCAGATCAAGCCGGTCCGCGCCAATCGTGATTTCAGTGACCCGCAGCCCGTCATTAAAGGCGTCGACGGTGTCGCCCAGTTCACGCGCGGTCACGCCATTGTCGGCCAACCGGACAGGATCGGGATTGACCCGCACCTCGGGTGCACCCAGCTCCAGTCCTGGCTTCGGCTGCAACTGGTTGCCCTCTTGCCGTGGCAATACTTCCTGGACCATGAAATTCGCCCGCTGCGCAACGCCGATGACGGTTTCCAGATCAGCGCCGGAAATATCGATATCAATCGAACGTGACCCGCGCACACCCCGGCCAAAGATCGACCGTTGCGACATGACGCCGAAGGTACCGGGTTCCCGAAAGATGGGTTTCTGCAAAACCGGCAGCAATTCAGCCGCCCGCATACCATCAAGCGCACGGGCGCCGACAATGGTGAATTTCCGGAAGGTGACAAAGAAGAAATGTTCCATCTTCGGTGTACCGTCAGCTGCATCTTCCGGCCCCGTTTCCTGAGCCCAGTAAGGCTTCACCGCATTTTCGAGATCCTGGGCAATGCCCATCGTCGTTTCCAGGTTGTAACCGGGCGGCGGCAGGATAAAGCCGATAATCAGGTTTTGATTACCTTTCGGCAGGTATTCCAGTTTTGGCAGAAACTGCCAGGTTGCAAAGGCTGTCACTGTCGTAAGCACCAATACGAGCGCGGCGGCCAGGATACGGTTGCGAATGACCAGGGCTGCCAGCGACGTCACCGCGGTCACAAACCATCGCGCAAAGTCATCGAGTACCGGGATCCGAATTCCTTCGCCGGGCGATTTCACGTCATGCGCCAGCAGCCGCTGCGACAGCGCCGGGATAACGGTAATCGACACGAGCAGCGACAACAGAACCGCCACCGATATGGCGACGCCGATATCCCGAAAGAGCTGCCCGACCTCAAGCTGCATGATCAGAATCGGTACGAAGGCCAGAACGGTTGTCAGCGCCGATACCAGGATCGCGCCCCACACCTGCTGTGCCCCCCGATACGCCGCTTCCGGCGCGGAAAAGCCGCGTTCGCGATGCCGGTAAATATTCTCAAGCACAACAATTGCCGCATCGACGACCATACCGACCGCAAACGCGATCCCCGCCAGGGACACGACGTTAAGCGACCGACCAAGCATCGCCATTGCCACGAATGATGCGATGACCGACACCGGGATCGCCATCCCGATGACCAGCGTCGCCCGGCCTGATCGCAGGAAGATCAGCAGAATGATCACCGCGAGCGCGCCACCGACGTAAATATTCTGAATGACCAGATCGATCGCCGACTGGATATAGATCGTTTCGTCGTAAAGCTGTTCGACCTCCAGCCCCTCGGCAGCGAGGATACCCTGCTTGAGTTCCTCGACCGCTTCGCGCACACCGGCCATCGTTTCGATGACATTCGCACCGGTTTCGCGTTTCACGGCGAAGGCAATCGATGCTTCGCCCAGCGTCCGTATCCGTGCGGTCGGCTTCTTGTATCCAAACTGGACGGTCGCGATATCGGCAATGGTCACCCGTCCGGCCTGCGAGCGGCCCGGCGTATCGTCAGAACGGACCACAACAGCCCCGACATCCTCGGACGTTTTGAATTCATTGTCGGTACGGACGATGTATCGACGTTTGCCTTCCAGAACATCGCCCCCACTGACCGACGCATTCGCAGCGCGCAGCCGGTTGACAATATCGGACACCGTCAAATTATATCGTGCCATCTTTTCGGGATTGACGATGACCTGCAACTCGCGGTCGCCGCCCCCGTAGACATCGACGCGCCCAACACCGGCCACACGCTCGATACGCTCCTTGACCACGTCCTCGGCAAAATCGCCGAATGTGTGGATTTGCCGGTCGTTCCCGGGAAGCCGGGACAGGCGAAACCAGGCGATGGCATTGTCATCCGCG